>Ga0080013_1000527_pt1 | contig 30884 bp, 29 predicted proteins | sample ETNvirenome_6_85_FD_69236 | JGI IMG/M metagenome (GOLD analysis project Ga0080013, IMG submission 69236) | Marine viral communities from the Pacific Ocean - ETNP_6_85 (SPADES assembly) (version 2) | ecosystem: Environmental > Aquatic > Marine > Oceanic | place: Pacific Ocean | collected 2013-06-19 | reverse complement strand
CCCGTACGGAATGGCAGCATAGTTATCAATTACACGTGTGACAGCATAAGATGCACTTGTTATCACATCTGTCGGATTGTTGGCCGTCGCAACAGTATAGAGAGTAGGACTCCAATTCCGGTCGCGGACAAAGAACCTAAACCTGGACTTGTCTGATTTCGAATATGATTTTTTCAAATTTCGACATGAGGTTACTTTAGTGAACGTCGGAGCCGCCTGGTGTGTCGGAAACTTCTCCGGGTAAAAGGATCCTGTAAAAAATTGTACTCCGCCGCTATGCCAGACATCATGAATGGCCAATAACTGCGTGCTTGCGGCCGTTAGAGCCACCGCACAAGAGTAGATACCAGTACTAACATAACTTGCTGTGGCATTTGTGTCCAGAGCGGCTACAGTACCGCCTCCGGCTGCTAGTTCTATTTTCGACCCGGTCGGGGCCGCTACGGAACTAGAATAGAAGGAGACGTCCAACTCATTAGTTCCAACCGCAGGAATATTTACGAGGCGGCCGCGAACATAATTGTAGAGATAAAAAGTGTTCAAATTATCAGCTGCCGGGGCTAAAGAACTAGAGTAAAAGAAATTCTCTCTATCATCCTGAACTCTCGAATCCCACCGGGCTTCGAGGATAGGCCTTTTAAAGAAATACTCTGAGGATCGGGCAAAAAACTTTTTAGTGTAGTATGTGTCTGTCGAGCCTGTCAGGTTTCCCGTAGAGGAGTAGGCCTCCTGGCTGGATGTCAGATGTATCCCAAAACCATAGTTTGTAAACTCGTTTCCAGATTCGATCCACCTTTCAACAATTTCCGACACATCCAGTTCCATGTCTTCTGGGCCAATTGGGAATGTTACATTATAATTCGAAGCTGTCAGAAAGTCGCCGCCGGTCTGGTCCCAGTCCGTCGACGTATTAGAAGAGATCCAGTTGGCTTTGCCTATGTCCAGATATTCATCCATATCTAGGCCCGTTCCTTCGGTCCAAGAACTGGAAACTGGGGCGACCGTCAACGTAAAATCCTGAGGGAGTGTGAAAGGAGTTTCGGCATTAAACATGCGCAAATAAAACGATACGCTACCAGAAGCAGGAATAGTACTGGCGGCCCGATCAGTAATCACCCGTGCAATGGGAAAATCAATTAGTATGCGCGAGAGTTCTTCAGACCGGCCGGTTGAACCAGACGTCTGTCCATAGATAGAGAACACCTCCAATGAATCGGCATAACCCATATTCGAGCCAGTACCTCGTAATTTGAGGTCGGCTCGGTAGGCATTCGTTATCGTAGTATCTGCGCTAGCACTATATCGTAAAATTGCCATTATGTAACACTTCCTTGAACATCAGAACTTGGATACTTTAATTCAAAAATCGTATTAACCTTACCATTTAAGTAACGCCCATCAACCGACAAATTCGAATTAAAATCAAAATCTGTCTCCGAATAATTGCCCCCTTGGCGGTGGAGTATTTCCACATCCACGACGTCAGCAACACCCTCAACTCGATTAAGTTCTTTATAAATATCTACGATGTACAAAGGTTCTCCTATATCATACTGCATATTAGCAAAATAATTTTTTAACCTTTGGACGGCGAGGCTAATAACATTAAATTTGTTCTCTTCGTAATCCGCAACAATTGAAAAGTTTATCCCAAAATTCACAATGAGGGCATCACGAATATCAACTGTATCGTTGATCATTTTATAGCCCGAAAGCCATGTCTTTAAGTTGTTTTTAATTGTAGGGTTGGTGGTAGTGAGGAGATCAGATTTATCTTTGGATATAATATACATGTTCAGATTTCTCTTAAACGAATCAAAATCCCTCTCGAAAGAACAGCGAGTGATAGCACCATAACTAGAGGGCATTGCGTATGAGATTGCTTTATAATCCTCTAAAGTAACGGCCCTATTTTGAGTAGCATAATAAGAGAAAACTCTTTGCTTAAGCTCGTCGACCGACTGAACGTCGATATCTCCCACAATTGGATTTTCGTTTGTGACCTCCAAACTCTGGCGGACGGTGCCCATCAAGCCACCAGCGAGCGACTGAGGGTCGTTAAACCTTAGCAGCGGGTGGGCAATTCCGGTTAAAGCCTTGGAGGCCACATTAACATCGGTGGAATCATTAACTCGATAAACTATTGTAAGAGTAGTGTTCGATGGCCCCACGCCAAATTTATCTGTCTCAGTAAGATTAGTGGGATCAAACTCTTGTTGTGTTATATAATCGCGCGCATGCAGTTGTAGTAAAATCTTACTAGGATCAACCACCGACTGATTGGTAAGCTGATCTTCTGAGCCATATCCGAATTGAAGGTACGCAGTGTTGCCGTCGCGCTCCAGAACAAACCTGCGGGTCACCGGGACGGCCTTTAGGATTGAGGGAACAGTATCTTTATCGGCACCAGTATTTCTTAGGGGCCTATAAACCACTTCTTGCGCTAGATGATCAACTTGGTAGTATCGATGGCCGCTCGCATCATAAACACTCATTATTTCTACCGGATTTGGATTATCAAGGAAGACTTTTCTAAACTTCTCAAAACCGCCGACGTCGACGCGTTGGCGCATCGATTTACCAGATATAACTGTTCCTGCGGACTTTATTGCATATTCACTAGCGGCGCCGGTGTTGGAATTAATTTTGCTGACCACAATTTGATTTTGAGGGTTCGCAAAATCAACATCTTCTACCAAAGTAAAAAGTTGGCCGCCGGCTGATGTGAAGGTTGAATTCGCTAGTAAAACCGGCATGTATGATTCGTCGGGAGCGCCAGATGTTGCTGCTGGTACCGATACAAATAGTTCTACTTGTCCAACCGATGAAAATGTCGTGGCATACTTATAGCCAAGCTGTCTGGCAATCTTTACAACATTCTTATACTCTGTCGCTGTAGTGAGGAATGTTTCGTTCAATTGATAGTCCATGTAATAAGACAACACATCCCCAACATAAGCAACACTATCAAGAACCAGGGATCCAAAGCCGGCCGAATTAAAATCTTTGTACGAGTCGGGGTAATATCTCTTTACATAGTCTATTAGGTTTTCCCGAATAGAAGAAAAATCTCTGCTAGAGTAATCTATTATTTTTAACTTTTTCTTACTGTTGTTCCCTCTATCATTTGCCATAATTTGTGTTTCCTATAAAGAATTCCCAGCAGTTATAATACCCGTATCTTCAATTGTAACCACATCTGTGGTGCCCAGGGACGGGATTGAATAGCTAATCTGAATATTGAGTATCTGCTCGTTTTCTATTGTTTCGCCCCTCCCGAAGGACACCGACCCCAAATTGATAAACGACATGTATTTATTAACCTGCCCGCTAATGGTCGACGCTATTTGTTCCGTCAGGCCGTCTGTTCTTTGCTCAAACAAATACCTCCGGAGGCCAGCGCCGAAGTTAATATCCATTATACGTTCGCCGGGGGATGTTAACATCAGATTAATAAAGTTTTGTTTTATAACTTCCTTAAGTGTGACATTGAGCGAATATGCGCCCACATAATTATCGATTTGGAGGGGAAATTTTGGTGAATATCCTATCATCGCGTCTGTGTACCTTTTCTATAAATAGTAACAAATTATTATCTTGATTAATCTTAGAGTGCTTATGTGTCAATCAAGTTCAGAATATGTACTCTCGCAGTCCTCTACTAGCTCCACCTGTTCGGGCTCCCACTCCGATAATCTCAACAAAAGATACACAAGCCCGAATGGAGTAAGCGGGGGCAGGAACATCGTATAAGGAAGAGAGCCCATCAGGTCTATGCCAGCTTTGCTTACTGATGGCTTCATTATATCCGGCATTGTCTCTGGAAACTTATTATCGATCTTGCCTTGTATATATGCTAGGACGCTATCGAGACTCGGGGCGTTCGGAATCAAGGGGATCTCGGGTGTTGCGAAGTCAAAGTCGCCAGAGTTTGAAACTCCAAGTTCCTCGTCGCAAGCTGAGGGGGCTAATCCGCCTTCAATTCCGCCGCTAAACTGTGACGCCAGATTTGCCATGTCAACGCCCATGTTGGCCATCTGTATAGCCATGTCCATGCCGCCAAAAACGATGCCGCTAGCGTTCTTAACTTGCGAAGCTACAATCATGTGTGGTTCACACAGCTCACATATCCCCTTTAATATATGTTTGGGAGTATCAATCAGCATCTTCTGCGCAAAGGATGATCCCAGATCAGAAAGTGGTCCGAGGGCCCTCTGGGTGCCACTCATCATCATAGTCTGGATCGCGTCCATATCGCATGCGCTCGTCGCGTCGGCATCGCTTCCGGCTAACGCTGCTTGGATTGCTAACAGTGCTGTCAATTTTGTATCTGTAAAGATATCTTTGTCCAAAAATAACGAGTAAAACGTTCTTATCTCCCCAACAAGATACAAGTATTGCATGATCTTCGATACATCAACAATTTTTCCATCACCAAAGAGGCTCTCGCTCGATTGAGCCAACTGGGTTATCATGGCCGGCCGGTGGTCTTGATATAATTTATCCATAAATCTAGAGAAACCTTGGGTCGATCCGTTATTCTTAAGAAATCTGGCAAAGTCGTCATTGGGCTTCAAAATTAAATCAGTGAGGTCGATCGAGGTCTTTTTATCTGTTGTGATATGAGCAAACAGGCCGGCCTGGTCGCCGGATCGTGTTGAGGCCGGGTAAATAAAATAAGATTTGTGTTTTTTGGTGGTCAAATCCGGGGTCGAGTTCGAAAGAAGCGGGGCAAATGTTTCAAGCTCGTCCTCGGTTAATTCAGGGGTAAGATATGACAGCCGAGTACCCATCCGCAGAATCGGAAATGTTCCTTCGATGAGTTGTTGGAAATAAGTGGGGCTCGGGTCGTCGGCTGATTGAACAGTAAATTCCTGATCAGGGTTGATGGCCGGAGTATTGAGAAATCTACTTGCATCGAGTAAGTCCTGCTCAGTTCTGTAATTGTCGAACAGATCACGCATCATATCATAATACATTTGACCTTGTTCTTGGCTGCCATCTTCGCCGCTGTAGAAGTCGACTTGACTATAACTACCTCCGACCATGTTGTGGCTCCGGAAGCCCTCTTGGTTCCGAGATCTGAGGAACATATATTCGCTGCCCGGGAGCCCGGTCGGCGGGCGCGGATTGCCATCGCCGTCGACGCCGGGCGACGAGAACATTCGGCCCATCACGATTTTAAAGTTTGCCGATTGGAGTATACGGACATAGCGATGGTCCCCGTCGACGGGGGTCGCGAAGGCCGAGTCCGGAATTATATCTTTCGCGAGCCCCGGGCCCCACCTTTGATTGATGGCGTGCGATAGGGCGCCCGCCCCCCACGGGGCCGCGCCCTCGCCGGGGCCCGAGCCCTCGCCCTCGCGCGGGCGTACGCCCGAGTCCGCGTCCGAGCCCCAGCCAAGAAGCTTGTTCGCATGAATTGCGGCAGTGCCGCGAGTATAACCCTGGCTCTGGTCGAGCCACGTAGAGCCAATGTCGCGGAAGCCGCCGCCGGCCGTTGTGAAGGATTGATTACCGCCAGAATCGGCGGTCGCCCGGGGCTTCGCGTGGACCTCTTTAAGTTCGTCGTTGTTGTGCTTCAGGCTCCAGTCTATCTGATTATATGGACTAAAGGCAGATACCTTATGCCACCCGGTTTCGCGGCCGTACTCGTCAGTGGTAATTCTGCCTGCTGTGATTTCAGTCGTATTGGCGTAGTCGACGAGGCCATCAGCGTCAGTATTTTGGTACTCGAATGTGGCCGGACCTGCAACTTCAACTCCTTCAAACCAGCGAACAAAAGCGCTTATTAAATTATAATCCGACCAGTGTGCGGCATCTTGACCTTTGAATTCTCCCCTGTCGTCGTTGACATTCAGCTGTATCGCGACTTCCTGAGGCCTCCTGTCGTCGTGACCGGTCAGGGGGTTGTAGCCGGCCAAATAGAAAGGTATCGGCAACCAGACATTCGTTCTGCTCGCAAAGTTGGCCAAAAGAGATATTTGATCAAAAACACTCTTAAAAGCGGGAAAACTTAGCAAGTATTCATCATAACTATCACCAGTAGTCATCGGAACTCGGTCCTTGAAAAAATCAAATAACTCTAAAATTAATGGTGAAAGATATTCTAAGATCGTGCCGCTTCCTTCGAATTGAGAAAGCGCCTCTTCCACTATATCTCTATTATAACCAACCTCACAAAATCTCTCCGACACTATAGCTCCATATTTAGCAAAACTACTCAATTCGGCCTCTATGCGGGCCGCGGCCTGGTTTTCGGGAGTGGCAAAAGTCATGGTATCCAGTGCTGCAGCGCCATTATTTATGTAATCGAAGATTGTAAAGAACCGAGTACCAAATTGAGTGCCGGTTGCCTCGCTGGTCGTGATCTCGGGTGTTGCAACGCCGTAGACGTTGGGGCCGACGGGAGACCACACGACATCGAAAGGAAAAGGAAGTCTCTCAAAATCCGGGATTTCCACATCAAGCATTCCATTAAGCATATAAGATTCAACAGGAGTAGATCCCTTGACATCAAAATATAGTCTGACCGACTCCTCAGTTGATTTTAACCTTTTTTCAAAAAGATACCGTACGGCAAGGCCTTGAAGATCTGGGTCCTCACTAGATACGTCGTCTCCTTGTGCAAGCAGGTTTATTATCTCAATTTGTCTTGGGGATTGTGGCGCGCCGGAGATTGGGAATGTAAAGCTTGCGTCGATTGTTTTCTTTACCACCATAGCAGAGGCGCGCATTACGTACTGCGGCATCGAGAAACTCTCACCAATGGCGTCTTGGCCGGCCATGAAAGAGAGTGTCTTTGTCAGGGCCTGCTGCAACAACTCATTAACGAGGCCTGGGCCAGACGCCATATAGGAAACACCAAATTTACTAACCATAAAGATATTTTTAAGAAGCAAATCAACAATTAATACTTGCATATATACGTTAACGCAAGCATGGAGGCCCGCATCACGGACAGGGCCAAGTTCATAATTTCCCTCAATACAAGAATTGTTAACAAAGTCCTCGAATGCTTCGTTTTTGATGTTATTAATATCCAGTAGATCCGCCTGACTTATCGACCCATCAGTAGCACAAACTTTGGGAAGCAAACTAAAATTCTGCATTTCCATCGCGTCGAACAACTTAGAATCGCCAATCTTATACGCAAAAGCATTTATCAAGCCAAAATAAGTAAATGGATAGAGTTTCTTTGCAAAAAGGTCGCTTAGGGCCGGGAGGATATCGTTATGATTAAAGAATTGGGCTGCGTGACCTAGCATCTCATTTTTGAAGAGTTGGGCCTCGACCTCTCGAGCGGGAATTGTGTCGTCGACGTCGTAGTCCAAATCGTTTAATGGGTTCTCGCCAGTTCGGGGCGGGCTATTGTAGACATTTATGATATCTTTAAGGTTTCCCCCTCGCAGAATATAAGAGATCGTCCGTCCATACGTACCTGGGCGATTTCCTTTTAATAGTATGGGCGTTAAAAATGAATAATACCTTAGTGCCTCTTCTGTGGTCAAAGAACCTGCGTTAACCACCAGCTGGTTTTGCGCCCAATTGTTTTCTATCCCTTGATATAACTTTTGTGTCTCTGGTGCAACTTGAAGTGTGCGGCTAGCCAAAATACGTTGGATATCCGCAACCAGGGTCTCTTGGCTTGTACCTCCCAGCCCGGCGAGGGCGTTGGAAATATTTTGCAACCCACTAAAGGCTTCTGTGGCTGCGGGCGGGATCATCGACTGAAAAAAGTCCTGTTGTGCTGGGGGGATGTCGGGGGGGTCTGGTGGTTGCAAAAATTCCAAGAGTTCTCGTTGGCGGTCGAGCTCCGCTTGGTCCTCTGTTGACAATTCTGATGGCTGGATTACTATCGATTTATAAGCAGTTATATCAGATATAAAAGTTTGTTGTATTGGTGCCATCAAAGAATTTATCAACCGATGGACAGCGGTATTAAAGGCATCGATGTCAGATAGTGCCGGGATTACACCCCCTTCACAAGTGAGGTCGACTGCATCAAAGATTGGCTCAAGGCCTTCGAGAAGATCCAAAATATCTTGAAACGGTTGGGTTTCTTCAATCGTACAAGGATCAATATCTGGAATAATTGGGACCAAATCATTATATATATTGAAACAGAAGGATGGATCTACCAAGTTACCAATGCACTGGAAGAAGCCTTCTATAGCTTCTGAGTCATAGAAATTTGCTCTTAGCGACGGATAGGAGCTGTCGATTAAGTTGGAAATAACCTGCAGCGCTAGCTCGGGGCCAAAGCCATTGAAAAGATCACACAATTCGCGCGCCGTAATAAGGGGCGACAGCTCTCTTAAGAACTCTTCCAATACATCCCCAGAGGTCTGTGCCTCGATCGCGAGACCCTGGGCTTCTGCCGGGAGATCGAAACCAAAATCAACATAACAGTCGTGTAAATCACTTAGATCTTCCGGAGGTATGACCTCTTCCGGGATAACTGGGGCTGGTTGGTCGCTTTCGTTGGGCTCAGTAAGGCACAGTTCTCGGATGAGATCTGCTATGGTTTGAATCATTGACATGACTGCACCAATTGCGGCGCGCTTAAGGCTTTCTCGAATCTGTACTTGCATTTCTTTGTTTATACTAATGACTGGAAGCTTAAATTCTATAGGAGGAAATTTCAGAGATATCTTAGGGGGTACTGGGTCAAAGGGACTAATCCCCGGAATGAAGTCGGGGACAGACCCATTAAATCCGCCTTTGAACAGCAAACACTCCAAAGCAGCCTCAATGAGAGTTGTTATATTATATTTACTTAAGATATTGGCAACCAGGTTAGCTTTTTCAGTAGCGTTTTGTATATCCGCTGTGATTTTTCTTAGCCTATCCTGTAGCGTCCTCTGATCTCGTTGTATCTCCCTTTTAGCTGCCTGGAACTGTTCGTCCCGGACGTCAGCTTTCCCAATGTTGAGGCGCACCGACGCGCCATCGGCGGTTGTCGTAGCCAAAGGTCCAAAGAAAAAGTTTGCTGCTTGTTGTTTCTTTAGTTCGCTCTGTGGTGTTGGCGTGCGAGGCTTGCCATAAAAATCAACTGTTATACCAGAATTGGGTAAATAATCATAAATAAATTGTGTCCAGCTGATTTTACTCCTCTTCCCAAGCAAAATATCATAAAAATTATATACTATTTCATTAACATACTTATTCGTTGCCATAGGCAATGTTTCAAAGTAGTATGCCGTACCTTTATTGAGAGGGTGCTGCTTGAGGTTGGAGTCAACAAGGTAAACTTGCTCGATCTGATATCCTGATGTGCTAAACTGTATGTTTACAGATTTAAATTTGTGAAGATCAAAATCGTTGAACGAAGCGAAGTTCTCAAGATTTTTAAAAAACAACTTAACTTTATCCAAAAGATCGTAAAAATTAATGTGTGGCGCTACAGATCCATTAAAAAACTTTAGTTGTTGTTCGTAAACTTTAAATGCGGTACCAATGTGTTGCAAAAACCGATTAATGTTTCGAATTTCTATTACTTTCGAATTAGAGTTTTGCGGAACAAAAGCCGCATCACTTGCAGTTTCGATGGCTGATTTCGCAACTGAGACCTGAGCTACTGGTGTTGTCATCTTCCTTGTCGGAGTGTGTATTCCACCTATGTTTGGTATTAAGGTAGTGGAGGGGCTTAAGCCATAATAATCCAATATTTGTTTGGTTGAGGTGTCGTATATGGGATCGAGGTATTGCAGCATGTCGCGCGCTTGAAGATCCGGTGAGTCGTCGAGTATCTGCGCCGTGGGGGGATCCACATGCTGATTAACACAAACTCTGTCGCCGCTATAATATGGCTTCCCGACGCGTCGAGAGTACCACTTTGTTACTGATTGCCCATCTGGACCTATAATCTGAAATTCGTCTGTCATCTTTTTAGCTTGTTGTCACCAGCGAACTAAGAATGTATTTCTCTGCCACAGGATTAAAATAATTATTTGTTGACATCTCCTTGTTAACAATACTAAAAATCATGCCCTTCTCGACATCAGCAACACGCTGAAACATTTGCTTAAATCCTTCAAATAAAAGATTAAACGAGGGGGCTGTAGTAAGAGCATAGAATGGCGAGCTGTGGTTGTGGTTCATAGCTTTATCGTTGAAGTTTCCTTGAATTCTCACAAATTGCTCAAGGTTTCCTCGAAGCTCGTCAATCTGTTCTGATTGATTTTTAAGAAGCTCAAGCAGGTTGTTCCCTTTTACTAGGGGCTGCTGGTCTATCCCATCGCCGGCGATCAAGTCTATGCCGGGGTTTGATAAGTTCTTCTGATTTCTAGAGTTTCGGTTTGTGGAGACGGCCGCTATTTTAATTCCGCCCTCTCCTTTTGATTGTATATTAACATCTTCCGCAATGATACCAATTGCACTGGTACCACGGCGGGCGCCGATATTACCATCTGGAATTTTCATAAATTCATCTATCGATTCACACTGCTCTGATATGTATATACGCGCGGAGTCGACTTGAAAATTAGGATTGCATGCCACCTGTTCGCCGGTTTCTTGAACAATCTCCGTAGCATAAGGGCCCATATGACCCGCTACAATGTCAATTGCTGCAGCCGGGATGCCGGCGCCTCCTAGGCCACTAGCGAGGCCGCCGTCACGATCGACACCAATTTTGACTGAGGCATTCGAGGGCCCGGTGATCATTTTTTCTCCCGTACCCAGGTTGTGGAGTGGTTTTGGGGCCATGGGAATACCGCATGCGAAGCCATAGCCAGGGAAATCTCGCATGCCGCTTTGCTTATAAAGGGACGCGTCGCGGGGAGACAAACGCGATGCCGCGGCGAGGGGCTCGTCGCCTAGAGGAAGGAAATATTTCATTCCCGGGGGCCTAGGCATTATTGATTCCCCGATGAATACAGACTAGTGGAAATACCAGCTGGGTTGGCCGCTATAGGGGCGCCAACAGAATAGTCTCCATAGGTGCCCTCGCGCCTTCTAAAATAAGAAGAGGGCCAAAACCGGGCGGGATTAATAAGAGCACTCTTGGTATATTTTGGTACAACTCTGGCGTCAAGATGTAAATGAGGAGATGTCGAGGCTCCTGTGTTGCCGGAATATCCGACTACCTGACCTTTAGAGACGGAATCAGTTACTTGCACCGAAGCCGGCTCCTTCATATGCAGATACCTAATATAAGCATATCCCGAGTATTCTGGCCGAGGGTCTTTGTATCTGATGTCCACATAATTGCCAGCCTTCTCGTGGAACCTAGCCGTTACTACAACACCATCCGCTAGCGCTATGTATGGTGTGCCGGTGGGACAACCAACGTCTAGTGCTGGGTGAAGTTCACTAACTATTCCTTTACCGTCTCCTTTGTTGATATTGCGGTGTGCATATGGAGAACTTACCAACATATAGCCATTCCAGCCTTTAACAGACGGGTTGAAGGGGAACGGCCACGGTGGATCCTCCTGGGGCACTTCTGACACCGGGTTGAGCTCGGCGGCCGCCGTCGTTGAACCCAAATCAGGCGATGAGCCGTTAAACAGGTCTGCTTTTTTTTCAGAGCTAACTGGCGCCATGACATAGGGCGCCTTAGGTTGCAGTTGTGTAATTACCCCAGCTCGGTAGGTATTCTTATTAAATTGACCATCAATCCAAGATCCCGGGACAAGAGGAAATGTGTCCGGCGAATAAACAAATTCTGGATACTGGTCAATAATAGCCATGTCGGCTAAGGTGCCATCATATGAGCCAGGTTTTGGCAATATCGCTGTGTGTCTGGTTTTGAGTACCAGTATCCGAGCCGAGGCCAAATTTACTACTCCATTCAGTCCCAAATTTCTAAGAATAGTTAGTTCCTTATTTATCGAACCGGCGGCGGCGCCTGCTGCGGCGTCGCGGCGAACATTAAGAGTTGGCCAAGAATAGGGACGTGGAGTAGTTCTGAGTACAATCCCCTCTATTGGGTCAGCCGAGCCTAGGATTGTTTTTTGATAACTCTTGATAACGCCGCGGCTGATAATATCAAATGTATCTTCATATCTGTTATCAATATAGTCGCCAAAAGTTTCGGCGCCTCCATGAGCTGCCAAATCTGCATATAAAACTGCTAGGGCCTCTAACGAATTGAACTTGCTGGTATCAGACATCAGAGTTCCCCTCATTTAAAAGATCGAAGAGTTGTTCCTTGTCGGACGCGCTTAATCCCAGTTGTTGTGTCTTTTGGCGCTGAAGAATACTGGCTAGTTTTACCATCTGCTCGTTCGAGCGTTGTAAATTTTCTACAAACTTTGCCGCAATTGGGCCCATTTCTCGCCGATCCGTTGCGGATGCGGCCATATCAGCCATTACTTCTATCAAGAGCGCCTTAGCCATGGCTCGGTCCTCGCGAATATTAGTAGTAGTCTCCTCTACATATTCTTCAAGGTTTAAATTATTCCGCTTTGCCATTTGTTTTTAAACACCTTATATCTTTTTCTTAGCTTGTTCAGGTTGTTAACAACCTGTTTTGTGTTAAGGCCCGTGATCTCTCGTAGGTATAAGTAAATAGCTTTTTTATTAAAAATTTCGATTTCATCTGCCGAGTCGAGCAGTATGCGTACTGCCATCAGTACTTTTTTTTCATTTTCCTTTAACATAAAAGAATCCCAAGTGCCGATCTCATTATTCAGAGACGTCCAAAATTCAAGTTCAGACCTTTTTTCAAGATAGGTACTCTCGGTAGAAATAAGATTCTCTTCGAGTTCGTTGATCATATCTTCTATGAATACTTCTGTCCTATTCCTCTTTTGCGTTTTCTTAACCTTGTGTATAAACCAATTTTTAGTAACAACAGAAAAATATGAAAATGCTTTCGAACCCTTATTGGGATCATACTTGTTTAGTATTGTAGTTAACCATACTTTACAATCATCTTTTAAATAATCTATATTTGGGAGCGTAGTAAAGCGATACGTATAAATGATTTTATCAACCATCTGATCAAAGGCTGGCTGAATATATTCTATGTAAAGCTTTGATCTTAGTTCTCGATCCTCAGTGTTAGCATATTTTACTATTGCATCTTCATGCACTTGCGTAAAATAATGATTTTTATTTTTCGATCTCTTTTTCCGCGGCATCTAGTTCTTCCTCCAGTTCCTCATCGAGTGTGTGCTCAAATATCTGCCTGAAGTTTTCTACCTCGTCAATGACCTCTCGCGTTTTTATTACGAGTTCTTGAATATAAGGTTCTCCGTGATAGTTGTCCATGCTATACAGGGACTTTACAAACACTCCATATGCTTTCATCATCAAAAAGAGATCGGATAAGCTCTCCGACAGGAACAAAAACTTTTTTAAAAGCCGTGATAGGTACCACAGCAGCAGCCCGTTCAACAATAATGAGGCCGTTATTGTAATATAAAAATACATTATCTTTTTTTCTCAAGTACCTTCCTGTCGCGTCTAAGATCTTCTCTGGATGTCTCGATGAAATCCTCTGTTATAGTACCGACTGACGTCTTTTTTGTACGTTTTTTGCCTGTTGTAAAAGTTGATAAAACCTTTACAAGAGAATCCGTCTTCTTACACCCGGTGCACTCCGGAGCGCACTCGTCTGCAAGATGAAATACTAACATCTCATTCTTGCAGTCGGTGCAGCGATATTGATAGCGCGGCAAGGCTATCGCTTTTTTTCTAGTACCAACAATCTTTCGTTAATGTTGGCAAGGTGCTTCTCAAGTTCGCGAGCCTGATCGTGCAGCGCAGTACGCAACATCTTGTCGACGATATCTTTCACAGGCATCTCGGTTAAATATCGGGGCTCTGTTCTCTTTGGTTTTGGCATCTTATTCTTCTCCTTCCTTTTCAATAGTAAATGCGGGCGTAACACCTTCAAGCGACACAATTGGAGGGTTTGTAACAACAAGCAAAGATTGGCTTGTGTCCTCCGGGTCAATTTGAAAATTCATGTCCGTCAGCATCGGTACAATATCACTCTGTTCTAGGAGCGATTTCTGAAGTGCCATCATCACGGCACCTAGGGCTTGGTTTGATAATTTCATTTTGTCTCCTTATAATAAATTCCTGAAGCACCTATCAATTCCATCAACAATGGAAACTTGGCACTCCCAACCAATTTCTCTCAGTCCGCTAGTGTTGGCTTGGGTTGCCATAACATCACCTGGGCGCGGCTGAATATATTTAAAATCTGTATTGTGATATTTTTTAACGATATCTTTGATCTCGTTAAGGGATATATTCTGACCTGTTCCAACATCAAAAGTGGATCCAGCAAATGGTTTTTCATGATTCATAGCAAAAATATTGGCAGAAACCACATCCTCAACGTGCACCATGTCTCGGCGCTGATCCCCGTTACCTGTAATGAAGGGTGTTTCGTTGGTTCGAACATATTCCATCCAATTGGCAACAGCTGTTGCATAAGGTCCATTTGCCACCTGATCTTCAGAGTATACATTAAAATACCTTAAAGATACAGTGTCTAAATCATAAATATCGGCGTATATCTTGCATTCCATTTCAGTTACAAGCTTTTGAAGTGCGTATGGATTTGTGGGTCCCAGCCCATTTCCCACTACAGAGGAAGAACTGGAGTATATAACTCGCTTCACGGATCCGCATTTTTTAGCGAAATTTAATACCACGGTGCCCACCATGACATTGTTCCTCATGGTTGCGACCGGGTCTTCAATAGAGAAGCCGATACGTGGCCAGCAGGCCAAGTGAAACACATACTCTGGCTGAAAATCATAATAGTATGGATGAAATTTTCCGTCAGCATCTTCTGCAAGACACTCAATCGCATCATGCGGAACGTTGTCTTCTAAGTCGACCCCCATTACTTCGTGACCTTGTTCTTGAAGTCTCTTGTATAATATAGAGCCTATATAACCCTTGTGACCTGTAACTAAACATCTAGCCATTTTCTGTCTCCTGCAAATCTGACTCGTACATCATAGCGGCCAATTCTTTAAATTTAATTTCTGGTTGCCAACCGAGCTTCTCTTTAGCTTTTGTGGCGTCCCCCAACAGCAACGGTACTTCATGAGGCCGGAAAAGGCGTGAGTCTTGAACAACATGTTTCTCTATGTCTAACCCAGCGTGGTTGAACACAACTTCTAGGAATTCTCTTACAGTGTGAGCTTCACCGGTGGCGATTACATAATCTCCGGGCTCGGGCTGCTGTAACATAAGCCACATCATTTTAACATAATCACCGGCAAAGCCCCAGTCGCGCTTGGCCTCCAAATTGCCTAGGTATAGCTTATCTTGCAAGCCAAGCTTAATCCGGGCAGCAGCCATGGTGATCTTGCGTGTTACAAAAGTTTCTCCTCTTCGAGGAGATTCATGGTTGAACAAGATACCAGAGGATGCGTGTAAATTATATGACTCTCTATAATTTCGTACAAGATGGTGTGCATATACTTTTGCACACGCATAGGGAGAAGCCGGCATTAGCGCTGTTTCTTCATTTTGTGGGTTTTCTGGATTGTCACCAAACATTTCTGAAGAGGAGGCTTGGTAGAACCGTGCATTGGGTACAACATGGCGGGCTGCCTCAAGAAGTCTCAATGTCCCCATAACAATGGTGTCCGTTGTACTCTCTGGGATCTCAAAAGAGACACGAACGTGTGACTGAGCGGCGAGGTTATATATCTCGTCTGGCTTGTATTCATTTAGGAGGCGCCACATACAGCCAGTATCGTTAAGTTCAAAATAACGCATTTTAAAATTTTCATGATTAAAGATCTGATCGATTCTTTCGGTGCAGATAGTTGATGTGCGGCGCTTAAGGCCAATGACTTTATAACCCCTCCCCAGAAGAAACTCTGCTAGGTATGATCCGTCTTGACCAGTAACACCAGTTATTAAGGCCGTCTTCACGAAACACCTCTTATGTTTGGATATTTTAATATAACCCATTTACAGGCTTCTGTCAAGGCTTTTTTAAAATCTGTGTATTTTTCTTCTCGCCAACCGAGATCCAGCAATTTTGAGTTGTCAGATAACTTGCGATACTGGCCTTTTGGCTTCGACGTATCCCAAATGATTTCTCCTGTGAATCTTAATATTTCGGCGATGGCTTCGGCAACTTCTTTGATAGATATTTCCTGTGTGTTACCAACATTAATGGGTTCAGAATCATTATATTCCTCTACTAGGAATAATAAGATATCAGCTAAGTCTTTTGCATAGGTAAACTCGCGGAGAGGGGAGCCATCGCCCCACAATATAACGTCGCTGTTATTCAGCTTCGCTTCGTGCATTTTCCTTATTATCGCCGGGATCACATGTGAGTTCTCAAGATCAAAATTGTCGTTTTCCCCAAACAGGTTGTTGGGTACTGCGGTTATAAAATTGCACCCGTATTGCTTCCTATAAGCACGCGATTGGACATCCAGCATCCTTTTGGTGTAGGCATATGCATAGTTTGAACTATGTGGGCGCCCATTGTGGATCTGGTCTTCTGTTAGTGGATATTTCACGTTATCTGGATATACACAGGTGGAAAGGAGAGAGACCACTTTCTCAACGCCTTGCAGTCTAGCTGCTTCTAGAACGTTTGTATTGATCAGCACATTCTCTCTGTAGAAATCTCCCATGTGATCCATGTTGGCTTTGATGCCGCCTACTCTCGCGGCGAGGTGGATTATGACATCCGGGTTGATTTTCTTTATCATGTCTCGGGTGTCTTGCCACAACTTTAAATCACAATCTTGTGAGCCGACTAAAACAAGCTTATGGTTAGATTTTGCGCTAGCGAAGGCGTGGCCAACCATTCCGGTACCACCAGTAACCAGTATTTTCTTTTGTTTTATTGCCATTGGAACCACCCTTCCCTGTCAACTTGACTCAGATTTTTGCTCGGGTGGTCCTTGCTTCGCCATGGGCCGTAGACTCCTATACAATTGGCGTTACTCGTAATAGACGCCCACCAACTTAATGTACCGTGCTCGAACAAAATGTTGTCAAAAGTTCTTATATAATTAAAATCCTCTGATATCTTTCCTCTGTTTATGATCGGGTCAAATTTGGCTAGACCATCAATGAAACCATTAAAATAATCTGCGGATTGCTGTAAGTCTGGCCAGTGGTATCGAGGGACATCGACATGAAAACTTGTATTTTCCAGCTCTTCTTTAGTGATGTGGGCCCACTTTTTCATATCTGTGACTATGTGCATCTTCCCGAAATCAAACTGGGATATTGCGTTGAGGTAGTTCTTTATTGTGGGCCTTAAATGAAAATTTTTCTTGTAGAAAAGCCGGTCGCCGGCTCGAAGATGAATTATGAGATCATTATCAGGCCTTTTTTCTACTGCCGGAAACCAAGATTTTATTGCTTCGATATTATCTTTGTAAAAGGAATATTCCTCGAAATAGCCCCTAAGTTCAAAGTTATAGCCTGTATATTCCGGACTGAAGGCTTCCTTATAGTTCTTTTCGTTTATTTGTATAACTCCGGTGGGGGGAGCCTTTAGCTGTTCTTTAAAATCCCACAGATCTACGCCTACAGCACTTAAATCTGGTATGGCATAATACTCCGGGGATGGGGGGATGGCTATCAACTTTGAGTGGTGATATTCAGCCAGTTGTCTCCCTGCTATATATTGAAACAGATTATTCCCGAAACCATTTGTAAGACGGGCAACAACTATATTTGCTTGTTGCATATTAAAATTTCCACTCTGGTAGATCATTAAGCACGCGCGACGAGGCCGCCATATAAAGCACATTGGGGAAAATCCACGCCCTATTGGCCGCCAGTACACGACTTTCTGCGTTGGCGCCGAGGCTATCTCTATCCGGGTACAGGCAAATCGTGTCTTGTTCTCTCAGGCAAGATGCCAACACAGTGGAGCCGCTGTAGACACATATAAATCTTTTGCAGTTTTTAACTATACTAGCATAATGAAAAATATCTCTAACTGTTAGCGTGTCCAGATCAGCATAAAATTTATCAATTGGACTTTTATTATATTTGCTTTTGACCAGAACCACACGGTCACCGTCGTGTTCCTTTAAAATATTATTTATATTTTCTACCAATATTGGCAGAGTGTAGCGAGCATGCTGGTATGTGGTTTGGGCCCCGAGGTCTAGTACAATAACATTATTCAAACCGGGCATTTGCTGCGGTTCAAAATGAATCTCCGGAAGTGAGTTTTTCGGCTCGAAACCATGTCTGGCCTCATTCCATTCGATGATATTCCTTGTATCATAGGGCACTTTTTCTGGCGCCATGCTACCACAGTTGGGGCGCATGGAACTCATAGTGTCCGAGATAAAAGGGTTCGCATCCCAGACCATCTTCTTTATCTCGTCATTTCTATATACGTTTTTATTAGATATAGAAAAATTTGCCCCGTTCCCAAGTTCTGCAAACCGGCGTGGTAAGGTAGAGAACTGAAGATTGTCTCCCAGTCCGCCCCACGGCTGGTATAGCACGGGGTTTTTTAAATCAATCATGTAACATTCCTGTTCTTAAGTACAGGAATATCCTGTTCTTTCTTATATTATAACTCTTTTTGTGTTGTTTGTCAATCAAAAAATTCCGGGCCCCCTTATAGCTATCACCTAGCTTCTTCCGTAATCTACCTTATTGTAGTTTATTTTTAATTCCTTAAACCCTTCAGCAAAAGTATCAACTATTTCTGCTTTAATCGCGTTTCTATCGCAATTCAAGTCTCTAACTTTTAATGCCAATTTGCCTATTTCCTCTAATGGCAAATCTTCGCCTCTTCTTATGGCGCCTTCGGTATCCCAAAGCCTGCCGTTGGCCTCGTATAAAGCATTAATATACTTATCCAAATTTGTTTCATAAGACTCTATTTCTCTCTTATAGCATGCTAGCTCTTCCGTGACATTTTCGTTTGTCCTCTCGGACTTTAATTTAGTTATTGTGTATCTATCTATAATTTCAGATATTGGCATTTTCATATTATTCTCCTTTTTTGTGAAATTTAAAAATTCTTCTCTGTCTAATACTCTACAATATTTTCTATTTCTTCATTTGCATTCTTAGTCACCCCTCTCTATTCGATAACTGTCCGAATCAAAATGTTGTGTTGAAAATTCAAACAGTTCCGTGTCCTCTATGGCGATGATGCGGTGACGGAGGCCGCGGTAAACATGAAAATTGTCGCCTTTGTTCAATATAACCTCTTCAGCTTTATCAATATCATCACCATCAGAAAATTTAACTAGCACCTTGCCGGACTGGATATAGAACACTTCGTCTTTTAATCTATGATAATGCCAAGAACACTTCTTGTCCTTTGCAAAGTAAAGAAGCTTTCCACAATATTCTTCACAATTGACGATCCATTTCTCAAATCCCCAGCCTTTTGATACAAATTTTATATCCATATTATTCATCTCTTGTAAGCCTCGATATAATCGCTACAAATGCCAGCACATGTTAAGAGTATATCATGTTTTGGTGGCCCCGGCAAGACACAAATCGATTTATTTGTCAACTTTTTTCCCGGGTATGTCCATATATGACCATCGCTGGTCAGAGTAAAGTCGTCGCTTTGGTGCCAGAAAAAGGTGCTGAGTTCTACTAGACTACCTGACGCGTGGTGCAGGGCCTCAATATTTTTCATATGAAGCCACAAAATGCGATTAGCACTCGTAGGTGTTAAGAATGACTGCTCAATCTCATATTGCGGCTCGTCATGACCCAAAACCCACTTGTTGTTAACTCTCCAAACATCGATCTCCACCTCGAAACCTTTGCTAATTGCTTTAGAAATGTAATCAGGATGATTCTCCTCGCGAGGGGAAGGTCCAGTGAGATTGCCTCTGTGGGAAATGAGATGCATTTAGTAGTCGCGGCTAGACGCTGAAGTATGTCCAGCGCACTAATGGTGTCTCTGTGGTCGTTTTCATTGCTTTTCCGGACCAGGCGCGGCGGAATATGTATTCCAGATTTTGTTCTATGCCCGTCCTCTGTAGATGTAGACGAGCTAGCTCGTGATTACTCTCCGAATCTCTATACAAGGGATCCTCCAAGTGATTGTGGAGTCGACTAAACTTCTCCATATTTTCTTGATTTGAAAAGAACCACAAATCATTTATTAATCGATACCCGTTTTGTATAGGGCCCGGTGGACCTTGGGCATAAAATTTTGAGTTATCATATTTGTCAAAACAAAAGTCTGTCGCGACGGCTAGGTCAAACCTGGTTACGAAAACCCAATCGTACTTGTTGCCGCTCTCTTTTACTAAATCAAGTACAGCCTTGTAAGACTTCCATTTGCACTTGATTGCATAGGCCCGGGCCCCAATCGGGTCATCTGCGTATACTTTTTCATAATCTAGATCTGTTGGCCCAGATTTCATCGCGAGAGGTTTATATAACTCTTTAATGCCATCGTGATGATGGTGAGACCATGTATGGATAAATGTGTCTACGTTTTCATTTTTATCAAAAACATGTCTTTTATAATGATGATGCCCTAGAGCGAAAGGGACTTCCCTTTTTCCCATTCCATATTTGTCGGTAGTCCCGACTAAACCGTGCAGGCAAAATGCAATTTTCATTCTCTTCTCCTTGCTGGCGACCCGGGTCGCCTATCTTTTATAGGCCCTGATGAATTCAATTTCATCATCCGCATTGAACCCAATTATATCGGCAACTGAAAAAAGATCATCATCTATTTTCAATTCCATTTCACATGTAAAGATTCCGTTCCTGTCTTCATGGATATGTAAAATATTTATCTCTATGACTTCAACTTGTTCAAAAATGTCAGAAAACATTTTGACGACGGGGCCCTTCCCGCAAACTGGGCCGACGTTCCAATCAGTTAAAGTGCAATCTTCGGCTAACAAAGGTTCTATGCTCTCTAAGTCTTTATCTTCAAAAGAATATAGATAGTCCTCCACTGCTTGGGATCTAATAATGTTATCTATAACAACATCGCTCATTTTTAAACTCACTTGGTATTTCCAAGATCAGAGGCATTGCCGGGGTATAATTCCTGCTTAAAGGCTCTTTTAGCATCGTCTGAGGCCGTTTTTTCGTGGAGGGGGAAGAATCCTGCATCGCCCGGCTTTGTGGCGGGTAGCTTTATTTTCGGATTTATAATCTCCTCTCTTTTTGAGTCCTCAGAAATCCACCACTCATCTTTCTTCCTAAAATCCCATTGTGATTGTTTGTCTTGTATTTCATTATACAATGGTAGAAGTATCTTTTCTCGAATTTCTTGTGCCTCAAAAGATGATTGATCTTCCTGCATTTCTATTAGCTTGTGATACTTTTCAGGCAATTTCATGTAAAGTTGAAATGATTGCATAAGATTTTTAAGTTCTTGTTTCGAAATTTGTGGCATGTTTAGCTGGGAGTCTGATCTGTATACATCCTCGTGTTTTCCTTGAGTTTCATCAATAATGCCGCGTTCTACACATAATTTTCTTAAAGGTGCGCCGCGGTATGGGTGAAAGAAAGTAACAGTAGCGCTGATGGGCTGAACTCTTCTGTTCAGGTTGATTGTATCGAAAATGTCTGATCTCTCCTCATCTGGTAGACCTATAATATTGAAAGAAGAACACCTAATCTTATGTTTGTGAGCCAACTTAAATACTCTGTCTACATGATCGTCGTGGTAGTTTCTTTTTAGAATTTTTCTGCGAACTCTATCACTACCGGATTCTACCCCGCAGCATATGTTGCGCATTCCCGCGTCGACTGCCATGGCAAACAAATCTTCCCGAACCAATCGGGGCTGGACGTTGACTGAAAATGGCAAATCCACATGCTCCTTGTAAAGTTTGCAGAATTCTTCCATTATTTCTGTCTCATGTAGAGGGAAAATATCATCAACGAACATCAAAAAGTTCAAATCAAACTTTTTCTTAAATTCGGCTAACTCCATGACCAGCCGGCTGGGGTCTTTTTTTCGATAATATTCTTTGGCGGTGGCCTGAGCCGCTTGGTAAAACGTCGAGTTTGCGCAGTAGCTACATCTGAACACACATCCTCTTGTCCAGATTACTGTGGCCATACGGTACATTCTTCCGCCGAGTGGTCTAAGAAAATGCCGTGGATCGAAGATACTAAGATTTGGGGGCAGGCCCCAAGTAATATTAGGTAATCTAACTGTGTTTTTATGAACAATACCATTTTCACGGTAGTCCTTATCCTTCACCCAGAAATTATCAATATTATAAAGTTTATCCCAGCCGTCTAAACCATGTTCTGCAAATGTATTGCATATCTTCACCAGCTGTTCTTCTGCTTCTCCTCTTCCCACTATATCAACACATTCGTGTTGTACGATGTCATCTGGTACCAGCGTGGCCAGAGGACCACCGCAAATAGTGGGTATATTTGGAAAAAGCTTCTTGCAGTGCGATAGTAAATCCATTCCAAAAGTGTGATTTGGATCCACCGTAGAGATACAGATGATCCCGGGGTTGTATTCTCTTACCTCGTCTTCAAGTGCCTTGAACACATCAATATCTTTTTCTACGAGTCCGAGTTTTTCGAAATCAGGATTGACGACTTGTAGATTCTTTTCTCTTAGGGCGTCGTCGCTGGGTATGTCCCCACATCTGACGAATGTGGTGTCGAACAATTTAAATTCGTGGCCGGCGTCTTCGAGGTATGCTGCCAAATAACCAATGCCCAACGGCGCACGGGTTACCATGACTTTGTTAGGATAAATCATCAATACTTTCATTTAGTCTCTCCCAAATACCTATTCAAATCCTCCGGGGTGCCCACACCCCACATCTTATGTACGTAAAACGGAATCAGAGATTTACCATCCTCTATCAATTCATTATAAATAGGGGCGATATAGAATTCGTTGTTAACCCGAACATCCTTCTTAATCATTTGCTCGGCGTACTTAACAAAATCTGAACCTTTCCGGTACCAGTAAACGCCACATGTGGCAATGTTCGAAATTGGCTTCTTCTCTGCGACTTCAGTAATATACCCTCGGGAATTTGTTCTTACAAAAGACCACTTGGGATGGACGGCGTTGAAGGTAAATACTATTGCATCAACAGTTGTCATTTCCTTCAGCGCTTTGAAGTTTTCAGAACTGTATTGTATAATTTGGTCTGAGTTTGCAATAAGCAGATCTTCGTCGATGTCGATTAGCTCTTTCGCGAGGAGAGCGGTACAGGCGGCGCCTTCGGTTAGTTCGTCAACTACGATATGCTTGTACCTTCCATATGTTATTCGCTCAAGTGTATTAAGCAAGCCGGAGTACTCTTCTATGTGGGCCTTGCGGACTAAAAATATATATTCACAGTCAAAATCTAGATTTTCGACAACCGCCTGTATCATTGGGTGCCCGTTTACGTCAATTAGTGGTTTGGGGAATGTATAGCCTTCTTTGGCAAATCTGGAGCCCTCTCCGGCCATTGGAATTAATATTTTCATTTTATATACTCTCTAAATAAATTTATATCAACATCTTCGGGATTGTTGACTTGGATGACATGGCACCCAGAAGCATTTGCGGCCTGCATCCCTTTCGGGGAATCCTCTATAATTAAGGCCTCATGGGGCGCTGTGTTGAAGCTCCTCAAAGTCTCCAAATAACCTTCGGGGTCCGGCTTTGGCTTTTTTACGTCCTGATTGGTAGTAATTAAGTCAAACAAATCTATGATGCCAGTCTTTTCCAGCATTAGCTTAGTAGTTAAACGTATACTGTTGGTGTAGCATGCTACGCGGATGTCCTTTTCCTTGAGCCACTCTAACATATCTATTTTTTCTTGTCTCTTTTTGGCCTCATGTTTGATAACCTCAATTGTCTTTTCTTGCTTCAGTTCATATATGGCCGCTTTTTGTTCGTCTAGTATCACACCCTTGTCTACTAATTTTTGTAGTTTTATTTTTGTCGGTATGCCATTATATTCATGGTAGTGGTCTTCAAGCGAGATTTCGTAATCTGCAATATCTTTAAGCGCGGTGTTTAATGCAGAACGATGCCATTCGCATGCGTCAACCAAAACTCCGTCCAAATCGAAGATTACGAGTTTTATTGAACTATTCTTGTCCGCATTACGAGTTCCATTAACAAAAACTTTTTTCTTTTTTTTAAAAATTGACGTTAAAATATTTGTTTGCTTTTGATTATGATTTTTTCTAATTGTATCTTCAAGATTACTAGAAGAAAGCAACATATACCCCATCCTATCCATAAAAGATTCTAAAGATTTAATATTGAAGTGCCATAGGTGCTCATGAGGTTTTCTATGTTTCCAGTTTTTAAACCATTCATCATCTAGATAATGACAGTGTGGTACTGAAATACACACAGTCTTACATTTTAATTCCTTGATAAACTCAATATCCTCAAAATGCTCCAATGAATCAAAAAACGTAATAACATCATATTCATTTTCAACTATGCTATGTATTTTTTTACATCCTTCGGGAACTGGGTATGATGATATATCGTACCCATAACATTCAGGAATAATGTTGGTGCACACCTTCAAGAAAGATCCGTTACCATACCCAACATCCAAAATGTTTTCAGGAACCCTACCTAAAGTTCCTATAATATTACCAAGACGAAGATAAGCCATATAAACTGGAAGCTCTCCATATTTGTTATATCTATTAACATACTCTTTATCATAATCAATAGGATTTCTGTTTACCTGATATACTACGCCATCTTGATTTATCTTATAGTTTTTAATCATACTTACACTCCATGCCCGGGCTCCCACTTACTTGACATTTTCTAATACCTCCGTGAAAAAACTTGAATAACTTCTTGCAGAACGAGCCATTGAAATATTTGTTTTTCATTCTAGTATTCTCGCAATTTATCCCTGATAATTGAAACTATGTCATCGTTTTCGTGTGGTAGATATTCAGTAAACCTATACAGTTTTATATTGTTCTCGGCTAGCAAACTATAATATGCTTCAACTTTGTCTTCTAGTTCGCCAACTTTCTCGACATCATGGCCCTGGCCACAATAAACATCAATATGATTGTGAACTCCTGATTTTACCAGGTCATTAAACAAGTACCACTCGGATCCCTCAATATTAACTTTTATAATGTTTAATGCCATTTGATAGCCCTTAATATTCTCTTTTAACCACTCTGAAAAAACAATCCCTTCGGCTTCTTCATAGTGTTCTGAGACATTTCTTTTTGTAGAAAAGACTGAGTGTCCCACTTGGTTAGCTGCATGGTATAGGCGCACAGTGCGGGGAGTATCTACCACTGCTTTGTTAATAATGTTTACTTTGGGGTTATTCTTATATCTTTCGTGCAGCCGGGTGGCGTAGGGTTTACAGGCTTCAAACCCATAAATTTTATAATCTGTTATATTAAGCTCTGGAAAGACCCGATTGACCATCCAATGTATTTCTGTCCCCTTCCATAGACCAAAATCAAAATAGTTAATCTTCATGTAGTTTGTTCTCCCTTGTCGTATAATTTGTTTAGACCTTGACATAACTGTCCATGCCTGGGCTCCCACTTACTTGACATTTTCTAATACCTCCGTGAAAAAACTTGAATAACTTCTTGCAGAACGAGCCATTGAAATATTTGACTCTATGTCATTCTGCACCACCTCATTATAACTGATCTGGGGAGGTTCTTTAATATCCAAAAAACTAAAGTCCCACTCTGGTTCCTCGATGATAGTAGCTGAAGGGCCTGCAATTTCTCTCGTTCCTCCCACAGAAGAGCAAATTATTTTGCAGCCCGAGGCTCGTGCATCGACCACCACATTCGGGCAGTGATCTAGATATGCCAAATGAATAAAGTAGGCGGATATCTCAAAGAGCGTAAGAAGTTTGTCTGTGCTTAGGTTTCCCGCATAGAATATACGTGGGTGATCAATAACGTAATCGGGACTTGCGCCGGCGACGACTAAACAGTCCTTCTCTCCTCCATGAGCTAAAAAGTATTTCACATTGTCCTTCAGGCGCTTAAAGGCATGCCAATGAGCAGCACAGGACCACACATTTTCAAAGCTTTCAAATTGATTGATTAAGTCTGCGCAGCGCGTGAAGTTTTTCAAATATAGCAGATCTGCACCATTATTGATGACACTCCATTGTTTGTGGGGCCCAAACCAATTAAAAATAAGATTTTTGTTGAATTGAGTTTGGAAAACAACCGCATCGGCCTGCTCATAGGTTCTTTTAATATTATAATTCATTCGATTGCAATCAAAATTGGCGTTGAAATAGATACCATCTAGGCGTTGGATCATGGGGAGGTCTGGTCTTTCTCCCACAGATTCAATAAATGTTAATTTAACATCATAAGGAAATAGAGAATTGAACGCCGTTCCGCGGAGGCCCATATATTTTATGAGCTTTTGTGCAAAATAATTAGGGCCGGTGGTAGAACTTAAATTAACATTCTCTAAGTATACATTCATAAAGCCTTAAGTCTCGCGTACGGTGCTGCTGAGCGGATATTTTGCTCTGTCATTAGTTGATCTTCTCGATGTACTCGATCATCCGACAATGGGTTAAGGCGATTATAGACATAAAGAACCTCGGGTACCTCCCTGAAATGGTCGGGGCCGCACATTTCTGCCATTGGCCACATGATCGCTTGATCACTGGTCGTCGCCCAGAATTCACCTCGCTTGTTCATCAAATCTTTTCTTTTTATTCTACAAAACAACTCTTTTTTGAACGTTCCCAGGTGCGAAAACTCCCAACTCTTGTGGCGAATGTTGCCCTCCCAATAAGAATTTTCTACGCACGGAGTAACCACCTCACCGGTTGGTTCCACTTTATACGACCCGTTTGTCATCCAAACATCGGAAGACGAATAGATCGATGCTAATTTTGCCAATACATTGGAATGGGCCAACCAATCGTCACCATCAACTATAACAATAACGGTGCCATCTTTGGCTTCAGTAATTGCGTGGTATATGTTTTCCATTTTTCCCTTATTAAAGGGGTTCTTGACCAGCTTAAAAAGTCCTTGATCAAAGGGATATAATTTTAAAAAGCCCTCTACTGCTTCGGCTGTACCATCTGTCGATGCATCATCAATATAGATCACATCATAGCTAGAATGACTTTGGTTGCAAACTGAGCTTAAACAATTTTCAACCCACTGACTGCAATTAAGTGTGGGAATAACAATTGTAAAATGTATATCAGGCTTCTCTGACATTACCCCAGAAAACATTCCTTCTTTCCTTAAGATAAGTAATGATATCTTCTGTGTTGTCCGTATCGAACCAGGGCTCTGTTAGGTGCTGTACGTTGTCGTTCAGCTCCAACTCACACCCCAACAATTTCGCCTCAATAACATATCTCGGACATGTATCCAGGCCTGTTGGCTTAAAGCAAATCCCTTTTGCTCCGGAAAGTTTTTCCAGGAGCTCTTCGTGTGCAAGGTCGTTTATTACCTCGTACTCGACGTTGTTGTCCTTACACCATTTTTCAGAGTCGGCAGAACCTTTAACCCAAGATCGGGATCCCAAAACAAGGTACTTAGTTCTATCTTCGGCTTCTTGTAGTTCGCCGCGAAGTACTTCGATTTTCGTAAAGAAAGTATCATCAAAAACTGACGATAGTACCACTGTTTTACTTTGATCTAGATCAGTAAGGCTTTGGATATATATATCAAGTTGCCCTTGAGACATAAAGTGAGTTTTTACAGAGTTATTAACAAATTCAGTAATCAACTGTGCGTGCTCGGTTGCACTATAGTCACACTCTTCATCTTCCAGCATCTGATATAACAGAGGGTTTCGATACTCGCAGAACTTATAATCAAATTCTATAAAATGATATTTGATACCGCTAGCGATAATATCTTTTAGGATCTGGGTGTTTGCCAGTTGGGCAATATTGCCGAAAATCCACGTAGCGTCCTTGTTGAATTCCAACATTTCGTTTGTCAAATTAGCGCTATTAATTGTAGTATGTGTGCCGGGGCAATCCTCTAGAAGAGCATCAAGACTAAGCTCTGCGCCTCCTATATATTGATCTTTGAACATATCACTAACAAACACATATTCTACCTCTTGAAGAGGTGGTCCGAAGCCCATCGCCTCTACAAATTTTCCATATTGTTTTTCTGGTGTGAAATTTTCAAGAATATGTTTCTGTAGGGTCTCGGCCTGTTGGCGATAATGTTTCTCTTTTTCTAGACTGTCTTTTAGGGCGCGTTTATAAGATGCTTCTTTAGCGTAGGCCCACATTGAATCTTTTTGCAATATTCCATCCCATACTGCTTCCTTCTGTATTGGGCTTATATCGTAATCAACTTTGATTACCTTTGGTACGTTTTTGCCTTTTTTATTCGGTTTACAAACAAAATCGAGCTGGCCGCTCCATGTTATGGTGATTAGTGGGAGGCCGCACTGTGCAGCCTCAAAAAGCGGGAGGCCGAAACCTTCGCCATGACTAATGTTGATCAAGGCCTTCATCGTGGGGTGCTGATACAACCACATTAAATTGCTATCCGTGAGTTCTCCATGAACAAAATAGATTTTACACTTGTATTCCCCACAATTTTTAAGTAACCCGGTCAGTCGGCCGGCTGTGTGCTCTCTATCCGTGGTTGAATCATTTGCAGAATTGGTTTTCAGTATTAGGCCAACATCTTCGTTATCTCTAAAGTGATCAACGAAGCCACCAATTGTCCTCTCCAAATTCTTTCGGGGGCCCCATTGGGATACAACCAGGAAATTGGTATTCGTTACGATGTCAATTTCTAACGGTTCAGCAGAGGTATCTGTTGTGGGAAAATTAACCACCTCAATTGGTTTCTGTACTCCCCACCCGGGGACTGGAGTGCCATCTTGGGTTTTAACGTCGTATTTAGTGCTTTCAAAAACGGTCTTGGAGTGCCTTGAAACAACTATTACTTTATCCATTATTTCGTTGGTTTTGGCAATCCATTCTGGTGCCACCTTGTTGGTCTCTATGCCGGCGGTGTAGCCTATATTTACTGGCGCCATTTTTTCGAATTCATTCGGGATGGTTATTTGAAGGGCTACATCAAATGTCCCCCCTTGCTGTCTATACATTCCGGTCTTTAATGTGGTCTCATCTACCCACTTTCTGGTGGAATCAGATATTTGGCCCGTGTGGCCCCAATTTAAATTTTGAACATATATATCAAACAAGTCGGGGCGAGATTTCAGAGCCTCGATGGCAAAGCGAGATTGCACACCGTAGCCCGAACGAGACAGAATTGGTCCTTTAACTAATATTTTTTTTCTCATTTAAAACATCCTAACTTCATAAGGGAGATAGCCGGCTCGAGTTTCCCAAGATCCCTGCTCTTCGTTAATACTGGTGAGCAGATCGTCCCATTTTTGCATAAAATCAGTAAAGTTGTACTGTTTCTGCGTCCATTCTCGGCCGGCCATGCCCATTGCGGCGCGATCTTCTTGCGTCATTTCATATAGTGAAACGAGGCCATTTACGAAATCGTCCTTGTTCACGCGATCTTCATAGATATATGGAACTTGCTGTGACCCAATTATGGCCTTCGAGGCCGGTTCTAGGCCAACTCCGAACCAGTTTTCGCCGTCCGTTACTTGGTTTTGGAGGCCTCCGGTCATCGTGACCATAATAGGAGTACCGCACGACAAAGATTCTAATGTTGCCAGACCAAAGCCCTCGGCATCAGAAATATTAATTGTCACATCTGCAGCTGCATAAAGCTGTGCCAGGTCAGCAGCTTGGACTTTGTCTCTCGAAAATAAAACTTCTTGATTGGTCAGCCCTAATTCATTAACTATGGCCTCTAGATCTTGACCGTGAACATCTTTAGTATCGGTGTGCATTATTAAAGTCGCCTTGTCGTGGCCAACTCGGTCTAAAAATTCTTTGAACCACCAAATTAGTGTACCCGATTGTTTTCTTCGGGCATTTCTGTTATTCCAAACACAAACGAACTTGTCTTCCAGACCGTGTGCTTTTTTATACTCGGACTTTTTCTCCACGGTAAAGGGTTTAAAAATTTCTTCATTGACTGCGTGGGGTATATAGGTGCTTCCTACTTCCGGGGCGACTGTTTGTACAATATCATGAGTAAGCTCAGATATACAAGCGATATGATCGTTGGATAGATACGCCGGTCGATTAAATTGTGGATATGGGTAGTTGTCCCACACATGGTAATAAACCATTGGCACGTTTACTCTAATTTCATGATCCATCTGCCACAGCCACCCATAAAAACGAGGATCCGTCATAAACCAAAGAATGTCTGGCTTATTTTGATTAATCATTGCCCGGACCTGATCTTGTGTACCATATCCATCAACGGGCCATATGACCCAATCATCTCCCCATTGCTCGGTCTTCTGTGGTTGATGGTCTGGGTGCTTCATAGCGCCACCGAATGATAAAAATTGATATTTACCAGTCTTGAGCATCCCTTCAATAATATATTTGGTTTGTGTTCCGACTCCGGAGGGAGAGAGCGGATGATCACTGATAGTGAAAATCTTAATTTTATCAGACATATAAATTCCTTATGGGCAATGTTCAGTATTAAGCAATTTGCAGGGATAAGGCTTGTGACAGTTCAGCCTGTTCTTAATGCTAAATCTTTTAGTGATATTATAGATTGCTTGATAGAGAAGTTTAAGAGCGTTTTCCGTTTTCTTTGGACCACTCGTTACTCTAAATATCTCCACACGGTCTTTTTTAGCTGTTCTTTTTAACAACGCAAAGTGAGTTTCCACGCTGGCTGGGTCGATCTTGTGCTTCTGACAGAAGAAATGTTTATAAAGAGTCAACTGATATGTAACCAACTTTTCCGCTTTCTTTCGGGAGTCCCAGCCCCACGAACAGGTCTTCCAGTCAAATAAGTGATAGGTATCACCCACTTTTACAACTGCATCAACAAACCCTTTAAAGTTAATGTTGAAATCTTCAATTGGGACATATAGCATCTCCTCGGATGAGAATACTTCA
>Ga0080013_1001485_pt1 | contig 30892 bp, 48 predicted proteins | sample ETNvirenome_6_85_FD_69236 | JGI IMG/M metagenome (GOLD analysis project Ga0080013, IMG submission 69236) | Marine viral communities from the Pacific Ocean - ETNP_6_85 (SPADES assembly) (version 2) | ecosystem: Environmental > Aquatic > Marine > Oceanic | place: Pacific Ocean | collected 2013-06-19 | reverse complement strand
ATATAGCCTATAGGGTTACCAAAACCCTCGCTTCAATCATGCCCAAGTCAGTTGCGTATCGCTTGTGGCGTTGCATTCACATTGAAAACCGGGGGTGTGAAGAAGGGCCGTGGACATTTACACGAACCCTGGCTCAGAATACTTGTGAGAATTTGGAATGGTCTGGATGGAAGAGAGAACCACTACCATAGCAGTTAAAGTTAGTCAGTCAGTCCACTAGGCTTCGTACCCAAAGATAGCACCTAGCTTGTTGCGTAATTCAGTCTCGATATCCTGGGGCGTTCGGTTCTCTATGGTGAGTGTAGTGGATTCATCAAATAGACCAGCAGATTTACCCAGTAATTCCAATGCACGTACTCTAGTGCTAGCTGGATTTTCGTCAGACAGTGCCTCAGCTTTGAGCCTTTCAGTGATCCAGGTTTTATGGATCTTTGTCTGTACTTTTTTACTGGTCTTGCGTCCATCAGTTAGTCGGTCAATCTCTGATGCAACATGAGGTATCTTGGCCAGTTTAGATCCTTCAATGCGGATAGCCTGGTCGGACATATTCTTAGAATTATATGCAGTCCGATAGCTTTCAGTGAAACTCTTACCCTCACTGACTAGCTGTGCAAATACAGATTGCTTTGGCGTAAGGGGTCTACCCTTATCGGTTTTGTTAAGTGAGTCAGACACGATGTCAATATCCTTATATGCTAAGATTAGAAGTAAAGTCAGTCTAACTTTCGTCAAAGTTACCAAGATTAAAGTATCACTTTAGAGGAGGGGATACCACTGTATCCAAGAAGTTTGACTCAACATAGGAGGGTGTATCGTGGATAGTATTGACCTCACTAACATCCGAAGTGTGAAGGAAATGTTGGAAGAATCTGGATCTGTCTTTGCGACAATGACAGTACTCTGCAACACCATATGCAATGGCAATGCTTATGAAAAATGCAATGTCAGACAAGCCTTGTGGCTCATACTCTGTGCCAAATTGTGCAAAGCCTAAGGAGGTAAATTATGTGGTATAAGTTCTGGCAGAATAATTCGGGAGGTGGTTACGTTGGCCCACACTATGTAATCGTGGAAGCTGACGGCCCAGATGAAGCCAATGAATTAGCAGTCAAATCTGAGTCAGTTTACTTCGATGGAGTAGAAACTGGCCGTGACTGCGAATGTTGTGGTGATCGGTGGGAACGAGTCTTTATTGGAGAGGGAGAGGATAACTGGAAAGACCTCGTAGATAACATCGCTATGTTTACCGCACGTGGTGTAAGCACACTTTTCTTCCTAATTCTCACTGAGAATGATGAGACCAAGAGTGCCATAGCTAGAAGGATTCAAGAACGAGTAAGAGAGGAGGGAGTATGAGTAGGTTCCTGGAAGTAACCCGATATGGTAACGCCTCGAACAATGGTGCAGTGCTGTACCAGGGTCCAAGTAAGATACAACCTGATGTTGAAATTGTAGTGATTGTGACAGGCTTACGAAATGCGAGTTCCAACACTAAGACTGGGCCACTCCTACAGACTCACATCCTGGTTGCAGATGACAAGCCTACACAGGCTGTTGTCAGTGGGTTAGACAGTGCAGTGTGTGGTGGATGTATGCACCGAAGGCGATGGAATGCAGAGTTGCAGCGTTGGGAACGATCTTGCTATGTGAATATAGGCAAGGCTCAGAATGCTATCTGGACAGCCTTTCAGAATGGCTCGTATCCCGACATAGACTGGGATGTTTACAATACGATAGCTACTGGACTGTTCGGTAGGTTGGGTACGTATGGTGATCCTGCAAGTGTACCGATAGAGGTGTGGGATAACTTTGTGAAACCCCTGTCAGGTTGGACTGGGTACACCCATCAGTCAGCCAATCCCAGGTTGCGTGAGGTACTCAGATACTGCCAGGTGTCAGCCGATAGTCTCGGGGATGCCCAGGCCTCATCTAAGGCCGGACTGGGTTCATTCAGAGTGCTAGGCAGTAACTCACCACCGAAACAAGGCTGGGAGATTCTATGTCCTGCCAGTGAGGAAGCTGGTAAGACTGTGCAGTGCCACGAATGTCTGATGTGTGATGGCAAGAGTGGTAACAACATTGTGATTGGGGCACATGGTATTGGTGGAGGCCACGCCCAAGAGAGTAATAGACGGCCTCTGAAATTCGATTAAACATAGGAGGAAGTATGAGTGAAGAGCAAAGCAAGTTGAGTGAAGAGCAAAGGAAGGTGATTGAAGAGAGTGATGAATTCCATCCCTATGACTGTGAGCTAAACTTTACAGTTAAATTCTCACTCTATCGTGACAAAGAACCAACCAAAGACGAGATGATGAGAGCCTATATGGCTCAAATATACAATAACGCATTTAACAAAATCATCGGGTTCCTTGGGGATACTCAACATGATTATCGTACAAAGGAAGGCACCATTCGATCCCTTGTAGGAGACAGTGAGGGTACGGCTCTACTCAATCCAGATTACAGTGAGGAGTGTGATTGCTGTGGAGCAGGTGTAATTGCAAGAGATGGAACAGTCATCGATGAAGAGGCACGTCAAGTTTACGATTCGGTGATAGAAAATCGTTGGTTATGTGGTGAACATCCAGGTTGTGCGTCTTCATAAAACAAGGAGGTAGTATGAGTATCGAAAAAAAGTACGATGACCACGGCCAACGCATGACAGATTGCTGTGGAGTACTTGCAAATTACGGCACAGACTTTGAAGTACTTCCTTTCCCAGAGGGTTTCGCTTGTGGTGCCTGTGGCAGACTGACCACGAAAGGAGAGGGTGACTCAACTGAGTTTAGAGATGGTATCACTTACGACATCTGGTTTGCAAGGGTAATGCTTATGAAGATGGTGGATTCAGCCGAAGAGATTTAAGTAGAAGTTTAATTAAACATAGGAGGAAGTATGGAGTTGTTAACGAAAGAGATCTTGTCCGAAGTTCATCCACTGTATGCTGACAAAGGTGGAAGCGATCCACTGATTGTAGCCAAGTATTTTGACCCGATAGGTTCATACACATTCTATATGCTAGAGTATGATCCAGAGGAGCGTATCGCATTCGGCTATGCCACTGGGCTACAGTACGATGAATACGGATCAGTCAGTTTGGCTGAGTGGGAAGACCTAGCAAAGGCCAAAGGAAGGATGGGGCTAGGTATCGAGAGAGATATACATTTTCCAATTAACGAGCATCGCATCAGCGATGTGAAAGAGGGGAGGGTACAGTAATGGATGAATTCCTAGCAGGTTTGTTACCAGATGGACAGTCTTTAGAAGAGGCACTCGAAGAGCAACAGTCGGACATCTCTAACCCGACAGGTATGCAACGTAGGCATGCCTGGATCAGACAGATAGAAAAGTCTGGCGAACAACAAGAGGAGGAAAACGATGCAAGCACCGAATGAAATACAGGCATACCTGCACTGTAAGAAGTGTACAGAAGAGCTGCCCGAAGGGCAGAGTCCCATGGAGTACGCCCGAACTCAATCGGGATGGACACCCCAGGGCTTACAGATCTGGTGCAACCGACATGATGAGAATGTCATGCACTTAGACTTTAGGGGTACAAAAATAGTATTAGCTGAGTTACCAGAGGAGGGAGTATGAAGCTGTACGAAAAAGTAGCACAGGAAATAGTTAAGGATATCAGTGGGAGATACGAGGAGTACGACACGATAGAACCACTAGAGCGTTTCCTTAAAAATCTGCAAGAGATGGACAACCCAGAAGTGATGGAACAATTACAGGCAATGTTGCCAGAGGAGGGAGTATGAGTGTACCAACTGTATTATTAGAGGTGAAGCCAGATGAAGAGATTGCAGAACTGTACTTTGATGTCGTTGACCTACACAACACGATGGCAGGTCATAAGTTTCGTGACGAACCCAGAAGGCATGGGGGGACAGAGAATGAGGACACAGCAGGTGATCTCATTGATAATATCAAGTACATAGTTGACAAATTAGCTGGCCGATGCAAGGAGGGAGTATGAGTAAGAAAGATCTATTCCAAATAGAGATTCACAGAGCGTATCGCATAACCCAAACTGTCTATGCTGACAGCCCCATGGAGGCAGAGGAGATTGGGGAAAAGTTATGCAAGGAGATAGACGTAAGGCTTATGCTTAGTCAGTGGGGGCCAGAGCTCGAGAACAGATCTCCCAACACAAGAGTGAAGATTGAAACATACGGACAGCCGTCTGTTGAGGTTTTCATTAACGAGGAGGAGTAACATGAGTTTGCGTGATAATAATTTTCAAGACCTGGAGTGTCATCCGTATGAGGAAGTGCTAACTGCATACCAATGTGTCACAAGCACAGGGCCATACAGGAAAGAGCCAGCTTGCGATGAAGAGCTAAAGGAAAAGTGGGGACAACTGGTTGATGCAGATGTCATCCATGAACTCTTCGGTTATATGACATTGGGGTCTCTTGCCCGGACTTTCGATAGGCTAAATGTTGTTGTGCATGTTGATGAAAATGGACAGCCCAACACCTGGGGAATAGGCGAACCAGCATCAGCAGATAACGTCGGAGATCGGAAGTGGTTACGGCCATTAGTATAAGCAACTTGACATATTGACTAGTGTATATAGATTGTATAGAAGACCATATACACTGTATCACATGGGGGGTCAGCGTCGCATTCTTTGTTATGTAACCTGGCTTAAATGACCATGGTCAGACCTACAGTTCCTCATTACTGGAGGGGCGCCCCCATCGGTAGTAATTCTGACCACAGACCAAGTGTAACTTTCATCAAAGTTGCACAATTTTTTCTTTTAGAGAGGAGGTAGTATGTCAGAAGTAACACCGTTCACCCATGTAGACCGAAGCGTAGCACGAGATATCCATAGTATCGTGAAGAGAGAATTGTCTTCGGCCTTGGAACCTTACGGCCTCAGTATGGAGATGGGTGGTATCACCTATGATCCAGGAGAAGGATGGGTAAGGTTAAGTAAGATTCGTTTAGCAGTGTCCCTAAATGGAGAGAGACCTCTTACTGCACGAGAGCAAGCCTTACAGGATGAGCTTGAGCGAAGAGAGGGGGGTAAGCATGAGCTTGATCCACAGAAGCCAGGGGCCACGATAGACGGACAAGAATGTATCCTGGTTGGGTACAAGCCTCGGGCCACCAAGCGTCCATTCGTTATCAAGATGCTTGAGACTGGTAAGGAGTATGTAGTACCAGTGCGTATGGCTAATCTTGCATTCGCTGCCCTAGACGAAAGGACTCCCAATGTCTAACCCAAACCTGCATTGGCGTACCAATCTAGAGGACCAGCCAGACATACCTGGTTGGCTTCTCGAGATAGCCGACATCATAGATCGGCAACACACGGTGGATGCACTGATGCATCTGCCTAAAATCACAGAAGCTATCGAACAAAGCTTCGTGCATCATGGGGAGCATTCGGCTACCCCTAATAACGTAGGATAAGACAGGAGGATACAATGGAAGACCAACAATGGTCGGAGCTTCTTGGTCAGAGTGAGTACCTAGCTGAGGACAATGAGTCTGCGTTCAAAGCACTGGGTTCAGCCGACGAGAAGCAAAAAGCAATACTAGCAATATTGAAACTTCTCTCAGTCAGTATGGCTACTGTTCCATTCGAGGGTGGCAATGATGAAGGATACATTGAGCCAGTCCAGTTGGAACTAGAGTCAGGCGACAAGAGAGAGGTCAAGGTGCTGTATAAGCCTTGGGACTTTACGTTAAGACGTGCTGTGTGGCCAGATGGACAAGAGCCAAGTGAGTTGGCACACAGAGAGAGTAGGTTAGCAGAACTTCTCAGCTATCCTATTGATGTGTGCTACGGATCTTTTGCAGGGGAGTTCTCTGTGCATGGTGAATTCATCTGGAATGTGGAGACTGGACATACAGGGTTCCAGCAACACTACCAAGTCTACCAGTACGACAACGAAGAGTGGCCAGGGGAGGATGAATAATGGAACCGCTCATCGTTAACATGCCACATAATTCTTACGGTCGGCAACTCTACAGTCCAGCATGGGTCAAGCCCAAGGACTTTAATAAATCTGATTCAGGCGATGACGTAGCAAGTCTGTTTCTTGAGTTGACTGGCAAGAAGAATTTCGACAACGCTACCCTGTCCATCATCCAAAAGATGGGGGTAGAAATTTCAGTTCAGCTGCCTAGTGGAACCTGTATTCCATGGCAAGAGTTTGTGCTTTCAAAGTAAGGGGGAATCATGGCACATCCATACCACCATGCTCTAAGTAGTGTGAAGAGGTGGGGCGGTGAAACAGAGGACTACATGAGCATACATGAGTGGTTCGACGAGAGCAAGAAGTCTCATGCGGACTTCAGGCATAGAGCGTTGCGCCACCATGCAGAAGGAATCTTCCTGTGTGAATCAATATTCGGGAAGACTATAACTCTCTCATCTGGACGTACCATTCCGGTTAGATGGGTGGGAGAGCAACATGTCCAGGAAGACCTGGGGCGGATACCATCCGCAACGGATTATCTACGGCTTATAACTCCTGAACCGTGGATGCACCGATCAAGAAGACTATCTCAGGAGATGGAGGAACAACATGAGCAAGACAAATCTTGAACAAGAGTGGGTTCAGGCGATCAGTGATAAGCTGGTCGGTAAGACCATCAAAGAGGTGAGATACATCTCTGATGAAGAGGCGAGAGGCATGGACTGGCATGCAAGGGCTGTTGCCATACAACTCTCAGATGGACAATGGGTATTCCCCATGCAAGACGATGAAGGTAATGGGCCTGGTGCATTGAGCACTACCTATGAAGACCTTCCAACTATTCCAGTATTTAGCTAAAGGAGGTGCAACATGAGTGATATGGCGAGGCAGAATTTTTACAAAGGCGAGAACAAAAACGCTGATGAGATCAACATGATACTCAGCCAAAAATTAGATGGGGTCAGTGACTGGCCCTTCTATGCCCAAGCACTAGCAGAGGCAATCCATGAGGGGCAAGTGGACAAATCTGGTCAGCCGTACATCGACCATGTGCGAAGGGTGGTAGCTCGCACTCAGGAGTTACTAGAAAGGCACTATTTAAAAATAACTGTTGATCTGGCTAGGCTCCACCATGAAATGATTTCGGTGGCGTGGCTCCATGATGTCATAGAGGACGATCCATACCTGTCCTTCAAACACTTCAATTACATGACATCCTACAATGGGGGTGTCCAACGTGTGCCTTGGATGGTGATGGTCCTGAGCCGTTCAGAACAAAATGGGAGAACTTATCAGGAATACATTGAAAACATAGGGAGATTTGAAAACGCTGGTGAGCGATTCGGAGCACCCTCTGGCCGACCACTCCACCTGGTGAAACTCGCTGATCTTTGGGACAACAGGGGTAGAGGTGGTATCCCCAAAAGTTTAGAAAAGCGATACGATAGGGCGATTGACACGTTGAGAGAAATGCAAAAAGAGGAGGTAGCATGAAAGTTGGAAGCTTGTTTAGTGGAGTTGGAGGCTTTGACCTGGGCCTCGAACGATCTGGACATGAGATCGTATGGCAGGTCGAGTATGACAAACAAGCCAGGAGTATTCTTAGGAAGCACTGGCCTGATGTCAAAATTTATAATGATGTTCAACAAGTAGGAGGTAAAGATGGAGAAGCAGGAAGAGATGTTCTCGAAGAAGTCGACCTCATCTGTGGTGGGTTCCCGTGTCAAGATCTATCAGTTGCGGGACACCGTAGAGGATTGGATGGTTCAAAATCGGGGCTTTGGTACGAATTTCATCGCATTCTTGAAGAATGCCGTCCCAAGTACTGTCTGGTCGAAAATGTCCCTGGTCTATTCTCCTCCAACAAAGGACGGGACATGGAAGTTCTCGTCAGGGGGTTGGAAGAACTGGGGTACCAGTGGCAATACAGAATACTTGACTCTCAATATTTCGGAGTCCCCCAACGTAGGCGTAGAGTCTTCATTGTCGGATATCTTGGAGAGGGATGTGCACCCCAAGTATTACTTGAGTCCGAAAGCCTGCCGTGGCATCCTGCGACGAGCAGAGAAGAGGGGCAAGGCTCTGCCAGAGATGCTGGATGTAGCGATGAGGACAGTGGCAGAACGCTTTACAGAGGAGAAGGATTCTCATCGTACAGAGAAGACGACTTAGCCGCACCCTTGAGAGCAAGCCAGTCCAAGCAAGCTGATACGGACCTGGTCGTGGCCAGATGCACTGGCTATGCCAAGTACAAGATGGAAGATGAGATGAAGGCGAGTAGCCCACTACGAGCTAGACACAATGAGGCTACCGATCTAGTTGTGCCACGTATCTTCCAGCAGAACACCAGAGATGAGGTAAGGTACATGAATGGTGATGGGCAACTGGCTGGAGCATTGCCCGCACAGCCTGGGTCAAAGCAACAGAACTATATTGCTTTCCAACCTGGGAACCTGACAAGAAAGGCTGGAGCTAATCCAAGCAGTGAGGTATTCCCCACACTTGGGGCTGCCACGCTTGGAGATCAGGCACCTCATGTAGCGAAGGGTCAGAAGCCTGTTGTCCTGGATCGAAGTTCATTCAACAGTGGCTTTGACTTTGATCGAGATCCTGGTATCGAGGAGTCCGAGACTACGCCAACTCTGATTGGGCGAGGTCCACACGCAGTGGCTACTACACATCAAAAGGTAGCACCGACGCTGAACTCCAGTGGTGCTGGAACGTCGAGACCTGGGGGACAAGGAGCAGAGCCTGGCTTCTATATCTCAAGTGATGCACCACGGAGATTAACGCCTCGAGAATGCGAGAGGTTGCAGGGCTTCCCAGATGATTGGACTAGGTTTGATGACACTGGGAAAGAGATGGCGGATGGCCCACGCTATCGCATGATGGGCAATGCAGTCACAGTGAATGTGGCTGAGTTCATCGGAGCACAACTGAAGTGGGCAGAGGAAACAGATGAACTAGCAAGTACCATTACCGAGGATTTACTAGAGAGGAAACCATGGGAGGAAGTATGAAAAAGTACATAGTATTCGCAGATATGGTTATGAGTTATTCTTGGACAGTTAAAGCAGGGAGTAAAGAAGATGCTACTGCTACGGTAAAGAAGGAATTAGATGAGGGATGCCTAACCCTAGGCGATGCAGATGTTAGTTGCCCTACAACTGACGATCTGTTTGACTGGCAAGCAGAGGAGGAAGTGTGAAGAATCATTGGGACGACAGTACGGATTGGAGCGAAGGCTCTGTGTTTGCTATACTTGGCATGGCAATGAAGAACGAGGAGTTGCAACTTGAGGGATTCAAGTTGATCTACCATGAGGGTCATCGCATCTCACCGATACTAAAAGAGATTATGTATAAGAAGCTAATCGAAGCTGATCGAATCCCAGAAGCCAAGAGGATGGGAATAGGTGAGAGTGAACTACGCTGGCTGATGCCAGGGTGGATGCAAGAACTCGAAGACGTTATAAAGAATGATCGTGATGAAGCAGTTGAAAACTTACTAAGTAGTATCTAACCAAGGAGGGGTAATGCCGATTGAAGCTGTAAGTGTAGAGAAGCGTACTGTTGAGGGCTGCCTAGCAATTTGTGTTGCGTTAGCACAGTTGTCCCTGGAGAACAGCAACCTGCCTAGAGAGGCTGTACAAGATATTTACAACGTGATAGAAATGGTTGCGCCAGAACTAGAGAGAGTGTTAGGAATATTACCTGATGAACCATCTGACATTAACTGGAACTAGGAGGAATGATGGAAACTCGTCAGGGAAGAAGACTACTTAAAGGAACTTTGCGTAGATGCAGATACCTAGGACATGATCTTGGACCACGATTAGGATCCGGAGTACTGTATTTGTACGGATGCTACACTTGTCGGAAAACTGTAAGCATTTGGGATAACCCAGCTAATGCTGGTGGAGAATGTATGGAGCGACCATGCACAGAGCGTCTTGAGCAAAGCTGGCTGCTTCGCATGCGTTACAAAATTTACTTATTCATAACGGAGGGAAAATGACTATATACAATGTAACGGTGTATGAAACAAATGTATGGAACCGTAGTGTAGTTGCGGACAGCCAGCAGGAAGCCTGTGAAAAGATAAAGAATATCATTGACGAGGAAGGCTTTGAGTACTTTACAGACACAACGGATCGCATCAGATGTCGTGCCAAGGAACTCGCTCCGCTGACATACAAACAGTTCGTGCGAAGGTACCATGATCTGGCCAATGACTTGTTTCGTTCTGTAGCAATCAATGAATTAGGCGGTTGGGTGGCACAGCACATCATGCTAGATATCAAGCTACTCGAAGAGGCACACCCAGAGTACTATGTTCAAGTCAAAGGCTCAAGAATGATTGCTGACAACTGCTGGCAGCTCATTGAAAAATGTCGCAACGGTTAATAAAAAACCCCCCGAGCTAGTCAGCGACCAACTGAGCTAAGTCAGGGGGAGGTGTGGGAAGGGGGACAAACCCGAACCTTTTTTTATCACAACCCGACGAGAACATGGAGGAGGAAGTCATGTTGATCGCCTTCGTTAACTTAATGGGGCTGTTACATGTCGGTCAATGCCGACATCAGAAGTCCCAATCTTCGCTGTCTTCGCTAGGATTATAATCCGACCATACTCCTACGGTGCGATCAAACTTTAGTGGACATACTCCATGGTTGCCGATCCATGACCAGCGGACCTTCCAGATGTGTACCTCTGGAGGATCTATGTCATGTTGATCTCTCCATAGTGTCCAACCAAGATCTGCCTTTGCGTACCAGGCTGCAGATCCAGATACGTCATTGCCAGTCGGTACAATCTTCTGGCCTCGACCATCACCCCCGACCTTGGTCGGATGAGCGATAAAAAAGACATGAGCATCGTGAGATTTAGCCCATTGCTGTACGCTGGTGAGTAGCCCGGAAATTTCATCGGTTTCTTTACCATTCTTAGACAACTCAATGTAGTTGTAGGGATCAATGACCAAGATACGACAGCCCATCTGCATCACGGCACTGGAAGCAACGTCCAGGATGCCCTCGATCTTACTTGGACTGTTGCGACGATAATCCATGAATAAAAAATGCTCATCTATCCATTTTTTAGCTGAGTCGAGTTCATCAAGGTTCATCCTTTGGCCCTTGCTATCAAAGAACTCTTTCTTGGTACGCTTTTGTGCCAGTTGCATCATGTGCAGTTCGGGTGGCTTCTCAAAACTGCAAAACACAGTCTTGTAGCCCATGGATTCTGCTAAATTTACGCATAGTTGATCAATGAAATCACTCTTACCACTGGATGGGAAGCCAGTGACCACAGAAACCATTCCCATGGGTATTTGTATGAGCTTATCGAGAGATGACAGGCCAGTGTATGCCCCACGCATCTGTCCATGCTCGTAGAGTTCGTGAAGAGCATCGTAAAAGGTGTCGGCCCGGTGTAAACCTATCATTGGAAGTGGCTCACTGTCCTCAAGCCGTTCCTGTAGATAGTCTAAACCTTCTTGGTTTAACGCATCAGCTGCATCTTTGTATTTGTCGAGATCTACGGTCCATATTTTGTGCCTACCAATGCGTCGCATGATTTCTTCGGCTAACGCATTACCTGGGCCATCATTATCAGTGTTTAAAATAATGCGAGGAGCGGAGTCCAATTGCTTTTTGGCTCTCCAGATATACTTGAACTTGTTATCCTCGTTAGGATCGATCTTTCCATCCTTTACACGGGCTGGGGCGCCATTAGGGATGGACAAAACTGTAAGATTCTCAGGCAACTCCACACTAAGCCATGCAAGGGCATCTAGTTCGCCTTCGCAGATTAAAACATCATTGCCTTTCTTGTAGTTATCGATATTAAAAAAGTCCTCACAGACATTTTCCTGTGAGAACCTTTTCTCGGTATCTGCGGAACGCCATTTGATGGCATTAATATCATTGCCATCCCGATAGGGGAAGCCAACGGCTGGCACAGTCTTGCCATTGAACCGGTATTCACCTGGGATCGTATGTGACTCTATGACATCGTCAGATATGTTACGTGTTTTTAAATATTTTATTGCCACCTTGTTGGTGGTAACCTTTGGTCTCGAGATAGGTTGCCTTACCAATGGAGTAGCGTCCAGGGACCACTCGTTATCGTTAAAAATGCCACCACTAATGTCGCAATGGTGACACTGATATTGAACTCCCTTGGAATCAATTTTAATGGAAAGAGATTTGTCATGCCTATTCCTAGATCTTTCGTCGATACACATCGGACATTTTTCTTTGTGCTGTCCGTAAGAAAGAGTGGCCGCGAGTCTTTCAATTTCTGGTACTACTTGTTGCATGGTCCCCCCTAGTTAGAATCTAGTACTAGATAGAATCTAGATTAGATAGTTCTTTTATAGCTAGATCTTTATCTTCTAGTTTAGTAACTACTATTAAAGATCTAGGGTTGTTCTTAGATAGACCCCATTCTAAGTACTGGCCCTTTACTAATCTATCATTGGTATAGAATCTATCTTGTAATAAATCTAGTATTAGACTAGGGTCTAAATCTGGCCTTCTACTGGCATAATATATTTTTATAGCAACAAAGACATCTTCTGAAAACAAATCTTTTTTTACTGGACACTGTAGTAAAAATGCCTCTGAATATGCTAATGCTTTTTTCGACTTAATAAATCTTGGCTTGCCCCTCATGCTGACCAACCTTCGGGAGTTTGCTTTTGAAGCAGGCTCACCTAAGATTGTGCATGCTATGAGGCTCTTGTCAAGAGGCTTGCTAGATTTTGATCGGGTCGCTATCATTATTCACCCCCCTTTCGGCTATTCATCTTAATACGACTAGTGGGTGTGGGCAATAATCACAGGAGGGAATCTTGAGCAAAGAGAGATATCGATTGTACGAAGGAGTTGGAGTACCAGAAATAGTGCCTGGCCCTGTATCCAAGTGGGCAGACTTGCCTCTCGAGACTATTGAGGTAGGTGACCTTGTCGAGCTGCCCCTGAAAGAGCATGAGGTGGAAAAAAAGATTAATGGGATCCGGGCACATGTTGGGCGTATCCAACGTAGGACTGACAAGAAGTATTCAGTACGAACCATGGAGTATGGGATAGGGATCTATAGGGTAGAGTAACCAAGGGGGAAGCATGACAGAGGTAGATGTAAATAAGGTCATCGCAAAACAGGGCTGGGCAGTCGTTAAGGATGAACAGATACCTGGAGTAAAGGTTGTAGATGAAAGAGAAAGATATCCGTTTAGCGAGATGGAAGTAGGGGACTGCTGTTACATCGACGTTAAGGATAGAAAGCATGAAGACAGAGTCCGAGTGGCTGCATCTGCTCGGAACCGTCGCACAGACAGGAAGTTTACTGTGCGTCGCATCAAGGAAACACCTGGACGCATTGGCGTATGGAGGACCAAATGAGTTTAACTAACGACTATGGTGCGCCCGAAGTATTTGTTCGAGCCATCGAAGGTGACCCTTACAGCAAGGGTGAGGCTGACTTCTCAGCTACAGAATTGTTAAAGCCACCACAGATTGTCAGGCTCTACAAAGAGCATGGCGATACTCTTAGCACAGATGTTCGTGATGAGTGGTGGAAGCTGTTAGGCAAAGGTGTACACAATGTCCTGGAACAGTTCGGTGAGGGCCAAGTAGAGAACAGATTCTTTGCTGACTGTAATGGGGTCACAATCTCAGGGGCAATTGACTTGTTAGATGACGGCTCTATGACCGACTATAAGGTCACATCTGTCTACACAATACAGCGAGGGCTTAAGGCTGAGTGGGAACAGCAGTTGAACATCTATGCGTGGCTACTTAGGCAGAATGATATGACTGCTAAGAAGCTGACTATTGTCGGCTTGTGCCGTGACTGGATGCTCTCTCGAGCCAATGCTAAATCAAGCTATCCACAAAGTCCTATCGTCCCTATCTCAGTACCACTGTGGAGTGACAGTAGGCAAGATCGTTTCGTAGAGGATAGAGTCCGGATCCACACGATGGACGCTACGATACCATGCACCCTAGAGGAGAGATGGGCCAGGGGTGGCTACACGGTACTTGGTGGCAATCTCAAGCCACGTTCTTTCGATAGTCTAGAAGCAGCTGCAAGCTACATCGAGACGAAGAAGAAACCAGGTGCTAGTTTTTCAATCAAAGAAGGGGGCGCAAAGTTCATACGGTGTGAATCATGGTGCCCAGTATCAGATCACTGCCCACAATGGAGAGCGACCAATGGCTAGTGCAAAAACTTTAACAGCAGGAAGTATTTGGAAAGCGTTGAGTAAGATCAACGTCAACGAATACACAGAGGAGAAAGCAGGGCTGACCTATCTCAGTTGGGGTCATGCCTGGAGAATCATGCAAGAGCATTACCCAGACCTAGTAGTGAAGTGGAATGGCACGACTGACCAGAGTGGTGTCATTCGAGACCTAACCTACTACGAAGGTGGTACTGCAATGGTCTCATGTACGGTTACTATTGGTGATGTAGTGCGTGAGATGTGGTTGCCGGTTATGGACTACAGAAACAAGAGTATAGCACATCCATCCAGCAGAGATATTTCGGATGCAAAGATGCGTTGTCTCGTAAAATGTTTCAGCCTATTCGGTCTAGCTAATTATCTCTACGTGAAAGATGGCTTGCCAGCAGGTGAAGACTCTAAACCAGCAACACCAAAGAAGGCTCCTGCAAAGCAAAAGAAAGCAAGCACAGTAGATCACATTGCAAAGCTAAGAACTGTTGCGACTGATTTACATGAGAGAGGCTGGACTCCAGAAGGAGAAACCAAGAAGGAAATCAAATCCGTGATAGCCAGTGGTGATCAAGAGAAGGCAGCGGTTTTGACCAAGAAGTTGGAAGAAGCAGGAGAGTTAGCACTTAAACTTAATGATGAAAAAGAGGAGAACTAGTAATGCCGAATTACGATGATCAACCCAAGCTAGACTTCAGCATCTTTGCTAATCAGTATGCTAAAACTGATAAGCATCCAGGGATGACTGGAACCATCGAGTTTACTCGACCATTCCTAAAGGCACTGGTTGAAGAAGCGAAGACAGGAACAATGCCGAAGGTTAAGGTTGCGTCCTGGGAGCGTGTCGGACGTGACAGTGGAAAGCCTTATCAATATATGAGGCTAGAGGTACACTCAGGTGAGGGCGCACCTACCGCTGAGGCACCTGCGGAAGAGACCAAGGAAGAAGATGACGGTCTCCCCTTCTAAAGAAGCCTTCCTACTGCGTCTCGAGAAAGTACTTCTGAACAAGGTACGACGCGAGGCGCAGAACAGGGGGCTTACAGTGACCGACATGTTTGTAGAGATGGTAGAGAGTTACGACTATAACCAACAACGACAGCCATTAGTGAAGCCTAAGAAGGCTAAATGGTGGGAGGAGAAATAACATGCAGACAGAACACATTGGACATATTTATCAGACGAAAGACTATGATCTATTCAGCTACTATGAGGGTAACCGACGGATAAGCGAAGAACACGTTAAGGGGCTCCTTGAATCCTTTAACGAATGCCACTATGAATTTGTCCCCATAATTGTCACTCCAGGTATGGTGGTCCTGGACGGCCAACATAGGTTGGAAGCATCTAGAAAAGGTGGGTATCCAGTTTCATTTGTGGTTACCCCAGATAGTATTGTTCCGACTCAAACCATAAGGCAGCTGAATCAAAATCAGAAGCCGTTAACTTTGTCTGAATATCTACACTTGCATGTTAAGGATGGGATCTCAGAGTACATCGAGTTTAACAGATTATTAGAATCGTATAACAACAAAATAGATAAGGCTGGGCTTACCAGGAATACTAACGATGGCTATAAAATAGGGTTCACCTCAGTGTTGGGCCTACTATGTGGCAGAAAAAATGTTGAGGTAGCGGCTTTGATAAAGCACACTCCGTTGCCTTGGAACGCTGGGCATCCTGCAAAGCTCACAGAAATTTTTAAGAGTGGCAACATAAAAATGGATAGCGTAGCGAAGGGTGTTGCTACGTTAGATTATTTGTTAGAGGTGCTTGATGTATTGCCCCGACAAAGAGCCAAGGGAAAGCTACACCGCAATGCTTACCTGCATCTGAGAACAAGAAACTATCTATGTGCCTTTCATTATCTGTTGCATTATAGAAATACTAAGGTCAGTAATACCAATGAAATTTTTGATCCAGATGTCTTCTTGGAACAAGTAGAGAGGCACCCGAAAAAATTGTTGCTCGACGGCAATGGATTCAGTGCAGATTATACCGGTAAATGGCATGATTCTGTACGCCATATCGAAGATATTTACAATTTCAAAAGTGAGCTAGACGGTTATGTTTATCTTTCTAGAGGTGGAACACAGTAATAACGGAAATTAAAAACAAGGACTAGGGTCTGACACCTGACACTGTCGGGTGTCGGCACCCTGTCCATGAATTTTTCAAGGAACAATATGAGATACTTATGGGCATTTACATTTATCTTTGCAGTGATTTTGTGGAGTTGGTTTATTGCTAACAAGGAAGAATGAAGAGGGGGGACATGAAGGCTAAGATACATATCAACCGACATAAGATTAGGAGTAATGCTAAGAATGGCGAGAGCGTACCTGTAATCACAGTGAAAACCTATCGGTCCAACGAGTATGCCAGCAATGTTAGAATTAATGGTCCTAGCGAGGTGGTGTACTCTCCCGATAAACCACTGTCATGTGGTGCGAAGGTCTGGATAGAAGCAGACTACGATGATTTGATTCTGAAATAAAGGAGAAGTGAATGATCGATTTAGAAAAAATAATGACTTGGTTCTGTTTTTTTGCAGGGATATGGTTCACGATGTTTGTGTCCCATCAAATGACTATGACGGCTGTGCGCTATGAGTTGGCTGAAATGGTGATACCGATGCACGAACCAACAACCCCAGAGTACCTGCCTTCTGCGAATCCTAACTTGGATTCTATTGCATGGTGCCTTTCTTACATTGAACTGGGAGAAAATTTAAGGCCAACCCCATAGACCAGGAGATACTTACAATGCCTAAAACATCATACACACATCTTTGCAGTCACGACGATACTGAATTTCTAAAACTGATGTGCCCCATCTGTACTCCCCAGGGTGGCCCACTCGACGCTCAGTTTGATGGTGACGATTATGTAGACTCTCGGGATCGTAAAAGACTTAAAGGCCAGATGCGTAGGGTGTACGATTGTCTTAGTGATTACAGATGGTGGACAGTCGATGATGTATGTCGGGTCACCGGAGATCGTAACGGATCATCTATATCAGCACAGATTCGCAATCTGCGTAAGCCTAAGTTTGGTGCCTACATAATTCAGAAACAACACAGGGGTCATGGACTGTATGCGTTTCGGATGCTACCTCAAGAGGAGAGCGACTCCGACTCCTAGGGCTGCATACGAAATTGGACCTGTGATTCTGGCCAGCACGTTTGGAGTAGCCGCTTTGCGCCACGCATCCGAAGCTTCATTGAGTCCGACGATTTCATTTCGCAGAGCTTGATTCAAATTCTGCTCAAGCAACCACATCGAGTCCGTAACTTGTACTCTTTTCCACAACATTAGGTTCTCTTCTTCTAATGTTTCGACCTGAATCTGGTATGAAGCTACTACTTTAAGGTGATTCGATTCTAAGGTATCTAACATCGACGCTAAGGCACTTTGGTCCTCTAGGCTATCTCTTAGTATACCAAGGTTCTCCTCGAAGCTTACAGAGGACGTGAGAGCGTCATTTTTTGCTTCTTCTCTAATTTCTGCAAGAGAATCGTGTGCTAGGTCTAAACTGTCTCTTAAAACCTGGTAATATTGATAAGATTCTGTGAGTTGGTCCTCGAGTTCCATTCTTTGTTCTTCTAATTGTTCAACTCGGCCTTCTGCTATGAGTGCAGCTGACCTCGCTGATCCAATTCGATTGAATGACAGTGCCAGCAAAATAATTAACACGCCAAAGATTAGTAGCTCTTTGTATTCTAAAAGTGTTTTCATTTTTTTTGAGGTACTCCTGAAACTGACGCAACTCGGTACACAGGACTTTTTCTCCAGACACCATTAATTGTCATTCTAGATCTTTGTGATGTCTCAAGCTTACCAGCTTTGTGAAGCTGCCGTAATCTTATTCTAATAGCTTGTCTTTCACGATTCAGAATATCACATAGATCATCTACAGTGTACCAGCCTTCTTCTTGATCTTCTGTGCTGGTATCTGTTTCAACAAGTCTGCCCTCTTCCAGGCCCATGTTTAACTCTCGAATAATTTCTTCTGCTGTCAGCTTAATCATTGTTACCTCCTGTCCTTACAACGGTAGATCTTTCCACTGTAGATAGTATAGGCATCACTTCAATATGTGCTCCACGGATAATAAGAACAACTATTCCAATTGATGGTAAGGTCTCCACAGCTATCCGGTGTATAAACTCAGTTGGCATTTGATAGCAGCCACAACGTACAAGCCGAGTAACAAAGTCATCGGAAGGCCCACTGTCCACAAATCTGTGGTGATGGCCTCTCAGGCTGAGATCTGGTGGTCGCATCCTATCGAAGATGTCCTCGACATTTTCAGGATTGCGTCGCATGGCGCTGTAACAATCCACCATCTGAGATACCCAGATATCTTTGGCATAAATTGTGGAGTAGCTCTTAGATGTCCAGCTTCTTTGGCCTGCCCTACCATGATGTGCACAGTCCAGGAGAACATCGCCAACCATTATCCTTCTGCGATATGAACTGAGTTGCTCTGTATCTGGATCTCCTATGATCGGGTATCCATGTGATAGTAGGTGCCTGGCCATTGCTTCTTCTCTAGAGGATCCAGATCCTGTGTGTGCACTTGTTCCTCTAATGAAGTGGATGGCATCGGGTTTTAAAGCCAGTGGCACCTCGAGAGCTTCCATAGCAACCCGGGAATGCACTGATGCCTGATTTGAAATCACTTGATGTGACCTGTGATGTATCCCCTCAGTTAAGTCACCGAGAGATACTAGACTAAAAGATGCTGATCCAGGTATTAAAGCTTTAACTTTACTCCAAGCATTAGTCCATTCTTGCCATAACCATTTTTGGATAATACTAGGATGGAAATGGTTCTCATCGTCTAGTAGTACTGGCTCACCCATGAGGCCAACGGTACTACCACAATGGATGTCTGAAAAAACACCCACAATATGTGGGCCGTCAGTCTCCTTCATTATTCCTCCTTAGTCATGTGCTAAAGGTATCACCACATTCGTCACAGTACCCATCTGCGTCTTTGATCGTATTGTTACAACGCTCACAGATTTGCCACTCTGATACGAAGTCCCATCCACACCAAGCACAATAGTCATTGTTCAATTCTCTCTCAGCCCCACAGCGTGGACAATCCATTAATCTTTATCCAGTTCAAGCCTTACTTTAAGTAGTGCCAATTCTCTTTCGAGTGCTGTTACCTGATCTTGCAACTCTTCTAGTTGTTCAGTGAGTAGTCCAGTGGTGCCTATATACTTCTTTTGCCTATCAGCAACATCTTGGATCTGCACGATGGCTTGTGCATCCGCACGTTCCATCCCTTCAAATCTAGCACCTGCAACCCAGGTGGCAACCAATATGGACACCGCAAAGCCTATGCTGACTGCTGGCAGTGACGTTGCTTTTGATATTCCGTTAGCCATTATTTATTCCTTGGGTATAGACTTCGTATACCACGTAGAATCTCATATGCGTCTTGTGGTACTGGAAAAGGTGAAATGGAATGGATAGAATCTCTACCCTCGTCGGCGATTATTTCACCCGTGCGCCTGTTAGTTTTGAGGTTTATGATATGCCTTCCAGGTTGTCGCATCAGCAACTCAGGATATTCTTCAACGAATTCATATTCACCTGGACCTTGATGTTGTTGGCCCCACCGAATACCCTTGGTGTCGCCATAATCTGGCACCCTAAAACGGACTGGCATAGTTTTGTAGTCTAAGTCATCGAAAACCATCGCCCTATGCCTTCCTTCGTGTCCAACAACCTCGGCAAGCCGGGGGGTGTCGGTAAGACCATAGCGAGCCTTAATACTCGCAGGATGCTGTATGCTCAGAAGTGGTATGTCATCGAGTGGCTTTCCAATTCGTATAGCCTCCTCAATAGATTCAAGCGCTCCTGGACGTGGCTTTTTCAATGGCGCTGCTAATTTTAAAAATGCTTTAGGCTCCATATGCACTCCAATTTCATGGCTCCATGGGTCATTACGCATCGCATTACCAAGACTTTCTTTATTAAATAGATGTTGTGAGCTACCCTCTCTTACTTCGTCAATTGCTCGCATATCAGCCTTACTTAACTTTCCTTTTCTAATAGCACGAAGTACATCCGCAGGCAGGCCAAAAAATGGTATAGCAGATGCTAGAGCTAAAATTCCCGCAGCTGTATCACCTTTTCTAAATGATTTAGGTGCATCATAAAATGCTGCCTTCACATCTCCTACGCCTGGTGTAAAGTCTAGGCCCAACTCAGCAACAAGTTTAGCGTCATCAACAGACAAATCCATGCCACCTGTCTTCATCTGACCCTCATCGTCCAACGGATTCATCATACGCTTTATGCGTTGCCAAAGGCTTGGATCTAGGTTTTGGATACCGTTAGCCATTAGTTTTCATCTCGCATTGCTGTACGAGCTACTCCAGCAGCAAATAGGGAGCCAAGGCCAGCTAGAAGATCGTCAGAGCCTATTCGTTTAGGATCAAATTCAGCTTCTATATGTCTTATATCGCCTCCTTTAAATACTGCTGTCTCATTCCCCGCCTTTATACCGCTGTATCCATAATCTTGAAGTACGTTTCTAAGAGCATGGGATAACATGCTTTCAGCTTCCTCCGTTTTACTGGATAGCATGTGATATGGATCACCTTTCATAGCCTTGACCACGCTTTCCAGGGTCCAGCCTAGATTCTTCAATGATTTATCTAGGTCCGATGCTATATCTGGATAATCCTTTTGGATTTTCCTGATAGCATCAGGTGGTCCTGCCTCTGGTCTTATAATACCCAAGTCTATATCATCAGCTGTTTTACCCGGCTGGACCTTTGTCAGGTCTAATATAGAACCTCTATAGACATATGGTTGTACAATTCCACCATACATTTGAGTACTTGGTATGTGGGGTCCAAAATAAGCATCCGCAGTTCCAAAATATCCACGGTCACCCATGCTTAAGCCCGCAAGATTGCTACCCTCAAATCTCCTGAAGGGTAGTATGTCTGGTCCAGAGGAGTAGACACCTGGACCTCTACGTAAATCGAAATAATTTGGTCTTTGCCTACGTAATACCCCCTCAATGCTACTAGGTCTGCCATGGGGAAAATGACGGTAGCCGCCAAGATCAGGGTCTAAATGCTCCAATATCATATCGCTATGGGTGTCCCACAGTTCACGGCCTGGTATATCTGTACCCAGGCTGATTATTCCAGATGGGTTTGCTTGAAGTCCTAGTCCTTCTGATACATGAAGGTCAGGATTACTGATTTCAATTTTGTTAGTAGCATGAAATCCTACAGGATTTTTTGCATATCCCTGTTGGGTTAAGCGTTTCAACCGTTGTCCCTGATCTGCTAATCTTAGTAGCTCCCGTATTCTTACTTCTTGCTCAAAAGCATCGTCCCCTATTCTGGTTAGACCAGGATAAAGCTCTCTATAGCCTGGCAGCTCTCTGATTATTCTTGATGGTACTGCCTCAACGGCACGTCGCCCACCTAATTCGCCAGACCCGAGTAGAGCTTCATTTTCCCGCAAGCGCTTAAATCTTTCAAGGCGTAGCTGTTCTAATGCTTCAGGGCCACTCAAATCTTCACTAATCCGGATAGGATCTCTCGTCGGCATATCTTCTACACTTAGCCTCTCGAGTTCTTTTGCTTTCCTTTTAATATCTCGAAGCTCTGGCCAACTCTTGCCCAAACCTTTCAGTGATGAACCAGTTACAAATGGAATCGCAAGGCCAGCCGTCGCAAGGGCTATCCTTAGTGGATCACGGTCCTGTATACCAGCGGCAATATCTGCTACATCTATGGCCTCTCCAACACCAGGTAAAAGCGATGCACCCACTAAACCAGTAAGCTCTGCACCTGACTCTGGCTCAAGCAATCGTCTGATTCTCTGCCAAAGATTAGGATCTAGGTTTTGGATACCGTTAGCCATTAGTACCCCATCTTGCAGGTGCATGCCTTCCTAACATGCCACGGATATCGACATGCGTGAATGTCTTATACCTACCAATTCCCAGATCATCTTTATACGGACTATCTTCTAGCAAATCAGCAACCTCTGATGGCCACAATCCTTTCTTCACAATGTCTGCTGCTCCTAGTGTTAGGTGCATACTATTCGCTACACCACCGATAGCTTCATTATATTCTGGAGAACGCCACCAACTGTTCACAAGAACACTGGCAACTTCTCCTTCGTTTCTTAACCACTGTAGTACATCTATAAGCTTGAGTGCATTACCGAGTAACCCCAATGGAGGACTTGATAGTGATACACCAGAAGACTGGCGTCCCACATCAGCTATCTCCAGTGGACTGAAGTTTGTTATACCATGAACTTGTAGCCTTGCGCCACAAACTCTAACCCATTCATCTCTCGTCATGCTCACTGAACCTTTTATCATTGTCTAGCATCTCAGGACGCTTAGGCTCTTTAATAGACTTTGCTATCCCAGAGGCCACCGCACCGATCTGAGGTGCTACATACTGTGCTACTCGAGGGCCACCAGCCCAAGCTAATAGCCCTACGCCCAGACTACCCAGGAGTGTGTAGGCTGCACCAGGGACATCCCATACCGTGGAGTCCAGTACAATAATGACTCCGGTAAATAATAATGTTGTACCTAAGAATACCCTGGCTGCACTTAGGTTGCCACGTTCATCGGTTACGATTTGTTTCATTTTAGACAGCCCCCTTAACATCTGGATTATCAGTTGCCTGTATGCCTAGCATAATATCTGTAAGATCTTGTAGGTAGTCAGATTTGTGCTTCTGCTCAAATTCTATTTTAGCACGGCTTTCCGCCCTCACACGTTCTATTCGTTCATTTTTTTCTGCTTCTTCAAGAGAGGGATTCTCCGATATAGACTGTATACTTGCTTCATTTTCATTGATGATACGATCTATCCTTACCCTGTGGGAATTCATGTATCTGCGGAAATCACCAAAATCTTCCTCGTACCTTGCTACATCGTCGGCATTTTTATAGTGCTTTTCAATTGTGTCGTCTGGATCATCCCTAGACTCCAATGTCCTAACTAAGGAATTGTACACCTCAAAGAAATCTGATAGCTCGTAATACTTTTCATTCATGGCCGCATCAATCTCTGGTGGCTCTCCAAGTTGTCCTTCCAACAAGGGGAGATTCTGTATACCTGGACCACCAAATAGTGACCCTAAATCCCAATCATGTGGAGTGCCTATAGTACCCTTAATGTCCAACTTCTTCCGTTGCGTTTCATTCGATGCAACTGCTCGATCAGACACAGCCAGCATGACTGTAGCAAGCGTAGTTCCAATGTCCCTCGCAAATTGCTCTACCTCTGGACCATTAGGATCAAAACCAGGGATAACCCCTAGGCCCTCAGCTATTAGTCTCGCTGTGTAACTGGTCCGAGGTGTATACTGATACTCAGATAATTCATTTTCCAGATAAGCAGGGGTGATAGGCTCTCCGGTGAAAGAATCACGGTTAGAGTATTGATTCATAAGTGCCTTTAAAAGGGGGCCCGTAGTTGGCAATGTAAGTTCCTTAAAGGCCCTTTCCCCGATTTCTCCAAGAGCGTCCTTCGCTGTAAAATCCTTGTATTTAGTATGATCGTATACAGCACCAGCTATGGTATTGGTGAACAAACCAGTTAAGAATTTGGTTGGAAGCTTCATAGGTATTGGACCAGGAGTTGGCACTAAGATGTAATTCATTTTATCGTAGGTGCTTGCCCTGTCATACGCACTCCTTCCATTATCGTCTTCGTCACCCAGGCCATCCCACAGAGCACGATACATAACATGACTGAGTGCGCCCATCATAAGTCTTGTGTAGAATTGGTTACGATAATGCACCCGTGAGTCAGCCAAATGAGCACCTGGTGCATCTGGTGTAGCAGCAAACGCCCTCAATGTTGTGTCTAATCCAATAGCACCACCTCGCAAAAACGGTATGGTAGACATAAATACATTTATAAAGGAGCTACCACCTCTCTTGCCATAGTTCATCAACTCATATCCATCCAACATTGCCTGTGCTGGACTACCTGTCCTTGCTAAAGTAAGGTCATGCGCAGACAGCCTTGCAGTACCTTCACTCATTGTCATAAGATTGCGATATCCTACGGATAGAAGTGCCATCATATCTGACATACTTTCTGGCCTGAGCTTTCCTTCTTTCATGTATTTTTCAGCCCACTGATTAAACTTCTCAACCTTAATGGCATCTTTTGCTATCTCTTCACCCGTCATAGACCTACCACTATAGGTGGTCTGTCCTCCTCCTGCTTCGAGCAACTGTATGTTGTAAGACATTGGGCTATCTGTAGCAAAGCCAGCTTTTCTCATGCGAAGAAGTGCGTCTGGCGAAGTTGCTTTTAATAAGCCTTTTAGAAGACCGACTTGTGGTAAATACTCTCCAGTTGAACCACCGTGTATGTCGGTAAACTGCTGTTGGTCTTTCGCGAAGTTTCTAAATATGAAATCAGGCATTCTAACAACTGTATTTCGCGTAAACTCTCCCACTCTCTGAAGCTTTTGTAGGGCATAATGGACTGGCTTAAGCTCTGTGGTCATCACTGCTGATGCCACTTGTGGGTCAGCTACTTGATGGTACTCTACGCGACCATTTCTTTTTAGGCGGATAACATCGGCCATCCGTGGAGGAGGCTTTCTATTCTTTTCAGCTTCTCCCATCTTTGCTTGTGTAGCTTCTGTAATATTTATACTCTGGATACCAAGCCCAGCAGCTGTTGCTTCTTCAAAATCCTTTACAGCCCGTATCGCTGCCACATTAGTCAGAGCCTCGTTGATCATCCTATAGTTATATGTTTGAATTGATTTCACGATATCAACTTTATCTATGTCACTAAAACCTTTTAACATATCGCTGTAGAGATCATCGACTTGTATTGTCTTTTTACCAGCGATAGGCCTTCCATTACCACCGAGATTATATGACGCTTCGTCTCCAATATCTCTAATTAGTGGGACATATGATTGCTTCTTGGCGAACTCAGCCATCTCTGGAGTTAGGATGCCTGTCTGTAGCTGGAAAGGTATCTGAACATTCTCATTGTACTCCGCATACAACTCAAAGAATCTTTTAATATCTGGATTCTGTTCATTAATCAGATCAACAATACGTTGTGCCGCTTCAATTTGTTCTTCCCTAGACATCTCTCCATCGGCATTAGGCACAAAGATGTTATCTCCAGCATCTTCCTTTGATACTGTAGTCCATGGTCTTTCTATAGTATTAGCCGCAAAGAAAGCTATCTCCTCTGGATCACCTCTAAGCCTAGCTTTCTCCAACTCCTGTTTTGCTAGTGTGATGTTTTCGTTTAACGCCAAGAATCTTAGAGCGCCACCGTATACTGACGCATAACGAATATCCTGTGCGGTAGGCAACAATACAAACATCTCATTCAATGAAGCTTGATCGGGGCCAGTACGTTCAACAATCATAGGAGCACCATTTTCGGCAGTTCCTACATATACGATACCACCAACTCGTTGTGCGTTGGTTGCAAGGTTCATCGCTTGATTACGGAATATTAATGCAGAGGCCATTGCAACCTCAGCAATTGATCTCAACTCGTTATTACGATATGCCCTCTCCTGGTCTCGTATCTCAGCAGGATTAGCATCATTCAAGACGCTATGTGATAAGCTTCGGTATGCTCTCGTAAATACCTGATGGCCTAAAAGATTATCTGCCCAGGTCATATTTTTCATCCAAACACGCTGAGACTCCTCTATAATTTTTTTAGTGCCTTCAAAAAGTTTTGTTTTATCTGTCTCAGTTAGCTGATCAAGATTGTCAACATCATACTCTTTCATAAACCCTTGAATATTGTCTGCCATCTGCTCATAGATGAGCTTACCGCTCTTTGTTATGTTTTCACCACCATGCTTTTCGATGAGTTCCGTTAATTCAGCATCGGGGGTCCAAGAGACTTTATTACGAAAACGACTCTTTGCAACTGGTGGCATAATGTATGGTGTTCTGCCTAGCTTTTGAGCAAAGTAAGCTTCTATCGCATTCTCAGATGCATTTGGACCTAAATCAGGTATCGTACCTGGCACAGTGGAGTTAAGCTCTTCTTCGTAGAGTATCCTTCCGAATGTTGATGTCTCCCAGGATTCTGTTGGAGCATCTGCAAGGGTCTCATCTGTACGTTCTGTTCGCAATATTTTTTCGATTGCTTCATCCTGAGCTTGAGTATCATTTAGCAACATAGCTTGTCTCAGGCTCTTCCGAAGCTCTGGGCTGATATAGTCTAGGCCTGTAGTGTTTCTAATCTCACCGTCTATCGTTCTAGGTGTTAGCAGGGGTGCAACTCCAGGAGGTTGTGCCATTAACCCCTGTTCAAATCTATTAAGAATATTTATCAAGGGGGCTATGCCAGATGTTCTAGAGGCCTCTATCTGTTGTCCAAAAGCACTCTGGATAAGACCCTTAATAGTTCCTACTCGTCCAGCCGTCTTGGCGGGTGACAACTGGTTCTTCATCAAGGATCTCATAAGAAGACCCCTGGCTGACTCCATTACCTCTGCTTGACCAGCATCAGGCTCAATCATGTCAGAGAACTGTAGAAAGGTCATCTCCTGGTACTCTAACTCAGGTGAAGCGAACTCTTTCCATAACTCTTCTGGTACAATCTGTACCTTAAGCTGTTTATCTAAAATGTCTACATCTGGCTGTGTGAGTGCTCCTAACCTTAGTAGTCCCTCAAATACCTCTGGCTTAAGATCTTGGATGATCTCCATTGGATCTCTAGTGCCACTAGGATCTGCAAAAGACAAGTTGATTAATAACTGACCTGTATCAGTATTGAACTCCGCCAACCTATTTTGCAGCTGTTCAGGATTGTCGATAACATTTGTCTCACTGCCAACAAGCGCCCTCAGTATCGGATCTGTTACATCTCTAGTAAATACTCCTTCAAGATATTCTTGTGGAACTCCCCATCCTTTGAGTTGTTCTATCCACAGACGCTCGAATGTTTCTAGGTTTTCTTGTAACTTGGATTCCTTGTTGAGTCTATCTTTTTCCCTCTGTTCATACTCCCTTCTATCCTGGTCTTCTTCTGCACGACGAGCCTGTTGATCCTGCTCAAACTGTGCGCGTTGAGTTTCTTGTTCTGCAATCGCAGGTGTACGTGCATGAGACCGGTTGTCCTCAGCAAATCCAATACGAATATTCTGACCTGTTCCACGCGAAATGATATATCCACTGTCCAGTCCATGACGGATAGCCTGCAAATAGGATTGATATCCATCTTTAGTATTTTTTATTTCAGATTCTGGAACACCTCTTTGATTCATCCGCTGGAATAGAGCATCAATGCGTATCATTGGATCCTCTATAAACGACAACTCATTTAATAATCCCATAAACTGATCGGGTGTATACAGGGGATCTGAGAGGTCAGGCAGTATGGTTGACTCTGGAAACGTAGGCATATTCATAAGGTGCCCATACAGCATTCTTCTTTGTGCAGGACTTTTTACCTGCTTAATACTGTTGTGGCCAAGAACTTTCTGTACCAAAGCTGTAAAGGCAGTGCCTTCTAAACCACTTGTACCAAACTTAGTAGTGCTATACTTAAGACTTATATTCTTTGCCTCTAATAAGTCCATGATGGCTGTCTCAAATTGTTTTTGAGTGCCTTCTAGTGCCTTCACACCTTCTTGTGCTAATACAACAACCTCTTGTGCCGCTGGGTCAGTAAATGGAAGAGTTGCCTGTTCTATATTTCCTGAAACCTCAATACTATGTAAGGCCGTTTCAAAATCTGGAGAGTTTATTATCGCTTGTAATTGCTCGAGTAATTTTTTAGCCTCACCAAAATTCTTTTCTCCAACTGCTACAGCTGCATCTCTAGCCACCCTTTGCATTTCATTGTAAGCAGGAAGTGCTCTGTGTGCCTCAGCATAAGTAGCGAGTGCAGCATCGAGATTCGCCTGCTGTGTTTCTAGTGGTATATCGTTATATCTTGCATTGCCTTCAATTTGCTCTGCGACCTCAGATTCAAACCCTTGAATATCGTCTAAAAGGTTTAACGCATTATGAATCTTTCCGCCCATGTCCGATCTGGCATGATAAGCAGCAAAGCCTGGATCAGACGCCCTAACTACCCACTGTGTCATTCGATGGGTCAGGTCACCAACATGTTCGGAAAGAAAGCCTAGAACACCTGTACCACCAGATTCGTATACTTGAAGATGTGCATGTTCAGGCGATCCTGGTATTGCTCCTGGCTCCCAAGAAACTCGTCCATCTTCGTGTTGCACCTCTCCAGAACCCCTCTGCGCCACACCAATAGCTTCAAATGCTTCTAGCTCTTCTTGTGTTGCTGGCCTAGAATCTTTTACTACTATGTCAGAGGTTTTTTCTACAGCATCTGATAAGGCCAGGGTACCTCGGTTTTCGTACAACAGGTCATAGATCTTATTGGTATCAAGCCCCTTTGTCTTAGAAGCCACCTCTGCTATCAGACTATTAACTTCTGCTGGAGTTAAGTATGGTTTAGTTAAAGCATTCTGACTGTTCAGATAACTGGTAGGAAATGCGTTTACCAATATTTGTTTGGCCGTCGCAAACTTCTGCGATCCTGTACCCTCACCGAACAGGTCAACACTAGTTGCATTGTTAACAATTTCGTCTCTGATACCTTGTTCTACTTTTTTGGTCAACTTAGTAGGAGGTTTTTTGCCTTGACGCTGTGCTTCTTCTATGCGTCGATTTAGTTCTTGTTGCACCTCTACATCAGCTACTTGTCTGGTTCGCTCTGCGATGAAGGCAGGGTCAGACATCAAGATAAAGCTCGCAACTGCTCCAGAATCAAAACGATTATTCACATCAGTTGTACGTATAGCAAAGTCTCTTATCTCATCTCTATCCACACCTCCAGCCCTGCTGAGACGATCTGCGATAGTTACTAGCTTAAGTTCTTCTAGAGTGAGATCGCCATCCGATACCATCCCTAACAGTTCTTGTATAGGCTTGGCACCAATTTTATCTAACTCAGCAAATGTTAAGCCAACTTCTGTTCGTACATCCTCTTCGTTCTGTAAGCTTTCTTGATAAAATCTTTGGTCGTCTTGATAGCGCTGTTCAGTTCTTCTCTGTGCTTCAGCTTCTATCTCAGCCTCGTTCAATGGCTGGTATGTATTGTCCTCAGCTACCTTATTTTCTTCCTGGGCAGTAACCTCTTGGACATAAATATCAAGTAAATTTTGACGCAGTTCAGCTTGTTCTTCTTCTGTTAGAGTGGGGTCTGCTGTTCCAAACTGATTCTGCGACCTTGCAAAAATACGTTCATAGTTTCTGTCACGTTGCTGTTGCACTTGGCGTTTGCGAATCTGTTCTTGTGTAGGATTAGAGCCTAATGGCCTGAGTAGCCTTTGTTCCATTATCCGTCTCTGTAGATCTGCGTTACTACTAAGGTCAATGCCAAGCAGATTTTTCCCAATACTTCTAGATGTTTGATGCAGTAGCCCACTCAATACGAAACCTGCAAAGCCTCCATATTGAGCACCTTCTTTCATCTCCTTACCCATTCGCTCCATAGCTTCGTCATCATAGGAAGATGCTATTTTTGCAGACATATAAGCTTGCGCAATTTCTTGTAAAGCCTCTTCGCCAGCACCAGCTATAGCCCATCCAAGCTTTTCACCTGCCTCGCCTGTCCAACCCTGTTGCATACTCTTTCTTATGGCTTCCCTTCCAAAAGCACTTCCAGTCCTGCCGCCAAAGGCACCAATACCAATCGCTTCAGTAAGCCCTGGACCAATACTCTTCAAATATCCAGCCTTTTCTACATCCCTGGGAATGTCTTCGCCTGTGAGTAGCTCATAGTTATGAACCTGTGCAGCATGTTGTCCCATCTGTATCGGAACACTTAGAGGTGCGGTGAGGGCCGCTTGTTGAGCGGTTCCAGCAAGGAATCGAGAAACCCAACCCCTAGCAGCACCTGGTGATGACCCTGCCATTAGACGTTGTAACCTGAGCGTCGCAATAGTTGGTGCAGCCTTTATCGAAGCAGACAACGGCAATGATGCCAGGCCTTTCCTCATTAGGCCAGCACCACCCATATATGCTAACCCTGAGCCAATAGCTTCTCCGCCTTTTCGTGCGAAGGCATCTTCATAGTCAGGATCAGCCCAAAAACCTTCTCTAGTTTTTCTTTGTGCAACCCTGATCCGTTTCTCAAGATCAGTGTCCTCGTCGAGACTAGTTAGCCCAGCTATACCTCCTAACAAGCTTAGACCCGTTTGTGTCATACCTCTGGGGATACCTAAAGCAAACTGGGAAATATGCCCCCATGGTGTACGCTCGGGATCTACTTCAACGCCTTCATATCTGGCACCCTTGGGTATTTCCCGAAAGGCAGGAGAAAGAACAGAGGCTTCCTGTTGCCTATAGAGCTCTGCTATCGCACGACGTTCCTCTTCTGTGGCATCTGTCATGTCGTACTGAGTGCCATCAGGAAGTTGTATGATTTCTCGCTGTGGGCCTATTCCAAGAGCCTGTACCATGCTGGTAACTCCGCTTTATAGACGATTGATCAAATCAAGGGTAGGCATGCCACCATGTTTATATCCAGGAATTACACCACCGGCTGCGTTAAAGTTTATTCCCTTGCTCTGTTCCTCCACCTCATCACCTGTCAACGGAGAGGAACGTCTCTGCCAATCTAGTAACTTAGCCCTCATACGAATTATCATTTCTATCCTCTCCGCTT
>Ga0080013_1001484_pt1 | contig 30925 bp, 36 predicted proteins | sample ETNvirenome_6_85_FD_69236 | JGI IMG/M metagenome (GOLD analysis project Ga0080013, IMG submission 69236) | Marine viral communities from the Pacific Ocean - ETNP_6_85 (SPADES assembly) (version 2) | ecosystem: Environmental > Aquatic > Marine > Oceanic | place: Pacific Ocean | collected 2013-06-19 | reverse complement strand
ATTTAAAATTTAAATTATATAAATCCAATTTTACATCTACTAAAGGTGTTGCTTATCTTGGAAATGTTAATTTAACTGAAGAAAATGATCTTGAAAGAAAATTAAATAATAATCCAATAAGTATTTTGCCAAGAAAATTAAAAGTTGGAATTGATACTACAGATCATCCTGTATTAGTAACTGATCTTGTTGAAGGTAGAAGAATTGTAGATAATTCTAATGATTCTATATATGGTTATATTGAAAAAGTTGGAAGTAAAGCAACTGCAGTTGGAATTGATACTGGAGGAAAAAATTATCCTAATTTAACATCAATAAGTGTAGAAACATACAATTTAACTGGTCATGGATCAGGTTTAAAATTGAATGTAAGTACAACTAATGGAGTAATTACATCGGCATCTCCAACAACAGGTAAAGAAGGTAATGGATATGTAATTGGAGATATTGTTGGCATTAAAACATCATCAGTTGATGCAAATATTATAAGTGGGGAAGAATCTATCATTACTATTACTAGTAATGGTAGTACTATTGATACAATATATTTAACGAATGTTGCTGGAAGTACATTTAGTAATAATGATTTAAATTATTATGATAATGGTGGAAATGTAGTTGCTCTTGCAAATACTCATATAAGATCATCTGAAACATATCTTTCAGATTATTATGATGGAACTTATATGAAAGTTGATCATTTTGATCATGGAATGTATAGTGGAACTAATATAGTTAGATTTTCTGATATATTACCAGATACTCCCGAAATTAAAATAACAGCAAGTTTAATTAAAGACGCAACTGATTTAAGTATTAGTGCTTCCGATATGAGTAAATTTGATACTTTTGAAGGTGTTGATGTTAGTAGTAGTAATAAAGGGTATCTTTTAATTAATGGTAGAGAATTAGTTAAATATGAAAGTGCAAGTGGAACTTCTATTAGTTCTTTGACTAGAGGTTTTGGTGGAACTGTTGCTACTGAGCATAGTAAAGATAGTACAATACAAAAATATGAAATGGGAGGTGTTTCTTTACGCAGACTTAATAAAAAACATCATATTGTTGATACTGATATTGATATGGATTCTTATTATGTAAAAATAGAAAATAATAGTACTGATTATTTAACTAATATTATTGGTGAGGATAGAAGTAGTGATAGTGTCAGTAGTCCTACACTTTCATTTAATGGAGAAAAATCTGTTGGTGGCAATAAAATTTATGCAACAGAAAATATTGTTTATGATACAGTGGCTCCTTTAGCAAGTTATATATCTTTATCTCCTAGTGTTAATGCAACTGCACAAATAAGAACTGTAAGTTCGACTAGTGTTAAAGGATCTGAAATATCATTTACTGATATTCCGTATCAAGATATTGAACTTAATCGTAGAAATAAAATGTCATCATTGAGAATGGTATCTTCATCACCTAATGCTGATGAATATTTAACTTCTTTACCTGAAAAAAGATCAAGTATATTGGCTTTAACTTTTTCTACAAATAATTATAATCTTTCTCCAATGATGTTTTTAGATGATATTACAGCAGAATATTCAAAACATAGAATAGATAAACCAGATATAGACTATGTTAATGATAAAAGAACATCAACATTTTTATTTGATCCTCATAAATCAACATATGTATCTAAAACCGTGAGATTGGCACAATCATCCAATACTTTAAAAGTTATGTTATCTGCATTTAGAGATAAAGCAGCAGATTTTAGAGTTATGTATTCTTTAGTGAAAGTAGAAGGAAATCCTTCAATTCAAACTTTTGAGATGTTCCCTGGATATCAAAATTTAACTATTGATGCTGATACTGATGGGTATTTGGATGTTATTGATGTATCTAAAAATAGTGGATTACCAGATAAATTTACTCCAAGTAGTAGTTCTGATAATCAGTTTATTCAATATGAATATACTGCGCCAAATGTTGGTCCATTTGTAGGATTTGCAATAAAGATTGTTATGACTTCATCTAAGATGGATAAATATCCTAGATTTAAAGATCTTCGTGCAATTGCATTAGCATGATGAAATTATTAAAAGTAGAAGGATCTTCACATCTTTATAGAGATGCAAATACTGGAGCATTAATTAATAAAGATGATAATGCTTATCATCAATATATTAATACATCTACGAATAGAATGAATACCAGAAAAGAAATTAATAAGTTAAAGTCAGATATGAGTGAAATTAAATCTTTATTAATGGATCTTAATAAGAAGATAAATAAATAGAGAACTTATAATAAAGGTAGATGGCTGCACCTTTTGCACTGAATTTATCGATTAATACTTCAACAAGTTTTAAACAAACGATTACTTTAACTGATGATGATGGTAGTGCTTTGGATTTATCCGAATATGCATATCAATCACAATTAAGAAAACATCCTAATAGCAGTACTTATGTTAGTTTTGCTATGACGGCACCTTCTCCTTCAAATGGGGAACTTACTTTGAGTTTAACTCCAGATAATAGTGTAAATTTAAAACCTGGAAGATATGTTTATGATGTTGTTTTAACAAAAACTAATGATGAAACTAAAACAAGAGTTCTTGAAGGATCTGTAATAGTTTCAAAAACTGTAACAAGGTAATAAAAAATGGCAAAACCATCAACAAGACAAGGATTGATAGATTATTGTTTACGAAAACTTGGATATCCAGTTTTAGAAATTAATGTAGAGGATGATCAATTAGATGATTTAGTTGATGATTCTATACAATATTTTAATGAAAGGCATTTTGATGGCGTTGAAAGAATGTATCTTAAGTATCAAATTACTCAAGATGATATTGATAGAGGTAAAGGAGTAGTTTCTACAGATTCAAATACTGTTAATGGGAAAAATGGTATTGGTATTGTAACAACTACAGGAACTTCTACAATTGATGGAACTTCAAAAACATTTAATTTTTATGAAAATTCAAATTATATTCAAGTTCCAGAATCTGTAATTGGTATTGAAAAAATATTTAAATTTGATACTAGTTCCATATCAGGAGGAATGTTTAGTATTAAGTATCAGTTATTTTTGAATGATTTATACTATTTTAATTCTGTTGAATTATTACAATATTCAATGGTAAAAAGTTATCTTGAAGATATTGATCATTTATTAACTACAGATAAACAAATTAGATTTAATAAAAGACAAGATAGATTATATTTGGACATTGATTGGGGTTCCCAATCAGCTGATAAGTTTATTGTTATTGATTGTTATAGAGCCTTAGATCCTGCATCATTCACACAAATTTATAATGATAGTTTTTTAAAAATTTATTTAACTTCTTTAATAAAAAGGCAATGGGGACAAAATTTACTTAAATTTAGAGGAGTTAAATTGCCTGGTGGAATTGAATTAAATGGGAGAGAAATGTATGATGATGCAGAAAGAGAATTAGCATCTCTTAAACAAAGGATGGCAACAGAGTACGAATTACCACCATATGATTTCATAGGGTAATTATGGCATTAAATTCATTTTTTTTACATGGTTCATCATCTGAACAAAGATTAATACAATCATTAATTAATGAACAACTATCCATGTATGGAATGGAGGTTGCTTATATACCACAGAGAATTATTAGAAAAGAAACAATAATGGAGGAAGTTAGTTCTTCCCAATTTACTGATAAGTTTATGATTGAGGCATATTTAAGTAATTATGATGGATATAGTGGATCTGGAGATATACTAACTAAATTTGGAATGCAATTAAAAGATGAAGTTACATTAATTATATCTAAAGAAAAATTTGAAGATTTTATTTCACCATTTTTGTCCAATATTCCTGCTGCACAAAATACAACGTCATTAAGACCAAGAGAAGGTGATTTAATATGGTTCCCTCTTGGTGAAAGACTTTTTGAAATTAAATTTGTTGAACATGAACAACCTTTTTATCAATTAGGTAAAACATATGTTTATGAACTTCAATGCGAACTATTTGAATATAGTGATAGATCAATTATTGATACTTCAATTTCTGATATTGATCAATCACTTCAAGAATATGGTTATATTAAATCTTTAACTCTTTTTGGATCAGGATCTTATGCTAGTGCTCAAACAACATTAAATGATGAAGTTGGTTATGTTAAAAAACTTAATTTAATAGACGATGGATATAATTATACTACAGTTCCAAATGTAATAATAGATAGTCCTCCAGATGGAGGAGTAACAGCAACTGCTGTTGCAATAACATCATGCACTGGGAATTTTTGTTCTGTTAGAGAATTATATTTAACTAATGCTGGTGCTGGATATATAGTTATTCCTAATGTTATTATTAGTGGAACAACTGGTGTTGGTGCTACAGCAGTTGCAGAAATAGATACTGATTCTAATGGAATAAAAGAAATTATTATAAATGATGGTGGATCTGGATATAATAAATCTCCAGTAGTAACTTTTAGGGCAGATATAGAAGATTTTCCTGGTACTGTACCTACAGGAATTGCAAATGTTTCTGCTGCAGGAACAGTTACTTCAGTTTATATAAGTCATGCTGGAATTGGATTTACAGTACCTGAATATAGTGCTCCTATAGTAGAGTTTGCAGCATCTGCAACAATAACAGGAATTGGCACATATATATTTAATGAAGTAGTAACTGGAGAAACTTCTAATACTACTGCAAGAGTTAAAAATTGGAATGTATCTACTAAAGTTTTACAAATAGCAAATATTGCAGGAACTTTCCTTGATGGAGAAGTTGTTGTAGGATCTGCATCAAGTGCAAGATATACAATTTCTGATTTAGGAGAAAATCCATCAAGTGAAGATAAATATGATCAAAATGATGAGATACAAACTGAATCTACTTCTATAATCGATTTTACAGAGAAAAATTTATTCGGTAATTACTAATGTTAGGGACATATTTTTATCATCAAAATATTAGAAGGACAATTATTGCATTTGGTAATTTGTTTAATGATATTGTAATTAAATCTAAAGATGCTAGTGGATCTGCTTTTAGTGAAATAAGAGTTCCTCTTTCATATGGACCTACTCAAAAATTTCTTGCAAGGTTAGAACAGCAAGCAGATCTTAATAAACCAGTTGCTATTACATTGCCAAGAATATCATTTGAAATGAATTCTTTGAAATATGATCCTTCAAGAAAAACAAGTCTTGTTCAAACATTTAAAAGTGTAGGAACTGATGATAAAACTAGAAAAGTTTATATGCCAATTCCATATAATATTGGTTTTGAACTTAATGTTATGTCTAAACTTAATGATGAAGTTCTTCAAGTAGTAGAACAAATTTTACCATTTTTTCAACCATCATTTACAGTTACTGTAGATATGACAGATGTTGTTGATGAAAAGAAAGATATTCCTATAGTTTTAGATTCTGTTTCTTTTAGAGATGATTATGAAGGAGATTTTTCATCTAGAAGATTGATTATCTATACATTACAATTTACTGCAAAAACTTATCTCTTTGGTCCTATTAGTGATAGTACTGATTCTCTTATCCGTAAGGCTCAAGTTGATATGTATACAAGTACTGATGTTACAACTGCTAAACGTGAAATGAGATATACAGTACAACCAAAACCTGTTGATGCTGCTCCAGATGATAATTGGTCATTTGATGAGGATTGGCAAACATTAGGAGATTCTAAAGTTTATAGTCCAATCCAACAAACTGACGTATAAAAATAATCATGGCAAAGGATTTTAACAAATTGAATGATACTTTTAATACTTCTATGCCTGAAGAAAATATATCTATTGTAAAATCTAATAAATCTGAATCTATAAAATTAGATGATATAGAAAAAGATTATACTTATACTAGAGCAAATTTATATTCATTAATTGAAAAAGGTCAAGAAGCAATTAATGGTATTATGGAACTTGCAGACGAAAGTGATAGTCCTCGTGCATATGAAGTTGTTGGGCAATTAATTAAAAATGTTGCTGATACTACGGATAAATTAGTAGATTTGCAAAAGAAAGTTAAAGAAATTGATGAAGATAATGTGAAGAAAACAACAAATAATAATGTTACTAATAATGCCTTATTTGTTGGTTCTACTTCAGAGTTGTCAAAATTATTAAAACAAGATTTTCTAAATAATAATAGTAATAAAAATTAATATACATGAAATCTTGTAAGAAAGGATATTATTATTGTTTTACTGATGAGAAATGTAAAAAAGTTCCACGTGGATGGCATGTTATGTCAAGTGGATATCTTGCAAGAGATAAGGATGATGATGAAAATGAGAATGAAAACGGAAATGGTGGTGGAAATGGTGATGGAGGGGGCGTCAGCGAAGAGTTAGAGGTTAATGGTACAAATACTTCTAATAATGAAAATCAACTCATTGAAGACCCTGACGATAGTCCATATAGATCAAAATATGCATCATTTGACACTTTTGTTAGAAAGGCTAGTAGATTGCAAGGAAGAGATAAGATTGAAGCTTTAAAAAAGGCAGGAAAAATTAGGCCAAAAAATCAAGAAAAAAAATCAGATTGTTCTCATACAAAAAAAGGGAAAAAATGTTCTATTCATGGATTAGAAGAGTGCCCTAATACCAAAAAATAGAAAAGGATTAATTTTTTATGAATGATGTATATCTTGGTAATCCTTTATTAAAAAAAGCTAATACCTTAATTGAATTTACAGAAGAACAGGTTATTGAATTTATTAAATGTAAAGATGATCCTGTATATTTTGCAGAACAGTATGTAAAAATTGTTACTCTTGACTCTGGTTTAATACCTTTTAAACCATATTCTTTTCAAAAGAAATTAATACATAATTTTCATGATAATAGATTTAATATTTGTAAGATGCCTAGACAAACAGGTAAATCTACAACTGTTATATCTTATCTATTACATTATTTACTTTTTAATGATAGTGTAAATATTGGTATATTGGCAAATAAAGCAGCTACTGCTAGAGAACTTTTAGGAAGATTACAAACTGCATATGAAAATGTTCCTAAATGGATGCAACAAGGTATAATAGCATGGAATAAAGGTTCATTGGAGTTAGAAAATGGCAGTAAGATATTGGCAGCTTCTACATCTGCGAGTGCTGTCAGAGGCATGTCGTTCAATATCCTCTTCCTCGATGAATTCGCCTTCGTCCCTAATCACATCGCTGACTCCTTCTTTGCATCTGTTTATCCTACTATTACTTCTGGTAAGAGCACAAAAGTCATCATAGTTTCAACGCCTCATGGCATGAATCATTTTTATCGTTTGTGGCATGATGCGGAGAAAGGTAATAACGAATATATTACTACAGATGTTCATTGGTCAGAAGTTCCTGGAAGAGATGAAGAGTGGAAAAGACAGACAATTGATAATACATCAGAACAGCAATTTAAAGTTGAATTTGAATGTGAATTTTTAGGGTCTGTTAATACTCTTATTGCTCCTTCTAAATTAAGAAATTTAGTTTATCAAGAACCAATTAGAAAAAATGCTGGTCTTGATATTCATGAAAATCCAATAGATGACCATAATTATTTAATGACTATTGATGTCGCTAGAGGTATAGGTAATGATTATTCAGCATTTATTGTTTTTGACATTACAGAATTTCCGTATAAAGTTGCAGCAAAGTATAGAAATAATGAAATAAAACCAATGTTATTTCCAAATATTATTGAAGAAGTAGCAAAGGGATATAATAATGCATGGATATTAGTTGAAATTAATGATATTGGAGATCAGGTAGCAAGTATTCTTCATTTTGATCTCGAATATGCAAATATTCTAATGTCTTCTATGAGAGGCAGAAGTGGTCAAGTTATTGGTCAAGGATTTAGTGGTAAAAAATCTCAACTTGGTGTTAGGACAACTTCTGGAGTTAAAAAATTAGGATGTTCTAATTTAAAAACATTATTGGAAGATGATAAAATATTAGTTTCTGATTATGAAATAATTTCAGAACTTACAACTTTTGCTCAAAAAGGTAATAGTTTTGAAGCAGAAGAGGGGTGTAATGATGATTTGGCAATGTGTTTAGTTTTATTTTCTTGGTTAGTCGCTCAAGATTATTTTAAAGAAATGACAGATAATGATATTCGTAAAAGATTATATGAGGAACAAAAAAATCAAATAGAGCAAGATATGGCACCATTTGGATTTATATCTGATGGATTAGATGATAAAGTTTTTACAGATGATAGTGGCGAAACTTGGCATGTAGATGAATATGGAGATCGTTCATATATGTGGGATTATATGTAATGTTAAAAAAAATACGTTCTGTATTTTCTATTTCTAAACATAATAATAAAAGTAAAGTTATTGATCTTATAAGAATAATAGTTATTTTTCAATTATTAATAGTTGCTGCAACTATACATGGTTGTTTTATGCCTGGTATGACTTGTAGTGGTGAAACTAAGCAATATATTGCTAATATGATGACTGTTATAACAACCTCTGCGTTTGCATTATATGCTGCTGAAAAATAATGGATATTGATAACCAAATTGAATTAGAACATATATTATTTTTAGAAAGAAAATGTAGAAGTTGTGGGGATTTAAAAAATTTATTAGATGATTTTTATTTAATTAGAAAAAATAGAGGTGTATATCCTTCTTCTTATTCTTATGAATGTAAAGAGTGTACAAAGAAAAGAGTTATTAAAAGTAGAAAAAGAAAATTATTTTTAGAAAATTCTTATTGGAATTATCCAGATTGGTGATGTTCATGCATTGTTTTCCCATTTGAAATACCTTTTTTCCTAAATATTTTTAGTTAAAAAATCTGGACTTGGTAGGAGAATAACAGATGCCACTAAATTTAGCATCTCCTGGGGTTTTAGTTAGAGAAGTTGATTTAACTGTAGGAAGAATCGATCCCGTTTCTCCTTCAGTTGCTGCTATTGCAGCACCTTTTGCACAAGGACCTGTTGGAGAACCGACTCTTGTTGAAAGTGAAAATGATCTTTTGAATACCTTTGGAAAACCATATAATATAGATAAGCATTATGAACATTGGATGGTTGCTTCATCATATCTAGGATATGGTGGATCACTTCAAGTAGTTAGAAATGATGATGATAAACTATACAATGGTGTAGTTGGAGTTGCAACTACAGTAAAAATTAGAAGTATTCAACATTATAATGAACTTGGATATGCAGATAATACAATTTCTGATGTAACATTTGCTTCAAAGAATCCTGGTTCTTGGGGTAATAGTTTAAGAATATCAGTTATTGATGCAAAAGCAGATCAAATTCTGACTGGTATTACTACATCAGAAGTAGCTACATTCACAGCTTCTATCACAAATAGATCAGCATCAGTGGAGGTTGGAGCTGCAAGTACTGTAGGAATAACAACAGACTCCATTGTTGTAGGACAAACAGTTAAAGGAGATGTCATACAAGAGGGAACAAAAGTTCATTCAATACCTTCGGCTGGAGTTGTTTCATTTACAAATCCTACACTAAATACAGAGGGCCCAATAACAACTTTACTTGATTTTGGTACATTAACTGTTGTATCCTCAGCACTTGCGGTCGGTACAGGGGTTACTCAAGCGATCACTTCAACTTTAGCTGGAGAAGGTACTACAACAACTTTAGATGGTTATTTAAAGGGTGTTGTTACTGAAATTGGTTCAGAACAAATTTCAGTTAAGGTTCTAAGTCATGTTTCTGATGCTGGAACTGAAATATCTGTAGATTATCAAAATCTAGGTGTTTATAGATTTGCAGATAGTGGTACTGTTGGTTTAACTACAGAATCAACAGGTACAATTGGTGGTATTGGTGTTACTGCATATAGCGGAGAGACTGACTGGTTTGATAGTCAACAAATTACTTTAGGTTCTGGATCAAAAGTTAATTGGAATTCACTCGCAACAAGACCTCAAACAACTGAATTTGGTGATTCAAGAGGATCTAGATTTGATGAATTGCATATTATTGTTTATGATGATGATGGAACAATAACTGGAAATAGTGGAACAATTTTAGAAAAACATTTAGGTCTTTCTAAAGCAAAAGATGCTGCGTTCTCTTCTGGAAGTCCTTCTTATTGGAGAAAATATCTTACACAAGGATCTGAATATGTTTTTGGTGGATCTCAACCTGTAGGTATTCTAACTGTAGCATATCAGGACAATAAGTTTGAATTAGTAACTGATACTGATTGGGACCAAGAGGCACAAGGAATTTCTTTTGGATGTATAGGAAATTCTAATAAGATAATGAAGGATGGTACAAATTATGGTGGAAAAACTGACATAACAAGTAGTGGTGCTCTTGCTGCTTCATTAGGGAAAACAATTTCTAGTTATGATATATTTGTAAATGAGGAAGATATTGATGTTAATTTCGTACTTATGGGATCTGCCGGATATGGCAAGGAAGAAGCACAAGCATTAGCAAATAAATTAATTGCTGTTGCTGAAGCAAGACAAGATGCTATTGCATTTATTTCTCCTTATAGAGGTGCAGCAATTACTGATACATCCAATGAAACTGCTGCAACTATTAATGATATTGATACTATCACTAAGAATACTCTAAGTTTCTATTCACCGATTACATCATCAACATATGGTGTATTTGATAGTGGTTATAAGTACATGTATGATAGATTTAATGATACATTTAGATATATTCCTTTAAATGGAGATATTGCTGGATGTTGTGCTAGAAGTGATGCTAATAATTTCCCCTGGTTCTCACCAGCAGGAACTGATAGAGGTGCAATTTTAAATACTGTTAAACTTGCATATAATCCAGGAAAAGTTCAGAGAGATAAATTATATTCAAATAGAATTAATCCAGTAATTCTTTCTCCTGGTGTTGGTCCTATTTTATTTGGTGATAAAACTTCTTATGGCAAATCTTCTGCTTTTGATAGAATTAATGTTCGTCGTCTTTTCATCTATCTTGAAAATGCAATTTCTGCTGCAGCAAGAGATCAATTATTTGAGTTCAATGATGAAATTACAAGAACTAATTTTGTAAATATTGTTGAACCTTTCCTTAGGGATGTTCAATCTAAGAGAGGAATCTTTGATTTTGTTGTTATTTGTGATCAAACAAATAACACTCCTGCAGTTATTGATAATAATGAATTCCGAGCAGACATTTATATCAAACCTGCAAGGTCTATTAACTTTATTGGATTGACTTTTATCGCCACAAGAACTGGCGTATCATTTGAAGAAATAATTGGCAACGTTTAATTTAAAGGAGATTAAAAACAATGGCGACAAGAAATCAATTCAATCCACCACAACTTAGAAAAATAACTGACTTTAAAAGTCAGTTAACAGGTGGTGGTTCTAGGAGTAATCTTTTTGAATGTGTTCTGTCTTTTCCAGATCTTGCAAAAGTTGAGAATGATATTTTAAATAAATCTAGATTTTTGGTTAAGGCCGCAAATCTTCCTGCATCAAATGTTGCTTTTATTGATGTTCCTTTTAGAGGAAGAACTCTAAAAGTTGCAGGTGATAGAACTTTTGAAAGTTGGACTATTACTGTTATTAATGATACTGATTTTGCAATTCGTTCTGCCTTTGAAAATTGGATGAACGAAATCAATAAAGTTTCTGATGGGACTGGAGAAATTAATTCAAATAACTATACTTCTGATGCTTTTGTATATCAATTAGATCGTAATGGTGAAACTTTAAGGGCATATCATTTCTATGATGTGTTTCCAACTTCAACTTCAGCGATTCCTTTATCTTATGATCAAGGTAATGCAATTCAGGAATTTACTGTAGAACTGCAAGTTCTTTATTGGGAAGCAGTTAAAGGAAATTCACCTGAAGCAGGTGGAGTAGATATTGACTGATAAATAGTTAATATAAGTAGTTTTTAAACATATACTATGGCCAGACTATTTGGGTTTTCTATTGAAGAAAACATTAAAAAATCGAACTCTATTGTCTCCCCCGTTCCTCCTTCAAATGAGGACGGGGTTGATAATTATATCAGCAGCGGTTTTTATGGACAGTTTGTAGATATTGAAGGAGTTTATCGTACAGAGTATGATTTATTAAAAAGATATAGAGAAATGGCATTACATCCAGAATGTGATGGTGCCATTGAAGATGTTGTTAATGAAGCAATTGTTAGTGATTTATATGATTCTCCTATTGAAATTGAATTATCAAATTTAAATGCAACTGATAGATTAAAAGGTATAATTCGACAAGAATTTAAATCTATCAAAGAAATTATGGATTTTGATAGAAAATGTCATGAAATTTTTAGAAATTGGTATATTGATGGAAAACTTTTCTATTTAAAAGTTATTGATGAAAAGAGACCTCAAGATGGCATTCAAGAGATTAGATATATTGATCCCATGCGAATGAAGCATGTAAAACAAGAAAAGAGAGATAAAAATAAATCACCTGCATTTATTCCGAATAATCAAAGCGATATACAATTTCCAGAAACTGAAGAATATTACATATATACTCCGCCACAAAAATCTAACATATATGGTGGACACACCAAGAAAGGTGTGAAAATTATGAAGGATTCTGTTACTTATTGTACTTCTGGTTTAGTTGATAGAAATAAAGGAACTATTTTATCTTATTTACATAAAGCAATTAAAGCACTTAATCAACTTAGAATGATTGAGGATTCTTTAGTAATTTATAGAATTTCAAGAGCACCAGAGCGTAGAATTTTTTATATTGATGTTGGTAACCTTCCAAAAGTAAAGGCAGAACAATACCTTAAAGAGGTAATGAGTCGTTATCGTAATAAACTTGCTTATGATGCAAATACTGGTGAAGTTCGTGATGATCGTAAGTTTATGTCAATGATGGAAGATTTTTGGTTACCTCGTCGTGAAGGGGGAAGAGGAACTGAAATTACAACACTTCCTGGAGGACAAAATCTTGGAGAAATCACTGATATTAATTATTTTCAAAAGAAACTTTATAGATCATTAAATGTTCCAGAATCTAGAATTGCAGGAGATACTGGATTTAATCTTGGTAGATCTTCTGAAATTTTGAGAGATGAACTTAAATTTTCTAAATTTGTTGGGAGATTGAGAAAGCGTTTTGCAAGAATGTTTAATGATATGCTTCGTACTCAACTTCTTTTAAAGAATATTGTAACTCCAGAAGATTGGAAAACAATGGAAGATCATATTCAATATGATTTTCTATATGATAATCAGTTTTCTGAGCTTAAAGAATCTGAAATGCTTACAAGTCGTTTAACTCTTGCTACAACAGCTGAACCTTATATTGGTAAGTATTATTCTACTGAATTTGTTCGTAAGAAAATTCTTAGACAAACTGATAGTGAAATTGTTGAAATTGATATTCAAATTGATGATGAAATTGCAAAAGGAATTCTTCCAGATCCTAATGCTCCGGTTGATGAATTTGGAAATCCAATTCCACAATCAAATAATAGTGTTCCATTGGGAGATGTTCCTGAAGATCCAGATGCAGTTGGATCTAATGAAGTACAAGCACCAAAAGTATAAAGAATATAAATATTAGTATATTTTTATAATAAATTAATATGGAATCTGATATTATTGATGCAATTGCGCTTGATACTTCTGCAGCATCTGAAACTTCAGATGCTATTAAAGCATCGTTATACTCAAAATCTTTGGAAAAGATTAATTCTCTTCGACCTGAAGTTGCAACATCATTATTAAATTATAATGATCCTAATAATGAGATTGAATCAGAACCTTCTGAAATTAGTCCAGAAACATCCGAATCCGAGGAGGAAAATAACTGATGGCAAATAGAATTCTAATAAAAGGTCAAGAAATTGATATACCTGTGAATACTGGTACAGCTAGTAGTATTACTGGTGCAAGTGTAGTTCGTTTAACGAATGAAAATACCAATAACATTCGTGTTGTAACTGTTGTAGCAGCACCAAGTGGAACTGTAGTTGGTAGTTTTTCAATTTTACCTCGTACAGTTGAATATCTTGAAAAAAATAATGCAGAATGTATTTTTGCAGCTGATGGTGATATTAAATGCGTAAAAGTAGGATTTACAAATTAAAAGTAATGAAATTAATCACAGAAGAAATTCAAAAAGTAGAATTTATTACTGAAGGAAGGGGAAACGATGCTAAACATTATATTAAGGGTGTTTTTCTCCAATCCGAATGTGTAAATCGAAATGGAAGAATGTATCCTTTTCCTATTATGGAAAAGGAAGTAAAGCGATATAGTGACAATTTTATTAATAAAGGTCGTGCTTTAGGAGAACTTGGGCATCCAGATGGACCAACTATTAATCTTGATAGAGTTTCTCACAAGATTTGTGAGTTAAATCAGGACGGTAAAAATTTTGTTGGTAAAGCACAACTTTTAGAAACTCCAATGGGTAAGATTGCAAAATCTTTAATTAGAGAAGGTGTTACTTTAGGGGTTTCTTCACGTGGTGTTGGTTCACTTACTATGAGCGATAAAGGTCATAAAGTTGTTGGTAATGATTTTATGTTAGCAACTGCTGCTGATATTGTTGCAGATCCTTCTGCACCTGATGCATTTGTTCAGGGAATTATGGAAGGAAAAGAGTGGATATGGGAATCTGGTGTTCTTCATGAACAATTGGTAGAAAAAACCCAAAAGAAAATTAATACTCTTGTTGATCAGAAAATTCTTGAAGAACATAAGTTAAATTTATTTAATAATTTTCTTTTAAATCTCTAAATTATAAATAACTATAGATTAACATTAATCAAATGTCCGTTGGCAAAAATTTACAAGAAATGGAAAACGTAGTAACTAAAAATGCATCACCTGCAGAACCAATGGCTAAAGGGCCATCTTGGGAAGATTTGGGTGGACCTACTCCTGAGAATTCAAAGCCAGATGATGACTCTAACAAACTTAAAGAAACCTCTTTAAAGCAAGTAAGAGATGTTGTTAATAGTAAAGTTTCAAAAGAATCTGTTTCTGATGAAGTGGAAGAAGGTCAAGAGGTTGTTACTGAAGATGAAGTAGTTGCAGAATCTGAAGAAACTACAGATGAAGTAGTTGCAGAATCTGAAGAAACTACAAATGAAGTTATTGAGGAAAGTGAAGAGGGCAGTGAAAATGAAATTGTAGTAGAATATAATGTGGAAGAAGATGTTCAAGCACTTCTTGCAGGTGAAGAACTTTCCGAAGAGTTTCAAGAAAGAGCAAAAACTATTTTTGAAACTGCTATAAATGCAAAAGTTGCTTCTATTGAGGAAGAAATTGAATCTGCATATGAGGCAACACTTATAGAGGAAATTTCTGAAATTAAAAATTCACTAACTGAGCGTCTAGATTCATATCTAGAGTATGTTTGTGATGAATGGATTAACGAGAATAAACTTCAGATTGAGCATGGTCTCAAATCTGAATTAACAGAGTCATTCCTTTTAGGAATGAGAGGACTTTTTGAAGAGCATTATGTAACTATCCCTGAAGAGAAATATGATGTTGTTTCTACTATGGTAGAAACATTAGATGAAATGGAAGATAAACTCAACGAGCAAATCGAAAGAAATATTGCTCTAAATAAAAGATTAGCTGAGTCAGTTGCTGATGTAATTTTTGCAGATATCGCTGAGGGTCTTGCGACTTCTCAGAAAGATAAACTCGCTTCTCTAGCAGAAAATGTTGAGTTTGATAGTGAGCACACTTATCGTGAGAAATTAGTACAGTTGAAGGAGTCATACTTCCCAACTAATACTAATATCCAAAAAGACGATTCTGAAACTATTTCTGAGGATAGTGAGGTTCAGGAAACACTTTCTGAATCACATACTCCAAGAATGGAAGCATATCTTCAGACACTTGGAAGAGTCGCTAAATGATTTTTTAAATCATAATCAAACTAAAACTTTTTTAAAGAGGAAAAATTCAAATGCAAAACAATGAGTATTTGCAGGAGAAGTGGGCACCTATTCTAGATTACGAAGGACTTGATAAAATCAAAGATTCGCATCGTAGATCGGTAACTGCAACCCTGCTAGAAAATCAAGAAAGAGAGCAAAGAGAACAGTCTGAGTTTTTAGGAGAAGCTCAAATTACCAACTCAGGTAATGCAGATGGCGGACAAGGCGCTTTTGGTACTGCTGGTGGTCAGACAGTAGCAGGTTTTGATCCTGTACTGATTTCTCTAATCAGGCGCTCAATGCCAAATCTCATCGCATATGATGTTTGCGGTGTTCAACCAATGAGTGGTCCTACTGGACTCATTTTTGCAATGCGTTCTAAGTACAACACTCAAGGTGGTACAGAAGCATTCTATAATGAAGCTGATTCGGCATTCTCTGGTCAATCTAAGAATCTTAATGATACTGACGGTACTGCTGAATCCGTTGGTATGGGTACTACCGCACAAAGTGGTAGAGATCCTTCCATCCTGAATGGAACTCCTGATTATACGGCTCAAAGCGATACCGCCAACTATAACGTTGGTCAAGGTATGAAGACTGGTACTGGTGAGCAACTTGGTGGTGATTCTGGTCACTTCAACGAGATGGCATTCTCTATTGAGAAAGTCACCGTAACAGCGAGATCCAGAGCACTTAAAGCTGAGTATTCATTAGAACTCGCTCAAGACCTTAAGGCAATTCATGGATTGAATGCTGAGGCAGAACTTGCCAACATTCTTTCGACTGAAATCCTTGCTGAGATTAACAGGGAAGTCATTCGTACCATTTATAAGACTGCTAAGCCTGGTGCACAAGCAAATGTTGGTACTACTGGAACCTTTGACCTAGACGTTGATAGTAATGGTCGTTGGTCGGTTGAGAAGTTTAAAGGTCTTATTTTCCAAATCGAAAGAGATGCTAACGCGATTGCACAGCAAACTCGTCGCGGGAAGGGCAACATTATCATCTGTTCTGCAGATGTCGCTTCTGCCCTAACAATGGCTGGTGTACTTGATTACACACCTGCTCTTAATGCTAACCTTAATGTTGATGATACTGGTAATACATTTGCTGGTGTTCTTCAAGGTAAGTATAAGGTCTATATCGATCCTTATTCGTCTAATGTATCTTCAAATCAGTATTATTGTGCCGGTTATAAGGGTTCTTCACCTTATGATGCTGGTCTATTCTACTGCCCATACGTTCCTCTACAAATGGTTCGTGCAGTTGGTCAGGATACATTCCAACCCAAGATTGGCTTCAAGACCCGTTATGGTCTAGTTGCTAACCCATTTGCAGAAGGTACAGTTGTTGGTAATGGTGATCTTGATGTTAATGCTAACAATTATTACAGAAGAGTTAAAGTTGCAAACTTAATGTAATATTGTTTCCATATTTTTCAAGACTCCCTTAGGGGGGTCTTTTTTTTATCTAAATAAATTTAAAAATGCCATATCACATTAAGAAAGAAAGTATTTTAGGTTCTTCTGTTCCACAGTCAGGTAATGAATATTATATTGATAATAATACCTGGAGCAATGATTTTTCCAAAAGAAAAATTTATGCAACAGAAGAAGAAGCTAATACTCAAAAAAATATAACATACACTACTTCATTAGGAATTAATTATCAACCTAATGTTTGGAAAAATTCCATAGTTGTAAGTGAATAAATAGAAAAAAAGTACGTTTATCCAATGAACCCAACACCGAAAGAGTCTAAAAAAATTCATAAAAATTATGAACAAGTTGTTGATCATCTAATTAAAGAAGGATATACTAACAACAATGAAGGTGCCGATAAAATTATTGAAGGGATGAGTGAAGAGTGGTTTAATTTAATTATAAGTTAAATGGCAACAAATCCTTTTAGTAAGCAATTAGATAATAGAAATTTTCTATCCCCTATAGGGTTTGAATTTACTTTGGCGAAATATCCCAAAGTTTCATTCATGTGTAATTCTGCTAAAATACCACAAATTACATTAGAAACTACTCAACAATCAACATATCTTAAATCAATTGATATTCCTGGTGATCAATTAATCTATAATGATTTTAATTTAAGATTTTTAGTTGATGAAGATCTTGTGAATTATAAAATTATACATAATTGGTTAACTGCCATTGGGTTTCCAGAAACTACAAAACAGTATGCCGATCAATATTTTAAAGGTGGTGAAAATGATATTAATAATTTTTTCAGTGATGGTACTCTTATTATTTTAAATAGTAATTATCAGGGTAAAGCACAAGTTAAATTTAAAGATTTATTTCCAGTTTCTTTAACTTCATTAGATTTTACTGCAACTGAAACAGATGTTAACTATTTTACAGCAGAAGTAAGTTTTAAATATACTGTTTATAATTTACTTAATATGCAAAATAAACCATTATAAATGTGTTATAATTTTATTAATAAAAGTGTAAATTAGTATTAAATAAGGTATATAATGGATCTTGATCAAATTCAGGAAATGTGGAAAAAAGATTCCATCATTGATCCTGATAATTTACATGATGAGTCTTTAAAGATTCCACAACTTCATGCAAAATATTATACAATATATAATACAATAACTTTATTAAGAGAAAGATCAAAAGAGAATTATTATAAAATAAAATTACAACAATATAATTATTATACTGGAAAGGCACCTGCAGAAGTGTATGAGAAAGACCCATTTCCATACAAAGTTCGTGATAAAGAAGCAATACAGAAACACATGGATGCCGATCCTAAACTTATTAAAGTAGATCTTAAAATTAGATATTATGATATTATGCTTAAGTTTTTAGAAGAAATTATTAAAACAATTTCAAATAGGACTTTTCAGATAAAAAATGCTATTGAATGGAATAAATTCCAGACAGGATTTAATTAAAATATAAATAACAATAAAAGTGTTGTAGAGATGAAATTTTTTAATCAGTTTTATTATGAAGCAATTGTTCTTGCTAAGAAAAGTGGTGTAGAAGGTAAATTAGATAAGTCAACTGGAGAATTCACTGCAGGCAATTTCAGTGATGCAGAGAAAACTCGTTATGCTAAGTATTCTGCTACACCTGCCCCTACTCCTACACCTTCCCCGACGCCTGCTCCTACACCTGCCCCTGTCCCTAAACCTAAGGATGAAAGACCTACCAACAGACAGGTAGCAGCAGCTAAAGCAAAAGCAAAATACCAGAAAAATGCACGCAATATGAGATTAGGTGTAGAGCTGGGTGGTATTGCAGCACAGCAAGCACAACAAAACTACGCTACTTATAATTCTCCTGCTATGAAAGCACATAGAGCTCAAATGGCAGGATCAGTACCTCAATGGAAGCAGCATCAATTTACTCAAGATTCTCCTTATCCTAATAAACCTAAGGATAGAGATTACGGTATTCCTGACTTTGTTTCTGACCGCAGAAGAGAAAATCGCAGTGCGATGGCGTCAAACAATAGATCTTTAGGAATGTCCAATGCAGATGCTGAAGCACGGGCAAGACGCGATGAAGCAGAGTTACATAAAAAAAATCTAAAATATCAACAAAATAGAAGATATGGTTATAAGGATTAAATGAAGATGAAAAGTTTTAAGCAATTTTGCATTGAAGCAGATTTCAATCTTGCAAAAGAAGTAGCAGATAACGAGAAAAATTTAAAGAGTTCTTGGTTGAAACCAGGACATCAAGCTCCTGGATACAAGTATGCTGGTAGACGTGCGCCAGATAGAAACAACCCAGGTAAAGAGGTTCCACAAGAAGTAAGACATGCTCAAGATTTAAAAGCAGCGCAAGTAAGATCTCAACAAAGACAAGGTATGTAATGTGCGATAAATACCCATAGGTGAACCTTATGGGTTATGTCTCATTTGATTATAACGAAGAAGAACGAAGTTTTTCTTCAGGTTAAAGCGGAACCACATATCTACTACGAACTGGCAGACCAGTTTACGTTTGAAGTACCGGGAGCAAAATTTTCTCCAGCATATAAAAAGAAATATTGGGATGGAAAGATAAGATTATTTAATATTCAAACAGGAGAAATATATGTTGGATTATTAGATAAAATAACTATTTTTTGTGATAATCATAGATATACATATGAATTTGTAGATAACAAATATTATGGATTACCTTTTGAGGTAAATCCTCAGATATCATTAGAAGGTGTTAAAGATTATATAAATGCCATTAGTAAGTATTCTCCTAGGAAGTATCAGATTGAAGGAGTATACGATGCCTTAAGACATAATCGTAAGTTATTAATATCTCCAACTGCTTCAGGAAAGTCGTTGATGATATATTCGATTGTGAGATATTATGTTGAAAAAAAGCAAAATACTCTGATAGTTGTTCCAACAACTTCCCTAGTAGAACAAATGTATAAAGATTTTGCAGAATATGGATGGGATGTTGAATCATATTGTCACAAAATATATGCAGGAAAGGAAAGAGAAACAAATTCTCAAGTTATTATAACAACATGGCAATCAATTTACAAGCTACCTAAAAAATATTTTGAAAGATTTAATGTTGTTATTGGTGATGAAGCTCATCAGTTTAAATCTAAATCATTAATTTCTATTATGACAAAATTAGCAGATGCTAAGTATAGATTTGGATTTACTGGGACTTTAGATGGATCACAGACGCATAAATGGGTATTAGAAGGACTATTTGGACCTTCTTATAAAGTTATTCGTACAGAAGAATTAATGACAAAAGGGCATATTGCTACATTAGACATTAATGTACTTTTATTAAAACACCCATCACATAGATTTGAAAATTTTGAGGAAGAAGTTCAATATATTATTAATCATGAAAGACGTAATAAATTTATTCGTAATCTTGCATTAGATTTAAAAGGAAATACTTTAATTTTATTTTCAAGAGTTGAAGGACATGGACAACCTTTATTTGATTTAATAAATAATAACAAAATAGATGATCGCTGTGTATTTTTTGTTCATGGTGGAGTAGCAACTAAAGATCGTGAAAAAATAAGAGAAATTACTGAAAAAGAAAATAACGCAATCATTGTTGCTTCATACGGAACATTTAGTACAGGCATTAATATTAAAAATCTTCATAATGTTATTTTTGCTTCTCCTTCAAAATCAAGGATTAGAAATCTTCAAAGTATTGGTAGAGTTCTTAGAAAGGGAAGTAATAAAACAAAAGCAAAATTATATGATATTGCTGATGATATAAGTTATAAATCTAGAAAAAATTATACACTCAATCATTTAATTGAAAGAATTAAAATATATAATGAAGAAAAATTTAATTATGATATTGTAAACATACCACTAAAGAATTAATGGAAAACGAGTTTTATGCAATTATCAAATTAGTATCTGGAGAAGAAATACTGTCTTTAGTTTCTGTTGATGATAGTGACGATAAAGAAGAAGTTTTATTACTATTGCAAAATCCTATTATTGTAAATATGGTTCATTTTAATATGGGATCATACTTAAAAGTAAAACCTTGGATGAATCTTAATGAAGATGATCTTTATTTTATAAAATTAGATAAAGTTATTACAATGATTGAAACTACAAATCAAAAATTAATAGATATATACAATCATTATCTTCAAAGTGAAGATCAAGATGAATCAAATATACATTTTTCAATTAATAATTGTAAAACATCTGGTGAAATGAAAGTCTCTGAACAAAATGGGTATATAACATCTGTAGAATCTGCTAGAAAAACCTTAGAGAAGATCTTTAAAGGTATTAAAGAAAGCTAAATTAACCCTTCAACCCTAACAAAGGTATTCTACTCATATTAGAGGTTTTTGTCAAGCCCTTTGAAAGTATGTTATAATAAGAAATATATAGAATTGTATTGATAATAATTTATGGCAAAGAAAAAATCAGAACATTATGTAAATAATAAAGACTTTTTGGAAGCGATTACAAATTATCGAATAAGAGTGTCAAATCATCATATGCAAAAATATGGTAGAGAACCTACAAAAGCGGATAGGGCTAAAAGATGGGAAGGAAAACCAGTAATTACAAATTATCTTGGGGAATGTTTTTTAAAGATTGCAACCCATCTTTCATATAAACCTAATTTTGCTAATTATATGTTTAGGGAAGATATGGTTTCTGATGGTATAGAAAATTGTGTCCAGTATATTCATAATTTTGATCCTGAGAAATCTAAAAATCCTTTTGCATATTTTACGCAAATTATTCATTTTGCATTTTTACGTAGAATTGGTAAAGAAAAAAAACAATTGGAAATGAAGTCAAAAATTATTGAGAAAACTGGGTTTGAAGAAGTTATGGTGGTTGATGATACTGCTCTTTCTGGTAGTAGTTCTGATTATAATTCAATAAAAGATCAGATTCGACATAGGTTTGGTCGTTAATAAATGAAGATTGCGATTATTACTGATACTCATTATGGTATTAGAAAAGGATCAAAATATTTTCATGATTATTTTGAGTTATTTTATAAGAATGTGTTTTTTCCATATCTTGAAGAGAATAAGGTAGATATAGTTGTTCATATGGGTGATGCTTTTGATAGTCGTAAATCAATTGATTATCAAAGTTTAGAATGGGCAAAGAGAGTAGTATTTGATCCTTTGTCAGATTATGAAACTCATATGATTATTGGTAATCATGATTGTTATTATAAAAATACTAATAATGTAAATTCTCCAGAGTTATTATTAGTTGATTATAAAAATATTAAAACTTATAGTTCTTCAAAAACAGTTAATATTGGTGGATTGGATATATTAATGCTTCCTTGGATTTGTAGTGAAAATTATAAAAAATCCTTACAAGAAATTAAGAAGACTAAAGCAAAGATTGTAATGGGTCATCTTGAGTTAAATGGATTTAGGGCTACTCGTGGTCATATGATGGAAGATGGAATGGAATCTAATATTTTTAATAAATTTGATAAAGTATTTTCAGGACATTTTCATACTAGATCAGATGACGGAAAGATTTTTTATTTGGGAAATCCATATGAATTGTTTTGGAATGATGTGAATGATGATAGAGGATTTCATATTTTTGATACGGAAACCCTTACTCATACTTTAATTAATAATCCTTATAATTTATTCTGTAATGTTTATTATGATGATACTCCTTATCAAATGATTAAAGTTTCTGATTATAAGGATAAGATTGTAAAAGTTATTGTTAAGAAAAAAAGTAATCAAAAGAAGTTTGATAAGTTTCTTGATAAACTTTATAATTCCGGTGCATATGAAATTAAAATTGCTGAAAATTTTCAAGTTTTTCCTGAAAATGATGATTTTGTAGTGGATGATGATGATAATACTATTAATATTTTAAATAGATATATTGATGAATCTGAAGTTAATTTTGATAAAGGACAAGTTAAAAAAATATTTGAAAAATTGTATAGGGAAGTATATGAGGTAGAATAATATGTATCTTTTGACTTTAAAGGATCATAGGGATGATGGGGCGTATGCTGTTTCTGATAAGTATGGAGAGAAAGTATTATTTTTATTTAAGGAAGAAGATGATGCTGTTAGATATGCTTTACTTTTAGAAGAAGATCCTGAATATGATAAAGAGATGGAAGTTGTAGAAGTGGATGATGAGATTGCAATAAAAACATGTAAAATCCATAACTACAAATATACAGTAGTTACTCCCAATGACATTATTATTCCTCCTAAATTATCTTAGATTATGATTATTTTTAAAAAAATTAGATATAAAAATTTTTTAAGTACTGGCAATCAATTTACAGAAATAAATTTTCAAAAAAATAATACAAATTTAATTGTAGGATCAAATGGTGCTGGTAAATCTACAGTATTAGATGCTCTTACTTTTGCGCTTTTTAATAAGGCATTTCGTAAGGTTAATAAGAATCAACTTATTAATACTATTAATGAAAAAGAATGTTTAGTAGAAATTGAGTTTTCTATCAATGCAAGGGAATACATTGTTAGTAGAGGAATTAAACCAAATATATTTGATATTGTTGTTGATGGAGAAAAACTTAATAGAGAATCAGATGATCGTTTAATGCAAAAAGTTCTTGAAGAAAATATTATTAAGTTAAATTATAAATCTTTCACACAAATTGTTATTCTTGGTAGTAGTACTTTTGTCCCTTTTATGCAATTATCTTCTGCTAATCGTAGAGAAGTGATTGAAGATCTTTTGGATATTAGAGTTTTTTCTAATATGAATGTTTTAGTTAAGGAGAGGATTAGGGATGAAAAAAATATAATTAAAACATTAAAATTAAAGGAAGAATTATTGACTGATAAAATTTCTATGCAAAAGAATTTTATTGAGGAAATAGAATCTCGTGGTAAAGAGAATATAGAAGAAAAGAATAATAAGATTAAAGAACTTGATTTATCTGTAGCAAAGTTAATACATGATAATGAATTTTATGAAGACGAAATAGTTGGATATACAAAGATGCAAGAGAAGAGTATTGGTGCTACAGAGACACTTAAGAAGTTTATTCAATTAAAGGGTAAGATTTCTAATAAAGTATCAAGAATTGCTAAGGAACATGAATTTTTTTCACAAAATACTGCATGTCCTACTTGCACACAGGATATAGAAGAGGAGTTTAGAATAAATAAAATCGAAGACGCTCAAAATAAAAAGCATGAGTTGCAATCTGGTTATAAAGAATTAGAGAAGACAATTCAAAAAGAAGAGGAAAGAGAGCGTCATTTTACAACCTTATCTAAGGAGATTACTACACTAACGCATGGCATTTCTAAAAACAATACTCGCATCTCTGGGTGTCAACGACAAATCAGAGATTTGGAATCGGAAATTCAAACTATTACCGACCAACTTGCAAACAGAAATACTGAGCATGACAAATTAGTTGAGTTTATAGAAAATCTTGAAAAGATTATTGAAGAAGTATCTGAAAAACAGGAAGAATTAGTATATTATGATATTGCTCATTCTATACTTAAGGATGATGGAGTTAAGACAAAAATAATTAAGAAATATCTTCCTCTTATAAATCAGCAAATAAATCGTTATCTTCAATTAATGGATTTTTTTATTAATTTTCATTTTGATGATGAATTTAATGAATCTGTTAAATCTCCAATTTATGAAGATTTTTCTTATTCTTCATTTAGTGAAGGTGAAAAAATGAGAATTGATCTTGCATTACTTTTTACATGGAGAGAAGTTGCAAGAGTTAAAAATTCTGTTAATACAAATTTATTAATAATGGATGAGGTTTTTGATAGTTCTCTTGATGGATTTGGTATTGATGAATTTTTGAAGATTATTAGATTTATAATAAAAGATGTAAATATTTTTATTATATCTCATAAGTCTGATTTGTATGATAAATTTGATGATATAATGAAGTTTGAAAAAGTTAAAGGTTTTAGTAGGATAATTAAATGATGATTGATTTATATTTAAATAAAAATCAGGAATGTGAACGTGCTATTACTCTTCTTGAAAGTTTTGGTATTGAGTATAAAGAATATTTTCTTGATGTACATTTTAATAATGAACAATTTTATGGAGAATTTGGAGTAGAATCTGAATATCCACAGATTAATATTGATAATGAGCATATTGGTGGATTAAAAGATATGTTAAGATATATGAAACAGGAAAAAATAATTACTTAATTTTTATGCAACTTTCAAATTGGCAACATCACTCTAAAAAAGAGAGGAAACGAAAACTTAAGCCTCAAGCACTACGTAGTGCTAAAGAAAGACGTAGACACTTGATAAATCGTCTATTGAACCCGTCCAAGAGACGGGTTTCGTCGTATTATGGGATCATATATTAAACTATCTTCTTACAGTTAATCATGACAGTTCAACAAGGAATTAAGTCTCAATTAGCTAAATTGCTTGCTAATGAAGATTTGGTTGTTGAGCATATGAAGGTTGAGAGTGCTTCTTTTAATATTCATACTAGAGTTTTAACTCTACCTATGTGGGATAATATGAGTGAAAATGTGTATGATTTATTAGTTAGTCATGAAGTAGGTCATGCACTCTATACTCCAAATATAAATTGGTTAGAGCAATATAAAATTTCTCCACAGATTGTAAATATTGTTGAAGATGCTCGTGTTGAAAAGTTAATTAAACGTCGTTATATTGGATTATCTAAAACTTTTTATAATGGGTATAGTGAATATGCTGATGGTGATTTTCTTGGAATAGGTAATGATGATATTTCTCAATATGATCTTGCTAATCGTATTAATATTTATTTTAAGATTGGTAATTTTGTAGATGTTCTTTTTAATGAAGAAGAACGTATCATTTTTCATATGGTAGAAGAGTGTGAAGATTTTGATGATGTTCTTTTGGCAGCAAAAGCAATAGATGATTATTGTCTTAAAAAGAATGAAGAACAAGAAATAGTTGATAAACAGAAAGATTCTTCTAATAAGGAAGGTGATTTAAATATTGATGATGAAGAAGATTCAAATTCTGGAGAAGAAGATGATGATAGTGATAAATCTTATGGTGGAACAGCAGAACAAGATCAAAAATTACGTTTTATTGATGATAATAATTTTATTGAAGTTAAAAGTTCTAAATCATTAGAAGAAAAAATAAAAGATTTTGTTGATATGAATGCTAGAGAAAATGTATATATTGAGATTCCTAAATTTAATCTTGAGAATGTTATTATTCCAAATAAAGAAATTCATGATAGATGTGAATTTGAATGGAGTGAATTTTTGGAAAAATATGATGAATATAAATCTTTTAAGTATTTTGAAAAAAAATTTTTGAGTTTTAAACGTTCCTCAAAAAAGGAGATTAATTATCTAGTAAAAGAATTTGAATGTAAAAAAGCAGCTGATAATTATTCTCGCTCAACTATGAGTAATACAGGAGTACTTTCTACAGAAAAACTCCATACGTATCGGTTTAATGAAGATCTTTTTAAGAAAATTAGTATTATTCCTGATGGGAAAAATCATGGATTAATTTTTATTCTTGATTGGTCTAGTTCTATGACATATGTGTTATTGGATACTATTAAGCAACTTTATAATTTGCTTTGGTTTTGTAAAAAGGTTAATATTCCATTTGAAGTTTATGCTTTTACTGATAGTTATCCCATTATAAAATATAATAACGGTAAAAAACCATCTTTTCATGGAATTTCTTATAAGAAGAAAGAAGGATATTTTTCTGTAAATGAAACATTCTCAATGATGAATATTTTTACTAGTAAAGTAAATTTAAAAACACTTGAGAAACAAATGAAAAATATTTTTTATATTGCAACTAGTTATATTTTTGGAGGAGTTCCTATACCTATTGGGTTAAGACTTTCTGGTACTCCTTTAAATGAGAGTATGATGGTACTTCATCAGATTATACCTAAGTTTCAGAAAGAAAATAAACTTCAGAAAGTTCATTGTATTGTTCTTTCTGATGGTGAAGGTACTAAGGTTAATTATCATCGAGAAGTAAGACGTCAGTGGGAAAGTATGCCTTTTATTGGAGCAGCATCTTGTTCATCTAAAGATGTTGATTATTTTCTTCGTAATCGTAAAACAGGGAATATTTACCAACTTAAAAATGATGCATATAAAATGACTGATGTTTTTCTTAAAGATTTACGGGATTCTTTTAGAAATACTAATTTTATTGGTATTCGTATTCTTAATTCTTCTGATGCAAGTTCATTTATTCGTCGTTATAATGATAAAGAATATAATAAGATTATTAGAGAGTGGAAGAAATTTAATACATTTTCAATTAAGAATTCTGGATATCATTCTTATTTTGGAATTTCTAAAAGTTCATTAAATCAAAATTCTGAATTTGTTGTTTCAGATGATGCGACTAAAACTCAAATTAAAAGTGCATTTGTTAAGAGTTTGAGGAGTAAAAGGATGAATAAAAAAATCCTTAGTGAGTTTATTGAACTTATTGTTTGATAAATAATTAATATATCTATTTGGTAAAAATAAAATGTCTAGATTTGGAGATCTTCTTTCAGGAAATTCAAAAAAGCAAGTTCCTGAAATAACATCAGATTCGGAAATACAAGAAGAGGTTTGGGTATCTCAAGATGTTCAGGAAGAAGTTTGGGAATCTCAAGCAGAAGTTTCTGAAATTCAGGAAGAAGGTGAAAGTGATTTGTCTTTAGATAATATGACTAAAAATGAATTGGAAGAATATGGAAGGACAATTGGTATTGAATTAGATAGACGTCATAGTAAATCAAGTTTGATTGAAGAAATTACACAACATTTAAACAACTAAAATTTAAAGAACCATGGAATCAAAACAAATAGCAGATTTTGCCAATCTTTATCAGTCTATCTATAGAGAAAAGACAGAAGAAGAACAAATTTCAGAAATAGCGTCTGAATATTTTTATAATCAGGGATTGAATGAGGATGATATTGATATCTTAATTGAAGATATTGGGATTGATAATTTTATTGATATGGTTTCTAATCTAACAGAAGAAACTCATTTATTATCAGAAGCAAGAAGAAGTGCTGAGAGAATTCCTGGTGGGAAAGGAGAGAAGACTGGTAGGTTGGATAAAGGAACACTTAAGTTTTCTGGAGATGATGCTTATCAGAAAGCAAAAGAAAAGCAATCAAAAAAAGCACTTAATCAGGAACCTGATAAGGAAAAGGAGAGTATTGCTAAAAAAATTCTTGATAAATTTAAGTCTCTTGCTAGAAAGTCTAAGAAAGTTGCTAAAAAAGCTGTAGATGCTGCTAAAGATGGTAAGCGTCGTCTTATGGGTGAGGAAGTTTATGATATTATTTGCTCATATTTACTTGATGAAGGTTATGTTACTACCGAAGAAGCAGCAAATAATATAATGGTTAATATGAGTGAACAGTGGAGACAGAGTATTCTTGAAGATGCACCACTTCGGGATGAACCTCTTTGGGGACCAAACCCAAAAATAACATCTAAACCTAAAAAATCAACAACTGTAGTAACAAAACCAACACCAAAACCAGTACAAAACAGAGATGAACCTCTTTGGTAAAATAGAAGGAGTCTTAGACCACTTTTAAAAGTGACTATTTGGGGTGTTATTAAACACCCTTTTTTTGTATAATATATAAGTTAAAATTTTTATTATGTCTTATTCTTCTGAATATATATGTACATCTCTTCGATCTTTTTATGGTAATAATATTATTTCCAGTGATATTCGTGCGTGGTGTTCTATGAACGATGTATCTTATCAGACTGTTGTTAATAAACTATCTGAGTATAAGATATGTCATGGCAAATGGAATTTGGAAGTAAAAACAAAAGTAGTTGAAGATATTGAGCGTTCATTTAATTCTCCTTCTATTACTCCACATACTCAACAAAATCTTATCCCAGAAAAAGATGATACCTTCGTCAAGTTTGGTAATTTTAACGATCTTAAGACCATTCTCAAAGCCGGTGTGTTCTATCCTACGTTCATTACGGGTCTTTCGGGTAATGGTAAAACGTTTGGTGTTGAACAGGCATGTGCTCAACTAAATAAAGAGTTGATTCGAGTCAATATTACAATTGAAACAGACGAAGATGACCTTATTGGTGGCTTTCGCCTTATTGACGGTAATACTGTATGGCATAATGGTCCAGTTGTCGAGGCATTGGAAAGGGGAGCTACACTCCTTTTAGACGAAATAGATTTGGCATCTAATAAAATTTTATGTTTGCAACCAGTATTGGAAGGGAATGGTATTTTTCTGAAGAAGATTGGTAAGTTTGTTTCTCCTGCTAGAGGATTTAATATAGTTGCAACTGCTAATACAAAAGGTAAAGGTTCTGATGATGGAAGATTCATTGGTACTAATGTTCTTAATGAAGCATTCCTTGAGAGATTTCCTGTTACCTTTGAGCAAGAGTATCCCATTCCTGCTACTGAACTTAGGATTCTCTTGCGTGTTGCTGCTTCCGTTGGTAAGCACGATGAGAATTTCTGTAGATGTCTTGTAGATTGGGCAGACATTATTCGTAAAACATTTTATGATGGAGGTATTGATGAAATTATTAGCACACGACGTTTGGTTCACATTCTTCGTGCTTTTAGTATCTTTGGTAGTAAGGAAAAGGCAATTCAAGTTTGTATAAATCGGTTTGATTATGAAACTAAGCAATCATTGTTTCAATTATATGATAAAGTCGATATAGATTTTAAAATACCAGTTTCTTGACTTTTATAGGTTTTCTTGATACAATATTATTAAATAAGTAGTTTTATGTTGTGATGATTTAAAGATGACTAATGAACGTACAATTTCAGATTCAAGCAATGATCATGTTTATTGGAATTGGGGGGATAATGGTAGTTTAGATAGTAATCCTTATAATTCACTTACTGATTATTCTACAGATTATTTTGCAACTTATTCTATGAAAAACAAAAAAGAGGATACATTTAACGAAAGAAATAGTGAATTTTCTACTGTTCCTTCTTCAGGTGATACTATTATTTTTTCTGAACCTGGAGGGATAATTGGAGAAAATATATATGCGGGATCTAGACTTCATGGGGCACAAGGTGATGATCATATTTCTTTAAACTTAGATTCTTCTACTATTGATTTTAACCAATCTAAAAAACCTCAACCAGATTTAAAGAGTGTGGAAAATCAAAAATATCAGGAAGATAAAAGTATGAGTGATCTATCAGATTATGTTTCTTCGACTTATAGTGGGCATTATACCAATGGTGGTTCTAATGTTCAGACACTCGATCTTATTCATTCTGTTGGTGATGCAGAATCTTTTTGTCGTTCAAATGCGATTAAATATTTGAGTAGATATGATAAAAAAGGGCAGGCAAGACGTGATATATTAAAGGCAATGCACTACTGCCTTCTGCTATACTATTTCAGCGGCAACACAAACAATGAAACTCCGTCCCATGGTTATGAAACTTTCTGACAACACACTTTCAGTACTTAAAAACTTTTCGACTATTAATCAGTCAATCCTTTTTAAGCAAGGAAACAAATTGAGAACTATTTCAGTAATGAAGAATATTCTTG
>Ga0080013_1001483_pt1 | contig 30931 bp, 46 predicted proteins | sample ETNvirenome_6_85_FD_69236 | JGI IMG/M metagenome (GOLD analysis project Ga0080013, IMG submission 69236) | Marine viral communities from the Pacific Ocean - ETNP_6_85 (SPADES assembly) (version 2) | ecosystem: Environmental > Aquatic > Marine > Oceanic | place: Pacific Ocean | collected 2013-06-19 | reverse complement strand
TGATTAACTCCTATTTCTTCAAATTGTGCATCGATAACTTCTGTTTTTGTAATCTTTGGTACTCCCTGTACCGTTATTGTTACTCCTTGATTCGCTGGGTTAGAGATATGTTCCACTGCTTTTCTAGCAGGTACGACTCTATCCCAAAGAATTTTTAAGCAGACGGTATCTCCATCTTCTGCTCTTTTAATTGTTGTCTTAACTATCTTATCAAAGTTTTTTAAGACTTTTGTCATAACTCCATTTATCGCAGCTTCTTGTAAAAGAGTTAAAGAGTTTTTAGACCCTTTGGGTCTTCCCCCTAAGTTCTTCTTTGGCTGTGTGGTAGTTTGCTTTAAGTTTTCTGTAGACTTCTTTTTCATCTCTCTCCATTCTTGAGGCTATTAGTTTAGATAGTTTCCTCAACTTTTTATTTAACTTTCCATTCATTATTGGAACTTACTTATCTCCTAACCCATTCCAATATGTGTCTTTTAAAGACTTAATTGATTTTAGTGTTTCTGATTTACCATACTTCTTTTTGTGTTGCTTACTAAGTTCAATCTCATCGCTTTCGTCAATTGGAGAAAAGGTGTTATTAAACTCCCCTAAATTATACTTTTTTTTAAATTCCTTGCTTTTCATAGTTTTTCATATGCCATTAGCAAAACAGTAAATCCTGTTATTACAGCACACGAAATAAAATAACCAGCCCATAAAGATTCTTTTAAGTAAAGTTGTACTCCTCCGTTAAGGAGATATAGAACCATAATAATTATGGTAAAAGTAAATCTATTTGTTAATAACTCTAGCATTTAAAATTTCTTTCTTAAAGTTTGAACCTTTACAACACAAGGTCTGAGTATATGGCTATATCCACCTTGACCTTCGTCATCTGTTAAAGTATCTACTACGTGGTAACTCTCTGGTGTTTCTTTTATCAACCACCCTACAGTTTTACATCTAACTCCCATGTCTGGCATATCATCTTCTTCCACCCACCCCGCATCTCCAGAGTGGTCTTCCCATTCAACACAGACTAATGGAAAAGATTTATATTTTCTTGTCATAAGCTCCTATTTTTTTTTATCTAACGCCTATATTATACCATATATTTTACCCTTTGTCAAGTATTTGTTTTCATTAAGTTTTTCACGATTTTATTTTACACTCCAACTTATTGATATAATTGGTATTTACTGGTATATATGATTATTTCAAATTATAGTTAAATACCCAAACTTTACCCTGTTGTGTGAGGGAGTTATTACACCATAGAAAATTTTTCTGTCAGGGGGTGCTCCCCATTGTAAATGGTAATGATTATCATTTAGATTATCATTATCATTATCATTTATGAAATTGAAGAAGAAAGAAAGAATGAGGGTTACTATTTAATATAAATACGAATCATTATCATTATCATTATTACTATCATTATAATATAATATATATTGGCTATATAATGTATGATTATAAATGATAATGATTATCATTATCATATATAACTAATTGTCTAAAGTGTGAACTACGTCACACTATTCAATCGGATATTTATTAAACGCTTTGATAGTATTGGGTTATGTATTTTATTATGCATGGCGGTAGCGTGTCTGATGCTACGATTTCACAGGATATCATTATGAAGTTAAAAGACAAAATGAGTGATAAAAAATTAGTAGGTGTCTATGATAAGAAAAAAGGTAGAGGTCGACTTGGTAAACTTTCTTATATTACAGTTCCCAAGCGGTTTACTGAAAAAGATATACTTGATTTGGGTTATTGCTTAGTAGTAAAAGAATTTTATACAAATAAAATCCCTCAATAGTTGACAAGGATTAGCTACTTAGGTGGCTAATCCGTGTTAATTTCAACACGATAGAAAAGGAAATATGAACATGAAAGCGACAAGAATTAATAGCGGTCTATATCAATATAAAGGCTATACAATAGGTGAATGCTTTGGTAGTGAAAGAAAATGGGCTTATGTAAAAGGCACAGGATTAGAGCAAGCTAAAAAAGTTATAAATGGCGATGTTTGTTATAGGGATAAAGTAGATACTTTAAGAGAGGCAAAGGAAATTATAGATTATAGTTGACAAGGTAAGCGGGATTTGAGAAAATCCCACTTGCCGTGTTAATTTTGACACGGATTAAAAAAAGGATAAACCATGAATAGAGAAGAATTTTTAAACGAATCAATGGGAATATTAAAACCATTGTTTCTCTCTCATGGTCATTTAATACCAGATAATATCCGCATTAGTTGTGGGTTCGCTCGCGGGAGTCGAAAAGCGATAGGTCAATGCTTTAATGAGAAAATGTCAAAAGATTCAACTATTGAAATTTTCATTTGCCCTACGCAATCCGACACATTGCGAGTTATTGACATTTTAGCACATGAGTTAATCCACGCTTGCTATCCTACAGACGGACACAAGGGTAATTTTCGCAAATGTGCTAAAGCAATCGGATTAACTGGTAAAATGACTCAAACAGTTGCAACGGATAAATTTAATCAATGGACTCAAGAAAATATTATTGATGTCATTGGTAAATATCCGCATAAAGAATTATGCGATAGCAAGAAAAAACAAAGCACTCGATTGATTAAATGTGCTTGCAATTCTTGCGGATTTACAATTAGAGTCAGTCGCAAGTGGCTAGACCATGAAAACGCGACAACTTGCCATGCTTGCCAGGAACCCCTCACTCAAGGATAGAGTGAGGACATTTAAACAGTCTCAAATGGTCAAATATGGAGATAGTACGACATTAAAAGTTTTTTTAATCGGCTGTAATCGCTTTATATTAAGCCGTTTAAACAGTGTTAAATGTAAAAAGTAGTGTATTTTTAAAATTAGTCATGTTATAATCGAGTTACAACAATTAGGAGAAAATAAAATGTTTAAAGATAAAGACGGATTTAGAATACATGATGTGCCGTTAGTGTTAGATGATGAAAATAATATAGGGTGTTGTGTTGTTAAATACCACGGCATGGAGTTCAGGTTTTCTCAAGAGTTGAGATATTCTTTTGATACTACGTCCGAATTCATAGCGTATATTATTGAAGATTTAGACAAAAGAATTGAAAATGAGTTAGAATATCAGAGTGTTTAAACACGCTCTAATATTTTAATTGTTTTTAAGTTTTAGATGTGTTATAATTCGTATACTTTAAAAAGAGGGTAAGAATATGAAAGTTGAAAATTTTACAAACAGTAGAGGAAATAAGGTCAAGAATCAATTTTGCATACAGGATAATGGTTTTATATATTTCCAGAGTTATGATAGCATAATTGCTAAAAAAGAAGTGAACGGAAATAATATCACACTAGATAAAACTTACTGGGATTATAGCTCAACAACTGGCAAGTTCAGGAATTTATTTCTTGGTGAGAATATTGCAGAGACTAGAAAAAAGATTGCAAGCGGAGAATATAAACTTGACGATTTACAAAACGAAAAATCCACAATGCAAGATTATGAAGTTAGTGCTTATAATGGATAAGAAATTTCAAGACATGAACCGACTAGAATTACTGGACTTTCTCGGTTATAGGTGGAGTCAGTTCGTAATTCTAGCAAACGGAAATATAGAGCTTCACGGGCAAGAAATAACCTTAGACCAACTGCGAGAAGTGGCAACAGAAAAAAATGAGGATTTAAAGTGAGTAAAGTCGAAGAAATTTTAGAAAATAAAAAACAACAGAAACAAAAGAGCTTTGCTATTGAAAAAATTAAAAGTTTAGCGGGTAAAATATATTGGCATAAATACAATACTAACAAAACAGCTAGACAATGTGTTATACTAGCGGAAAGAAAGCTAAAGAGCTTTTTACCTGATGCAAAAACACGCCACGCTGTACAGTTATATGTAGGACATGGGGAAACTTAGCTCCTATGTATAATTGTACTTTTTTAATACAATCAATAACTTATAGTATATTGAAAAGGGTAAAAAATAATGGAAGATAATCCTAAAGTATGGATAACAGTAGACGGAGAACAAAGCAAAACTTATGAGACAGAGCTTTCTCCTATTTTATTTACTGACTTGGTTGTTCAATTAGTAGAGGGTGAAATATTAGGATTTTCAATTTATAGAATTGACAAAGATAAAAAGATAAGGTTACACTAAATGAGAATGATTATCATAATGAGAATGATTCTTATTATCATTAACCAAACTTTTTTTCAAAAGTGTGAACTGCATCACATAAAAAACTTGACAACTAGATTTTACAATGCTATAATCGCTACTTAGCGATTACTGGAGAATTTAAAAAATGAAAAAGAAAGCAAAAAGAACATCAAAAAGAAAGAAAGCAGTTAACAATAAAACAGTTCCGTTTTGTCCAGATATTTTCAGGATAAAGATAAAAAGGTAAAAAATGGACATAGTAGGACATCAAAAAGTTTTTAAAGTTGCTGTATGAGCCTTACGATAAGCCAGTAAATAAGAATAATTCTCATTTGTGGCTTAACTGTGAAAAATTGGAGAATAAAGATAAAAGATGCTTAACTTAAATGTATATGGGGAAATGAAACACGCTAGAGCGTTAGCTGAAAACTCTGGTTTAGTTTTGCAGTATGAACAAAATGCCGTAGCACCACGAACTGACGGCACAACAATATATTTACCAGAACCAGACATTGGTTGGAGTAAAGACGAATGGGATTTATGGCGGTCTTTTTTATACCACGAGATAGGACATAACGTACCAGAAATGAAAGATGCTATGGACTATGTAAAAGAAAATGGGTTAGACACTAACACTCCATTTGGATTTGGTTTAAATGTACTAGAAGATTACAGACAGGAAAGATTTGGCTATGACCAATACGAGGGTAAAAGACAAATAATGGCTAGAGGTAGAGAGCTATTTGCCAAGCAACACAGAGAAAGCAAAGTCTGGACAGTAGAGGGGGGAAACCTTATGGCTGATATGTTCCGTTCCCTTTACATTTGGGATATGGATTGCCGTGATGATTTTATGCCAAACATTAGACCTTACACTTTACAAGCTCTGAGCGTATGTCCAAAAGAAGTAGTGGACTACGTTAGAAAGTTAGAGAGTGGTGGGTACAAAGAAAAACTTAATGCAGTTGTAACTTTTAAAGATGAAATGAAATTATTGTATGACATACTAGAAAATGTTTATAACTTAAAACCAGAAGATGAAAGAAAAGAATCTGAAAAGAAAAAAGGAGAATCTAAAGGAAAAGGAGAGAAAGAAGAAGAAGGGAAAAAGGAAAGCAAGCAGAAAGACTCTATAGTAAACTGGAGTGATTTGTTAATGCACAAACATGAAGATGAAACTCCTAAAAAGAACCACACCAGTTACAACAAGCAACACATTAATTATGATGTAAAGTCTAACGGCAGATATACGCCTTACTCAGATGCAGAAACCTCTGTGATAGATTACCAAAACAACAAAGTAATTTCTGGTACTAGTACACACAGGGAGCTTACAGAGTTGCTAACTTATACTGGTTCAGGTTACAAAGATATTTATGATGCTTGCTCTGGTAATGGGTTGAGTAAAAAAGTATCTAGGTTGTTACAGATACACTCAAGAGACAAGTATAAATATGGTAAGAAGAAAGGTACTCTGCATAACAAGAATTTATATCGTGCGGGAATGGAAGATGCACATGGTTTTAATAAGAGAGTGTTTAAACAGCGTGAACATAACGATTGCTTAAATGTTAGTGTTACTGTACTGGGGGATTGTTCAGGCTCAATGGGCGGAACTAAATTTTCTAATATGGGAAAGTCTATGGTATTACTAGGTAGAGTATTGGGAGATTTAAACATAAGACACGAACTCGTTGGGTTTACAGATACTAGAGAGTTACTCCAGTTTTTATACAAACCTTTTTCAGTTAATAAAGTGAGTAGCCAAGAACTTGCAAGGAGAGTACAAGCAAGTTGCCAAATGATGTGTGGTAACTCTGACGGAGACTCTGTACTGTGGTGTGTAAGTAGACTAAGAAAAGAAACCACAAAGAGAAAGATACTTATAGTTCTTTCTGACGGGTGTCCTGCGGGCGGAAAATATTATGGGGGTTGTGATGCTCCAGAGTATCTTAGCAAAGTTACTACAGCTATAGAAAAAAGTCGAGACTTAGAAATTTATGGTATTGGAATAGAAGATGATAATGTAAAGCGTTTTTATAAGGATAACAAAGTAATAAATAATTCTGACGACTTAGAAGATGCCTTACTTTCGGTTATCAAAACTAAAATTATAGGTTAGGAGAAAAATATGCCAAGTATAAGTATAAGTGAAATGGAAGAAACTTTTATGTCTGAAGTCGTTGATGAAATGGCTAAAGATGTAGAGGTTAATGCTGACTCAGATAAAGAGAGTCAGAGAGACAAACCTTTCTTTAATACGGAAAGTATTAAACCAGTACCAAAGAACACAAAGAATGGTCATGTTCGGGAAGTGTTCGGTGTTAGTATTCCTAAAGGACTACCTAACGTACCAGTAACAGTCTTTAAGAAAGAAGATTGGAATAAAGAAATGCAAACTCACATACCAGAGATTGATAAAGAGTATCAATTTCAAGTTAGGGAGTTGATAGAGTTGATAGTAGGTCTTGAGATTAAAGACAACGTATGGATTTCAGGTGCTACAGGTTCAGGAAAATCTAGTCTTGTAGAACAAGTATGTGCTTACACCAACAGACCATTTGCTAGGATAAACGGCAGAGGGGATATGGAAAGTGGTGCTATCTTTGGGCAATACGTTCTTGAAAATGGAGAAACCATTTGGAAAGACGGAGTGTGTACCGAAGCAGTAAAAAATGGTATGGTATATTGTCAAGATGAACCAACAGTATTACCGCCAGAGATTGCTATGGGTTATCAATGGCTGTTAGAAAATGGCGGGAAGTTAATGCTTACAGATAAAGCGGGAGATACTAAGAGTAAGGTAGTAACTCCACACAAACACTTTCGTTTTGTTTGCTGTGATAACACTAAGGGAATGGGTGATGAGTCTGGAGCGTTTGCGGGAACTAACGTGTGGAATACGGCAACACTAGACAGGTTTGCTACATCAATACAGTTAGATTACCTACCAAAGAATAAAGAAGTAGAGATTATAAAAGCAAAGGTAGATAATATAACAGACAAACTTGCAGACTACATGGTTCAATTTGCGGGGTTAGTTAGGGTTGCTTACGCTCAAGGTAATGTGTCCTTTACTATGTCTCCTAGAACTTTGTTATCTTGGGGAGAGAAAGCTATGTATTACAAGAGTATAAAACAAGCACTTAAAGTATCATATTATGGTAAGCTACCTAATGACTCAGAGAAAGTAGCAATAGAAGAAATGTATGCTACTGTGTTTGCTGAAAGGTTTAGATAATAATGGGGGAGACAATAAGATGCGTTGCAAAAGTTGTGATAGCGTACTTTCTCCTAATGAAATCATTTGGAGAGAGGAGACTAAAGAACATGAAGAACTTTGTAGGAAGTGCCGTGAGATTATATCATCACAATGTCCAGATAGTGATACGATATATAGTCAAGACATTAAAGACAGTTATGACGAGTCTATAAACGATTTAATAGAAGATTATGATGATGAAAATTATTCTCAATTACTAAACATAGATAAGGAGAAAAGTAATGAGCATTAAAAATGGTATAAATAAAGGAGACTTAGTATATATTAGTGCCATATCTCCTTTGGACGTATTGCACGATTATGGCGGTAAAAGAGCTAGAGGGTGTTATGTAAGCGAAGCAGAGGTAAAGCTATCTAGTCTAGTGGGTATGGTAGGGAGATTAATGGGGTACAGAGAACCAGAGGGAAAAAATAATAAAACTGGTATGACAAAAGCAGTAGTTAGATTTACTCTACCAGATAATTTCTTTGTGTTTGATGAGGATATGAGGTATTATAATAGAATGTATAACCCTAAAGCAGACGAAAACAAAGGAGTTAAAATGACTAAGTTTGATGTTCTATTCTCTACTGGAGTTAAATTAGAACAGGTTAGTCTTATGCCTAGCGACCTTAGATATGGTTATGCTGTAAACGACTTAGCAAGAGAACACGTTAGAGGTGCAAATAGTATGCCTGATAACGATTGTTGGTATGAATCTGAGTCTGACTTTATTCCTGAGACTTATTCTACAGGAAAAAGTTAATGTCTCTAAGTAGAAGTGAGTTTGTACCTTATGCACCCAAAGATAGAGGGGGGCAGACACATATACACCATTGTAAGCAAGGTCATAATAATGACCGATTATATATAAGGAGAAATGAAGATGAGTCAATCGTTGCTTATTGCCACCATTGTGGCAAATCTGGCTATTCTTTTCCTGACAATACACAGATTAGAAAAGCTAAAGATGTTCACATACATACTTGGAGACATGGTAAACCTAGCTCTGAACCAAGTAGCACAAGTGGACAAGAAAACCTCAGAAAAGCTTGGGATAAAAAAGACAGCTCTTACTCAAGACATAGAGCAACTTATGAAGAACAACCCTTTCTGATTAAAAGCCGTATTAATCAAGAACTTATAGATAAGTACGAGATTAAGGTAATAGGGGATAGGATTTATTTTCCAATTTTTGACTCTGCTGGGGAGAATTTGAAAGTTGTACTTGGTAGAGGAGATAGTCCTAAATGGTTGGCTGAGTGGTTGTCTGCTGATAAAACCTATACCCCAATAGGTAGTGGAGACACCTGTGTTGTAGTGGAAGATGTTGTGTCTGCTATAAGAATAGCGGAATGTGGGTATTCAGCACTCCCATGTTTAAGTAGCAGTTTAAGAGATTCGTTGTTGCCAAACTTAGATAATTATGGTACAATAGTGGTGTGGTTAGATAATGATAATTCTCAAGTATTATCTAATACACTAAAGATTAAAAACAAAATCAATTTAATAAATGATAACGTCTGGATATGTAAAAGTAAGCAACCCAAAGACATGAGTGATTTAGATATATTAGAAGTATTAAATGAATATAAAAAATAAAATACTGCAAATTGTAAGAACTCCTCTTTTCAAACAAAGAGTAGTTAAAGACAAGACCAAATATGATAGAAAAGTAAAACATAAAAAGGTAGAAAAACAATGGAATTAGATATATTATTATTATTATCTATTAAAGATAATTATTATAAATATAATAAGTATATAAAAGATTATACTTTAACTAAGGAATGTAATCTTATATTAAGAGATATGGATTACTACTATACCAAGAACCCAACGTACAATATTGTTAAGTGGTCTGATTTTTCTACTTGGTTTTGTGCTGTAAAGCACTCATCATGGAACGAACAAGTATTAAAGACCTATCAGATTATTTTCAAAAAGCTAGAAAAGAAATCCTCTGGAGATATACCAAACGAGGAGATTGTCAAACACTTTGTTACTATGGACTACGCCACTAAGATATTTAATGAGGTAGCCAAGATAGCAGAGGGTTTGTCAAGTGATATGACTCCAGTATATGACCTAGTAAACGAACATCAAAGCTCTATGCCTGATGATTTTGAAGATACCTCTGTACTTACGGATAATGATTTAGAAGATTATATTTTAGATGCCAGTAACCAATCTGGTTACGCATGGAGACTAGAGTGTTTAAACGACTCCATTGGTCATACTGGAATTGGAGATTTAATTTGTGTAGGTGGCAGACCAGATTCGGGAAAGACTACGTTACTAGCAAGTGAAGCTACACATAGAGCCAGTATTATGCCACAAGGTAAGCACGTTATATGGATTAATAACGAGGAGAGGGGGCAGAAAGTTAGATTGAGACAGATACAATCTGCCATACAGAAGTCAAAAGATGAAGTGTTTAGCAATGTGCCTAAAGCGATAGAGGAATACCAAGAGGTAGTAGGCGGAGAGGATAGAATAGTTATAAAAGACTCTGCAAGCGTAGATGTAACAGAGGTAGAGAAACTTATAAAAGAATACCCGCCCGCACTTATAATAATAGACCAGTTGAGTAAGCTAGTAAGTTCTAAGAGTGGAAAGCTCAACGAAGCACAGAGAATACAAGCATTGGGAGAACAAGCAAGACAATGGGCAAAAGACCATTGTACTGTCATCTTTACTATTTGGGCAGACGGCACAGCAGAGGGAGAAAAGTGGATAGAAATGAACCAGTTATACGGAAGTAAGACAGGTGTTCAGGGGGAGTGTGATGCTATAATTACAATAGGACGTAGCAACGAAGAAACTGTTGCCGATAGAAACAAAAGGTACATATACATACCAAAGAATAAGATATGTGGTGGCGACCATTTATTGATTAATGGTAAGTTTGATGTTGCAATAGAACCTGTCAAGGCGAGATTTAAAAATGGATAGTAAATATTATGTAGTTGATGTGGAAACTACTGTTAATAACACAGATAAAGATAAAAAGAAATGTGGTCTTGCGACTCCGTTTGATGATAACAATAGGATAGTAGCTATAGGAATAAAGACAGCAGATGTGATAGCACCAATACTATTTTATGAGCAAGAGGACGGAATGGAATTTGTAAGATTACGGAGAACAGGAAAATTATTACAGGGTGTGGAAGAACCTAGAGGGTATCAAGACCACAAACAGAAAGAGTGGTGTGATGATTATATTAAGTCTGTTGTTAAATGTCCTATAGTAGTAGGTCATAATATAGCGTTTGACATTTGCCACATACTTAAAAACACAGCTATGAATCCGTATGTAGAAGAACTCCGTAAAGGTATACTAGAAAATAAAATTGTAGTTTGGGATTCCATGCTAGTAGAATATATACTTAGTGGACAGTCTTGGAGATACCCCTCTCTTAATGGGGTATGTGAGAAGTATGAGTTGCCAGTAAAAAATGATGAGGTTAAAGCTCTTTGGGATTCTGGTTGCAAGACAGAGGATATACCTAGCGATATGTTGTTGGAGTACCTTGAACATGACGTTGAAGTTACTGAACAGGTATTTAAAAAACAACTGGCAAGGGTTGATGCAGAGGGATTAAAATCAATAGTGTTTGATGAGCTTAGAGCTAGAATGGCTACTATAATTGCTGAGTATAATGGAATGGCATTTGATGAAACCCACGCTTTTAGATTACATAAGAAACTAGACGGAGAGATAGAACAGATTGAGAGGCAACTATTAGAAACCCTCTATAAACATAACAAGATAACAAAACACTCTATAGAGTTTGCGGAAAGTATTAACTTTGGCTCACACGACCAAGTATCTGCTATGCTTTTTGGTGGAGTATTAAAGTGGAAAGAAGCTAAGATAGTAAATGATGAAAATGGAGACGTAGTAGTTTACAAGTCTGGTCTAAAGAAAGGTGCTATTAAATATAAGAATATGGAATTTACTAAGGAACTTAAACCTATGTATGTTGCTAACGATAAGTGGAAATCTAAAAAATCAGGTGTATTCTTTACATCTGATGAGGTGTTACAAGAAATATTAGATACTTTTGGTGGTGTGAGAGAAACTTCCAAATTTGTTTCTCTTATCCAAGAACACAGAGAAGCAAGAAAAGAAAGAGACACATACCTAACTGGATTAACTAAAGTTTGTTGGGCAGACGGATTACTACACCCTACGTTTAATCATGTCGAGACTCCAACAGGGAGATTATCATGCAGAAACCCAAATCTACAAAACATAACAGCAAAGACGTAAAAGAAATGTTAGACCAAGATAAATTTTATCAAGACATACAAGACCAACAAGATGCTGAGTGGTGGCATCAAATAGACTTAGAGTTAGAACAACAGCTTGGCGAACAGGAGGATAAGTGATGAATCCAGATAATATAAAAGAGCCACAACACTATACTAAGTGGAAGATACAACCAGTACAATTTATGATAGAGAATGAGATACCATACGCAGAGGGTAATGTTATAAAATACGTTATGCGGTGGAGATACAAGGGTGGTCTTGAGGACTTACATAAAGCTAGAGAATATATTAATATACTTATAGATATGGAACTTAAAAAAGATGTCTAGTATAAGAGAGTGTTTTAAAAGTAGGAGAGAGTTTGGTCTTTTAGTTGAAGCAGATTATTCTCAACTAGAGATAAACGTACTTGCTCTGCTGTCAGAAGATGCTATGCTTATAAAAGATTTAAAAAGTGGTAGAGATTTACACACCATGAGAGCTTCTGAGTTATATAACATAAAAGAATATGATGTTACTCCGAAGCAAAGGAGACTAGCAAAGACTCTTAGCTTTCAGCTACAGTATGGTGCGGGTGCAAAAACTATGGCTGAGATAAATAAGATACCACAAAAAGTAGCCAAAGAGTTTATACATAACTTCTTTGATAGATATGAAGATGTTTGGAAATGGCATGGAGACTTGCGAAGTCATGTAGATACACGCTGTGACCATCAGGGAGAAAGAACCCCAATGGGTTTACCTAGACACCAATGCGAAATGCGTACTATAACAGGAAGAAAATTAGTATTCAAAGATTATGACTCTAAATATAAGAAAGGAGAAACAGCTTTTTCTCCTACGGAAATAAAAAATTATCCAGTACAGTCAGTAGCTACCGACATAATGAAGATAGCTCTAGGTGCTTTGGCTTATAAGTTGTGGTTTGATACTGATATGTGTATTATCAACACCATACACGACAATATAATGTTAGACGTTGTAGAAGAACAGCATACAAACGCTTGTAAGGCTCTTAAATGGGCAATGGTGGATAGAACAACGCAGATACTAAAGAGTAGGTATAACATAGAGCTACCAGTTCCGCTAGAAATAGAGATAAAATCAGGTGGAAGTTGGGATTGTATGAAAAAGGTTGACACCCCCTATATATAGTGGTATAATATGGGTGTATTATAAAATTATATTAGATAAAGGAGTTTAGATATGAGCGCAGTGTATGAAGTAGAGGGTGTTTTAGAGTCTGTATCAAAGAACCAAAAAGGATTTAAAATTGACGGAGAATGGTACAATTCTTTCTTAGCACAACACGATGCTAGGTACAAAGATACTGTTAAATTCAAAGTAAAGGAAAAGGAATCTGGCGGTAGAGTATATAAGAATATAGAGGGAACTATTGAAGTTCTTAGTGGAACAGAAGTTAAAGACGAAAAGACAGGAGAGAAAAAAATGGTAGCTTTTCCAATAGGCTCTACAGATAAAGAGCGTAGTATTATTAGGAGACACGCTGTTAGTGCATCAACGGAATTGTTATCTTCTATGTCTAAGGCGGGTGTGGAAGTTCAGTTAGACTCGGATTCTGTTTTAGACTTAGCTCGTAAGATAGAATACTACACTTCTGGAGACGATATTAAGGATTTAATGGAGTCATAATGCCTAGAAGTGCTTTAGTTGACGGAGATATTATAGTATATAGTTGTGGTTTTGCATCTGATGTACGAGAGTGGCATTGTCCTGACGGAACTATATTTTCCTACGCTAAAGAAGCAAAGGAATACTGTGATGATAATGGATTAGATAAAGAAGAACTAGAATTAAAATATACATCTAGTCCGTTATCTCACACCTTACACAATGTCAAGTTAGTTTTAAATAAAATTTTAAAAGAGACAGATTCAAAACAGTTGGTAATTTATTTAACAGGAAAGACAAACTTTAGAAATGACGTACCCTCTCCCTTAAAGTATAAGGGTAATAGAGATAAGAATCATAAGCCTACTCAATACAAAGAGATTATACAGTTTCTATTAGAAAATTATAATACTATAATTACTAACGGAGAGGAAGCTGACGATGCTATGGGTATTGAGCAGTCATCAAGACCTTACGGAGATACAGTTATTTGTACTAAGGATAAAGACTTAGATATGATTAGGGGATTGCATTATAATTGGACTAAGGACAAAGAACCCTACGACATATCAGAGAAACAAGCTATAAAATCTTTTTATATCCAACTACTTACTGGAGATAGAGTAGATAACATACAAGGTATTAGGGGTATAGGTAATAAGAAAGCATCTGTTCTTTTAGATGGTATAGAGGAAGAAGAAGAATTATTAAAAGTTGCTGTTGAACAATATGAACGAGCAGGATTGACTAAAGAAGATTTAATAAACAATGGGAGACTATTATGGATAAGGAGAAAGAACAAGGAAATGTGGACTCCAAATTTAAACTTTTAAATTTTCCAAAACCAGAAGAAGAAGAAGTATCAGATGTTCTACCAGAATATAATATAAATGCTGTATTTAGTTCTGGTAAAACCATACAGATTATTTGTTCTGGATTTATACCTATGCCAGAAGTGGGTATAGGCGTTGTTGGATTCTGGTCTGGTAGCACAGAAGCTATCCATACAATACTAAACTGTAACAAAATAGACTTTCTGGACGTTGAAGAACGTGAAGTTTAAAGGTAAGAGTAAATTTGAAGTTCGGCTTGGTAAAGAATTGACCAAACTGAAAGTTAAGTTCTCATACGAAACGGAGAAGTGGCAATATAAAATAAAACCTTATAACGCTACTTGTTCTGCTTGCGGGAGTGGAGAGGTGTATGAGACTCGTATATACACTCCTGATTTTTTCTTACCATCTGGAGTAGTGGTAGAAGCGAAAGGAAACTTTACTCCTAAGATGAGAACTAAAATAAAAGCAGTTATAAAATCCAATCCAACCAAAGATTTAAGGATTGTTTTTATGCAAGATAATTATTTAACTAAAACTAGGAAGAAAAGGTATAGCGATTGGTGCATACAACAAGGCATCGAGTACGCAATATACTCTATTCCAGAGGAGTGGACGTAATGTCAGGAATCATTGTATTTGACATAGAAACAACAAACTTAAAAGCAAACTTTGGACACATTCTTTGCTTTGGTTACAAAGAGTTAGGAAGTAAAAGAACTAAGGTTCTTAGTATATCTGACTATCCGTCAGCATTTAAGAAAGACCCTACTAATGACTACCTGTTATGTAAAGACATATCTAAGATACTGTCTGATGCAGACGCGTGGATTACATGGTATGGTATTAGATTTGATGTACCTTTTATACAGTCTAGGTTATTAGACCACGGACTACCAACCATGCCGAACACACCGCACATAGATGGTTGGAGAACAGCTAGATATAAGATGTGTTTAAATAATAATAGGTTAGCTACAGTACAAGCGTTCCTAGAGTTACCAGATGCTAAGACAACTCTTGAACCTAAGACTTGGAGGCGAGCAATAGCGGGAAACAAGTCTGCTATTAAGTATGTGAGAGACCATTGTAAATATGATGTTCTTGTTTTAGAACAAGCCTACTTAAAGATAAGACCTTTGGTTGTAAACCACCCGAACTTGAACTTATTGAACAAGACAGAGAAATGTTGTTCATACTGTGGTTCAAAGAACTTGAGGTACAAAGGAGAGGTTATTGCTCACACTAGAATCTATGACAGATACCATTGTTTAGATTGTAATTCGTACCCAAGAGCTAGGAGTTGTAAGAAGATTCTCATTCCTGAGATAAGAAGTGCCTAACCATGACACTTACTCTGGAAGAAATCAAGGAGAAGATAATCTTAGAGTACGACCCCGACTTAATCATAGAAGTTCTTGAGATAACTACTGAGGAACTTCTTGATAATTTCGAGGATAAGTTAATAGATAATTTGTATAAATTTGATGTAGGAGAAGAAACATGACAGAGAAAGATAACGATGGAGCTTTGATAAAAAGAACTATCGGTAGTTCTACTGGTAGGGTTGCCCAAAGAGGGGGTAAGCTATACGAAGAAGTATATGCTCACGAGTACACTTTAACTTGGAGTGGGCAAGTAAGAACAACCGAGAAAGGTTGGCGAGAACTACCAGAGTTACCAGAAGATGCTAACATTTTAGAGGATATTTAACATGAGATACATATTAATATGGGTGTTTTTAATAGCACTAGGTTGTCTTTATGGTTGCGACCATGAGGTAAATGATGAAGTACCAGTTGTAGAGCCAACTGTGGGATATAAGTACGAGCCATTAGAGGAAGTTCCTTTAAAAGAGAACGAACTTGTAAACCATACTTGTACTCCTTTTTGTGCAGACTTTATAGTAGCAGACCACGCTAAAGACGAAGTAGAGTTTTTACTAAAGAGGTCTATGTTTTTTACTGAGGACATGATAGCTTGGTATCAAGAAAACCAATGGGATTCTAGTGAGTTAGAAACTAAGTTAGAGTATCTGCAAATGAAGTTTGCAAAGAGTGTAGAGTAATGCTATGAATCTGTATGAGGATTATATACACCAAAGCAGATACGCAAGATACCTACCAGAAAAGAAACGTAGGGAAACTTGGTCAGAAACAGTAAACAGGTATATATCTTTTTGGAAAGATAGAGTACCAACGGAACTACACCCACAGTTAGATGAGTGTAGGCAATTTATCTTAGCTAAGAAAGTAATGCCGTCTATGCGTTGTCTTATGACTGCGGGAGAGGCATTAAAGAAAGATAATGTTGCGGGATATAATTGTTGTTTTGTAGCTATGGATAACGCTAGAAAGTTTAGCGAGATTATGTATATATTAATGTGCGGAACTGGCGTGGGGTTCTCTGTGAGCAAATCTGAAGTAGATAAACTTCCAATGGTTGCAGAGGACTTCCACCCAACTGATACTATCATCTGTGTTCCAGATAGCAAGATAGGTTGGTCTAAGTCTTTTAAAGAGATTATAACTTTATTGTACTCAGGACAAATTCCTAAGTGGGATATAAGTAAAGTTAGAAAGGCGGGTATGCCATTAAAGACGTTTGGCGGTAGAGCTAGTGGTGCTGAACCTCTAGTGGAATTGTTTAAGTTTTGTGTAGAGGTATTTCAAAATGCAAAAGGTAGGAAACTTAAACCTATTGAAGTACATGATATAGTCTGTAAGATTGCAGACATTGTAGTAGTAGGCGGTGTTCGTAGGTCTGCTTTAATATCTTTATCTGATTTAGATGATAGAGAAATGCAGAAAGCTAAAAGCGGTCAATGGTGGTTAGACTACCCACATAGAGCTTTAGCTAACAATTCAGTATGTTACATGGACACACCCGCTCTAAGTGTATTCTTAGATGAGTGTTCTAGTTTATATGAATCAAAGTCAGGAGAGCGTGGTATCTATTCTGTACCATCAGCTCAACGTGTAGCAGAAAGAAATGGACGTAGAGACCACGAGTATAAGTTTGGAACGAATCCGTGTTCTGAGATAATTCTCAGGGATTCAGAATTTTGTAACTTATCAGAGGTCATAGTACGTGCGGGAGATAGTCAAGAAAGATTAAAAGAGAAAGTTAGAGTAGCCACCATTCTAGGTACCTTGCAATCTACATTGACTGATTTTAGATTTCTTTCTAAAGACTACAAGAACAACTGTGATGAGGAAAGATTACTAGGTGTTAGTTTAACTGGCATACTAGACCACGCTTCTCTTGGCGACCCTAATAACAAACAACTACCAAAGAAGTTACAAGAACTAAGAGAGGTGTCGATTGAAACTAACAAAGATTGGGCAGATAAGCTCCAAGTTCCTCAGAGCGTTGCTATCACTTGTGTTAAGCCTAGTGGTACTGTGTCTCAGTTGTGTAATACTGCCTCTGGCATACACCCTCGTTATAGCTCTTACTATATACGGAATGTTAGAGGAGACAAGAAAGACCCACTAAGTAAGTTTATGATAGATAAGGGAATACCATGTAAAGATGCTCCAGAGAAACCTAACGATATGTATGTGTTTAGTTTCCCAGTACAGTCTCCTAACTCATCTGTGATGAGAGACCAGTATGGAGCTATGAAACAATTAGAGTTGTGGAAGATATATGCTGAACATTGGTGTGAACATAAACCAAGTGTTACTATATACTATAAAGAAAAGGAATTTTTACTTGCTATGTCTTGGGTGTATGATAACTTTGAGTCTATGAGTGGAATTAGTTTTCTACCACATACAGACCATATATATCAAGATGCTCCGTATGAGGAGATAGATGAGGAAAAGTATAAAGAGTTATATAAAGAAATGCCTAAAGACATTGATTGGACTGAGCTTAATGAGGAGCTTGACTATACTACAAGTAGTCAAGAGTTAGCTTGTACTGCGGGAGCTTGTGAGATTTAGAACTTAAAACCACCACTACTTCCACTAAAGTCAAATCCACCCGCGTCTCCACTAAAGTCGAAACCGCCACCACTTTCTGGATTGTCTATGACGTAATGTAGCCACCTACCTACTATTGGTACGTATTTAAGTGGGTCAACTACTTTATCTAAATCTCCAGTAGCCACTCCAGTACCCACATTAATTGCTATATCACCAGGAACGGTTATTCCAACAGGAGTAAGGTCTACTATTCCCTGATAATGTATTGTTTCGGGGTCAAATCCCATTACCTTTATGGTGTTTTTAGCAATCTCTTTTACAAGTAAAGGGTCATTTTCTAAGTTTTCATTAAAAGTATCTAACGCTTCTTTATCTCCACTTAACACATCTTTTACTAAGTCTTTTAATGCCGTAGATGTTGCGTTAGCACCACCTACTATTGCGGTGTACCTCATAGCGTCAGCAGTAGCACCTACATAGTCTCCTTGAGACGCTTTTCTTCCTATTGTTTTACGAACTAAGTCTACTTGTTTTAAAGCAAATGTCTTTAATTGATATAGTAATCTTCCATTTGGTATAGATAAATACTTTTCTGGTAGTGAGGATAACGCTATCGGTTGAGCATCAAGTAATTCATTAAAAGTTACATAATTCATGTTATCTGTTACTGTACCAGATTGTTTAAAATTTTTAAAGTCGTTTACTAACATATCTAACTCTATGTCATTAAACGAATTTTTAAACCTAGCTCGAAATGCAGATTCCATTTTAGGACTGTTACTCATTTTAGACCATTTATTAATAGATGCGTTTATATTTGCATTTTTCCCTAACATATCAATCGCTCTAAACCCCCCTTTTCGTAATGAAAAGTCTAAAGCTTGTCTAGAAAAATTGTTTACTGCGCCTTGATGAGTTAATTCTGCCATAACATCAGTACCAAAATTTTCATATCTTACTGGATTTTTACCCGCTAATTGTTTGACAATTGCTACTCCTGTATTCCAAACACCATGAAGATACATAGAAGTTCCTATATCTCCTAGCTGAGTCATTGCAGAGTGGGGATTACCTAGAGTAGTCATATAACCAAAATCTCTAGCTTTTTGAACCAACCAATCACTTCCTTTTTCTCCACCTACAAACCTAGCTTGTAATAACTCTTTAATTTCATTAGAAGAACCAGCTCTTAAATCTCCATCTCTTTCTAATTTAGCTACAATATTACCTATACTATCTTTTACTATTTCATCATCTGCTAAGTTAGTACCGTCTACTCTCTTACCTAAAAATTTTCTTATTTGAGTTTGATGGTTTACTTTCGTGATGTAGGCAGTTAATGCGTGGTCTGCTGTATCATAATGTTTGATTAAATCTCCATCAATTTCATCAATAATACGTCTTTTTTCAAAATCTAACTTTCTAACTACTTTATTGTTTTGTGGTTGCAAAAACCAAGAGTTTGCCATTTCAGCTACTTCAGTATCAGATAACTTTCTACCTATCAATTGTTCTTTAGTTTGAATTTTTTGTCTTAAACCACTCATCATTTCAACAGCATCAGCAGTTCCACCCTCTTCTACCTCTTTCATTGCTTTATGCAATGCAGAATGTTCGTTAACTTGTCTAGGAAAATAATTTTCTTGATACCTAATAGTACCAGTTTCCTCTAACAATCTAAATTTTTCATCTAACATTGGAACTATTTTAGCATCAAACTCAGTAGCCATAGACGGGTTTCTTTGTCTCATAAGCTCTCTAGCACCATCAAAATTTTTATTATTTAAGTGTTGTGTTAATCTTACTTGTACCTCTTTGGGCAATTCTCTAAACTGACCTAACCACACATTAACATTATCTAAATCAACTTTCATTGATTTAGCAGTCTCATATTCTAATCTTACCATTCTATCTGCTAACTTTGGAGATAAATCGTGTAGTCTAGTTAGTACTGGAGTTATCCATTTATCTACTCCTTTTGTAAAAAAACGATTTTTTGTTCCTTTCCAAATATCATTAGTATAAGTTCTTAATTTATTTGTTTCTCTTGTTTTATTATAACTATTAACAATAACTCTTTTTCTATAGTCGTGTACTAATTTTCCTTCTTTAATACTAAAAGTTCCAGGATACCTCGGAATAGTTTTTAACAACGGGTCTATTTTTGCTACATCTCCAGCATTATTAATATTATGTATTTGATTTAAAAACCCATGCTGTAAATCATATTCGTTATAAGCTACTCTCATAGCAGCATCAGGGTTCATATTTTCTGTGGCAACAAGCTCATCTCTTCTTTTTGTTATTCTTTCTATTATTTTATTTGCTTTACTAACCTGTCGTTTCTTTAACCAGTCTTGACCTTTACCCCCTGTTACTTTTTTATCTGTGGCTTTAACAAACAAACCAACTTTTTGTAAACCTTCCATGAATAATTTGCCACCAATTAAATTAACTGGGTCTAATATTAAATCAGCAGCTAAACCTAAAGTTACAGTATGACCAGCTCGTAATGTTGGGTTTCTAGCATAGAATGTTATTAATGGATTAAATGTGCCGTCAGGAGCTGTAGCAATAGCTTCAAATTGTCTGTCAAGTAGCTCCATAAAACTAGATTTTTCTTTTGTATCTGCATCATTCCAAACTTGTTCTATATTTTCTCTAGTTACTGCTAATCCTTTTCCTTCTAAAAGACTAATCATACCAGCTCTTAATGTTTCACCAGGCGCTAATACATTATTCCAAAAACCAGTTCGGTCATCTTGTTCTTTTTGCTGTTGTTCTTTCTCCTCAAGTAAGAACCTATCAACTCGTGCCTCTACTTCTTCTTTAGTCTGTCCACCAGGTATTGGAACAGTACCTAATGCAGTTCCATCCTGTAAATTCCATTTATGATTAAATATTTGGTCTTCTGGAGCGGTAGCAATTTCATCCCAATCTATGTGAGGGTTTAAATCTTCTTCAGCTTGAGCTGCTCCAGCACCAACTACAGCACTACCACCAACAACTTTTTTAGTTAATTTAAAAACTTTATTATTAGTTTTAGAACCTATAACTTCAACATTAAATTTCTTGTTTAGTTCTTTTAACATAAATTCGTTTCCTTCAGAAACGCTCATGTCTTTAAAAATACCTTTTCTAGGAGAAACTGGAAGATTGGCTATAACTTGACCAGTATCAGATAAAGCTGCATCTATTTGATTTAATGTTGTATTAAGCATTTTTTTAGAGTTTTGTACATTTAATACATTAGAAGCAAATATATTTTCATGTTGTCTAGTTAATGCTGATTCTGAGCCTGGTATATTAAAATCATAACTGGAAATATCATCATATCCAGCATCTTTTAATGCCTGTGTTTGAGGTGGGACACCTGTTTCTGGATTAGGTTTACCTGCACCAAAATTAAGTGTTGATTTGGATTTGTCTATAGGAACTGCAGAAATATCAGGACGATGTTTACCTAAAGCTATTTGACTTATAACAGAATTAGGACCAACACTACCCGTACCTCTGGCAGTACGTTGAGCTGTTAATAAATCTTCTGCAGATATACCTATTTTCTTTTGTATAGGCTGCATTGCTTTAGGCAATTTAGATAATACTGAAAGTACCATTATAAATCCTTAACGTTGAATAGGTGGTTCTGGTTTCTTATTTTTAGGCAATGCTTTCCATCTATTAAACTCTTCTTGACTTACTAGACCTGCATCTACTAAAGGTTGCATATTATTTGGGTCTTTATAGAACTCTATAGCTTTCATTATACGTTCATTTTGACTCATTTGACGTTCACCTGGCTCTTGTGAAACCTTATATTTTTCTGCTTGAAAAGCAATTAACACTTTCATATAATTTTTTGCTTCTTTAATGTCTGGTGAATCCATACCAAGAATTGTAAATCCCTCTAAATTAAGAGCATCATCCCATAACCCACTGTTATCCATCATGTCTACTACTGCACTTACAGCCTTAATATCACCTTGAGTTATATCAGAAGGAGCTTTAAATTTACCTTCAGCTATTTCTTTTTTAGTCTGATTATCTGCATTGTTTATTAATATTTTGGTTGCAAGGTCTTGACCATGTGCTTTTTTATCAAACCCAAACTTTTCTCTTTCAAATTTATGTTTAGCTTGGTCTAGTTGGCTATCCATGTACATTTTATTTTTTTCCATGTTTACTTTTTCTTGTTCAATAGCCCTCAGTTCATCTCTATCTGCATCAGTTAAATTATTATTTCTTTTCTTTTCAGCTAACTCTTCCTCACGCGCTTTTAGATTCCCTTCCTGTGTTTTCATATCAGAATAAACTTTTTCTATATCTGCCTCGTTAGCTGCTCCTCTTGTTATATTATCAATAACTTTTCCCATAGTGTCTGCATTTGTTTCTGCTTGTCTACTCCATGTCCAAGCTGTTTTTGCTTCTAACTCTTTTGATTCTAGTCCTGTTTTCTCAATATCTTTTTCAGCTTGAGTTTTAGAAAGTCTAGCAGTAGCTGCTTGGTCTCTTAAAGCAATAAATTTTTGAGCTACCTGTAAATTATTCATTCTATATGCTTCATCAGCAGCAGCTTGATAATATTCTTCTGTACCAAAAGGTATATGTTTTATAGCCTCTGTTATTTTTTGCTGTTGCTCTGCTGCTTGAACTTCAGGTGGTACGTGTCCAAACAAACGCTGTATTCCTTCAGTAATATCTTCTCTTCCAGCTCTTTGTCTTTGAAAGCCTAATCGTATAGGGTCTACTCCAGCAGTTGCTGCAGTCTCTGCTATTCTACCTGCTTCTTTTTCTTTTTCAAGTCTTTGATATACTTGAGCTGGACTTTCAAATAATTCGCCTGCCATTACGTTTCCCCTATCTTATTATTTGTGGTCTTAAACTACTGAATGGGCTTGGACCACCAAATACAGCATTAAATGCACCTTGTGTATTACCAAATCCTGTAGGATTAAATAATGATTGGTTAGGAGCAGGATTTATTGGTGGTGTTCTACCACCAGTAAATATATCTCCTATACCACTAGTAACTCCTTTAAATATTTCAGATACTAATCCAGAATCTGCTGCAAATTTCTCTGCTTCAGTATCAAAGTTTTGTTGTGCTATAGCCTGATTACCTTGAGCAGCAATTTGCCCTACCTGCCGTGCTTGGTCAACTTGACCTGGACCTATATTTTCAAATTCTACTAATTGTTTTAATGCCGATGATTCTAGTCCTTTTAATCTATCTTCTTCTGCTTGCGCTCTATCAAAAGCTGCTAAATCTTGTTGCGCTCTAGATATTGCAGCGTTAGATGCAAATCTACCTAGCAAATCTCTACCACCTGGAGTCGCAAGAACTCCTCCACCTTGAGCATTTAATTGGTCAAATAAAGCAGTACGTTCTGTTTGAAACTGTTGGTCAAATATTTGTTTTAGTAATGCTTGTTGCTCGTCTATTTGTCCTTCTCTATCAAATCCTTGTAAAGCTGCAGCTTCTCTATCAAACAGTCCTTCAAAAGTTCCTCTTCGTCTTTCTCCTAAATCAGTAAAATCAGACGTTACGTCTATCTCGCTACCAGTCACTTTTTGTTTAGTACTAAATAGAGGATTAGCAATAGTAGTACCTGAGGGTAAAAACCCTCCTCCAGTAGCTCCTGGAGTATTTCTACTAAGTGTAGGTGCATCAGGAGCAAAAGCTCTACCTAGTAAATTCCCTGCTAATGATGTACCTAATGAAAATAGTGGATTTATTGCTTGTGCGCCAGGTATTGGTAAAAAAGACAGTGCGGCACTACCTAAAGGACTATTAAATAAACCACTTGCGGCTTTGCTTATACCACCTACAGCCTTACCTATACCACCAGCCACTGAACCAATAGCATCACCTATGAATCCCATTATACTGTCCTCTCTATTTTATAATATACCTTATTATTTATCTCTTTAATTTTTTTCATTCCGTATCTCTTTTTTAAATGTTTATATAAACTATTATTATGTAATTTAGTATTTCCTACATAATTATTATCTTTAGAAATATGTATATTTACTTCTTTATATTTATCTAAAATAGTATTAATAACTTTTTTTAGTAGAAATCCCCACTTACCTCTAGCTTTATTTGAAATATAAACATGAAACCAAGACTTTTCACATATAAAACCACCATAACATCTATTATTTTCGTCTACCACAGATAGATATTTATCATGTTTCTCTAAATCTTTTACTAATTGGTCAGGATTATAATTTGCCCAATATTCTCTTTCTTTATTATCTTTAGCTATAGTGTATAATAGTAATGCTTTTTCACCAGGGTCTTTTAATTCTATAAGAGACAATTTCATTTTATTCCCAGTTTTCTTTTTCGTCTCCAAACATACCTTCTACTTTCTTTTTATTTACTCTATAATTCAGATGCTTATATACAATACTAACAACTAAAGAACAGAAAGCAATTCCAATAGCAAATAAAGTTGAGTAGTGATTTACATAAGCTGCTACACAAGCCCAACCACTACAACCATAAGTAATAAAATCTATACCTTTAACAATAGCTTCTGGGTGTTTAATAATCATTACTCTTCCCGTATATCGTTATTATTATGGTACCCTTGTACTGTAAAGTCACTATCGTCATTTGGGTATTCCAATTTTAAATGTCGTACTCTTAAATATTCATATAGAAGTACATATCCCTTTTTCTTTGTGTACCATAGAGCCATTGAGTACCCAAACATAATTAACCAAGGACAGAATACTGCACAAAATATAACTAAATTCCATTGACTATCACCATCCATATGAATATATGGGGATAGTACAGATTGTAATAATATCTGTGTTAATGCACCCATAGGCGCACCAATTATTATTGCACTAACTAGACTTTTTTTGTACGTCCACGGTGGATTCTTTTCTTGCCTGTTTATACGCTTTAAGTAAAGCTGGATATATATACCGATGAGGGTATTTATTAAGCAGGGAAGAAATAGTATTATTAGATACGCGTACCATGGTATGTCTGCCATCAGGGTTTATCTGGGAACACAATATCGTCTGGATTCGATTCAGATGCAGGTAAGTCTCTTAAATTTTGCCTATAAGCCGTTTGTGCATCTGACATAGTTAAGTCTGAACTAGCCCACCAATCACATTCTCGTAGCAACGCATCACGTTTACTTCTTATAGTTATCCACTTTTCATCAGTCGTGGGTTGCATTGAGGCAATAGCATTTTTCTCTGCCTGAGTATATTCCCTTTCAGTTCTTTCACCTGTTGACACGTTGAATTGTTTTACATCTGCCATTTAATTTTCCTCATTCATAAGAAATTGAACACGCACCAGCATCAAAATCATCTGCACTTACTGTGGTAAGTCTAACGCTATCAAGTACTGCCGATAGTGGCTTTATCCCACACCCCTGTACAGTAACAACAGCGTCTGACCGCCCAACATTACCATGCCATGTCCATGTGTTTGTCGAACTGTTCTGCAATGTCAAAACCATTGCTCCATTATATGTTGCGGCCGCACTACTATTTTGCGCGAATGGGAAAAGTGTTGTAAATGCGGCAGATGTGGATGCGGCTTCTCCCACAGCGACATAACCAGAAGTTTCAAAGCCGTCTGTGTCACCCAACTGGACACCAAGAACACTACTCCCATCTGTTGAAACCCCATCTAACATAACTGTTATTCTTTTTACACCAACAGGTATTCCTGTGAAATCTATTGCAGTAGTGCTTGTGGTTGCTTGTTCAGCAGTTAAAGTAATACCATTTATTCTATGGTCTGTACCTGCATCATCTGTATGATACAAGGAACTTGGTGTATCTGACTTAACCCATATTTGTCCTTGTGCCGCAGTTGACGAACCAGCAGAAGCGGCCTCGCCAAGATGTAATTGAGTGGAAGTTATTTTACTCATTTTGGATATTTCTCCTTAACAGCAGTTCTTTTAGCTTGAAGTGCCTCTAAATCATCATCAAGAATTGCGTGGACACATTCTTCTATCGTTGGGTATTCCGACATACGTTTAGTCTTATAATCAGAGTCATCAAAATTCTTCTTTGCCTCTGCTTGAGCCGTAGCAATATTATCTTTTTCTTCTTGGGTATAGGAGCGTGTTGTCTTTTCCCCCGTTTGTACGTTTACTTCAATTACATTAGACATATTATTTTCCTATTGATATTGAATGTTGATTGCCCCTGCATCGAAAGTATCACTTCCACTTACAGTGGTTATGCGTAATTGTGTTAATTCAGAACTTAGCGACTTGCCTCCCGCTCCTCCATCAATAACAATTCCATGATTCCTCAGACCATCTGCAACCCAACTAAATCCAGAGGCATCTTCCAAGTAAAAGTTCATAGTTCCGTAGACTGCGTCTGCTGATCCTGCTGCATCATTAAATATAAACCCAGCAGTAGACGCTTGTGGCGTAGCGTTTAGTGATAGAACACCACCCCTTGAAACGTACCCCGTTGTCTCTATGCCTACAGAATCACCTAACTGCACAAGCCAAGCACCTGCACCTGATGCAGAAAGTGCAAAAAACATAACCGTTATCCTCTTTACACCAGAAGGAATATCTATGAAATCAATAGCCGTACCACCTGTTGTGGTATTTTCAGTTCCTAATGTGATGGAATAAGGATTCGCCCCTGCTGCATTTTCGATCTCTTCGGTTACAATTTTTGCGCTTTGAATTTGTGTTGCCATTATTTATTCCTTTGGGTATTTATCTTTAGTAGATTTAATCGTTGCTGACCAACCAGTTATTCCGTTATGGTATAGATCATCTAATTGATCTTCTATACTTGGATATTCGGCCTTACGTTTTTCTTTATGCCCCTCACTAGCTTCCCACTCAGCTTCAATGCTATCAACTAATTCCTGTGTTAACTCAGGTAGTGAATTAGGCCATTCTGTTATGACTCCATCAACTGTTGATATACCACCAATATAATCATATCTCCATCCAAGTGCTTCAGGGTTTTTCACAGTTATACTCATGCTCGTATCTCCGATATTGTTATTGTACTTTTTTCAGCCCCGTTCCATTTAGTAGAACCTGCATAACCATTAAATGAAAATGTACCTGCCTGATCACCACCACCTCTAAGTTTAAATGTAATTTCTGATGTGCCAAGACTTCCAGTTATAACATGAGTACCATTACACCTACACTCCTCGTATGCGGAGTGATAATAATACCAACCAGCAATCGCACTAGCATCTGAATCTTTGAATAATGCAATCCCACCACCATTAATATTGGCTGTATCCATCCAGCCAATCGATACCTCTATTACTAAAATATTATCTGTATTAGTTGGGGTGATAGTACGAGTCATAAACTGTGTTCCCTCATCGTTTTGTGGCGTTGTATCGTCCCAAGGTATTATAGTTGTCCCAGTTGATACTGCTCCTGTCTCAGTACTGACAACCTGAACTAATCTAGCGTGTTCAAAAGCACCTGCTTTGTCTTGAAGTGTATCTACATTTAGTGTTGACATATTATCCTCATATTATAGTCCATGTTGAACCTGACGGAATGGTAACTGTATCTTCACTTATTGTTACTGGTCCTGCGGTCATTCCGTTTATATTTTGATATATTTTATTAGTTCCCGAACCGTTATCTGAAATAGCTACAGCAGAACCTCCAAAAGTTAGTGCTAGTTTCATAGTTGAAGATGTAATATCTCTAACAAAATATTGTGTATCTTCTAACCACCCATTAGGTAAGTCACTTCCTGTTAATTGCACCATATCGCCATCTACAAAACCATCATCTGTTCCTTTGTTTAAAGTTTCATCCCCGTGAACAGAAGTAAATGTTGCTAAGTGGTCGCTCAGAGTTATATCTTCCTGAATATTTGCAGCGTTAGTTCTAATAATTGCGTTAGTTCCTACAGATGGACCACCACCTGCGCTTGCTACAACTGCTGTACCATCTGCTTTTGTGTAGTTAACACATTGAACTTGGTCAGCAGTATGACTAAAAAACTCTGCTACGTCACCTGCTGCTGTAGTTATGTTAGCTTGGCTAGGTAAATCTAAATTTGTAGCGTGGTGCTGTAATATTAAAGCTCCATCAAATTGTAAAGTAAACCGCCTATTAATAGCAACAGTAAAAGCATTAATTTGTGTAGTTCCTGTGATATCAAAATAGTTTCCATCAGTACCCACTGCTAAAGTAGTAGTTGAAGCAATATCATCACCTTTTTCAAATTCTATTTTTGTTGCTACTGCGGTTACAATAGCATCAAGCTCAGCGTCTACTTCTGAACCCTTTATAACTTTAAGAGCGTCTCCTGTACTTAATGCGTCTTTTGCGCTAAAATCATTTACTCTTGTATAATCACTCATTACCTTGCCACCCTTCCGATTTTAATTAGTAGTTCTATTTGTTGTATAGCTATAGTGCTACCATCAATAGTTATATCAAATCCATATTGCATATTTTGTCCAGAACCAGAGAGTTGTGCTGGTACAGAATCAACTGCTTCAGCATCTCCAGACCACTCTGCAACTCCCCATTCTGATGTTCCCCATTGAGACCCAGAACTTACTAAGTTATTTAATATTGCAGTAGCTGATTGTCTATACTCTGTATTAATATAGTCAAAAGCCCAAAAATAATTTAATGTATATTCTTGTCCTTCTGTGACAGTAGTTTTAATTTTCTTAGGCATTTTATATAATGCCTGTAATTCTGGAGAAATAAATCCAAAATCTTGCCAATTAGACCTGTACTTAAAATTATACGTTCCAGATACTACATCACTACCACTCCAAGTAGAATCATTATAACCACTATATTTTGCAACAAACCCCTTCTTTCCAAAATATATAGTTTCATCTCTAGCTACGAACATACTATCTGGTTCCATACCAAGCCACCTAGATATTTTTGGTAGCGGTACTTCTAAAGTCTTTACACTAGATATTAACTTCTTAAAATCAAAATTATATACAGTACTTCCGAGTTTAAGAAGATAGAATCCTTCTTTTTCTGACCAACAAGATTTAATATCTTCTTTTGTAACAGTATTTATTTCTTTAATAATATCTGTTCTTATGTTTTGACTAAAATCTTGAGCTGGCATTTTTTCTAATTCAATAGTACGAGATAAAGACCTTAACCCATCTCCAGAAAGAAATAATAAATCAGAACCTATATTCTGAACAGTATCTCTTGCTACACATCCCATGCCTACTACAGAGTCTGCTAACGATAAAGATGTAGGAATAACTGGACTATTAAATATTATAATATTTGTTTTACCAAAAACAATCAATTGGTTATTAAAAGTAGCTAAAGCAATAATTTCATCTTTACCAAAAGCAAAGTTATTAACTAAATCTACAGTACCACCACCATTTGTACTATCCCATAATTTTTCATTATTTAAAGCAGAAAACCTTATCGTAGTTTTATCTGAATCTGCTGCCCACAATCTACCAAAAGCTGATAAAATACAATTACCTTTTGGCATTTTAACTGTAGTCCACGTAGCTCCGTTATCTACTACAGTAGCTGCCTCCGTAGAAGGAAATGTAGGTTCTGAACCTGCTGATGTTCCTGCTGAAGTACAAACAAAATACCTTTCTTTTGTTGCAGACCCTACAGCTTTTACAGTATCTCCAAGTGCGTAAGCAGTTGCTGCCGCCCAATTAGAATGTTGATTATGTATGTAATCAAAATTACTACTACCTGTCCAGTAAATAGGAAATTCTTCTTTAGTTACTGCTATTACTCTTCCGTTAAGATTAGCAAATTGCCAATTCTTATTAGTAAAACTAAGACTTCCAGTTATATCTGTTAATGTTGTTGTACCAGAATATAGCTTACCATTAGTACTATCACCACTTATAATATGAGATGTAGTAGCAGTCTGTCTATATTCAAATATGTTACCAAAAGTAGGTTTACTAGCTATCGCGCTAGTAGTTACTTTCAATAATCCTTTTCTAGCAGCAATTCGACCTAAGTTATCAAACTCTACGTTATCTAAAAATAAACCCCACTCTGGTCCTAATCCTACAGCAGAGCTTTGTGTGTTTAATCCTAAATTTCCTGGCGATGGTATAGATACGGGTATAAGTCTGGTAGCCATTATACTACCTCTGAATCACCATCACCTGGATAAGAACGTCTATCAAGTTCTATAGCAGTCTGAAGGTAAAAAGAATACTTATTTGTTATTTCATCCATTAGTTGACCGCCATCTTCTCCTCTTTCAGATATACATAACCCCCAAGTACCATAAACCATAGCTTTTCTAGCCATACTTAAAGTTACTTTTTCATCGTCAGTAGTAAGCTCTTTTTGTGGATTAACGACTTCTGCTTTTATAGTATAAACTCCATCTGGAGTAGCAAGTAATTCTACTTGTTTATATTCAGTTGCAGCATTTACGCCCCTATCTCTATAATAGCTAGGTCCAGCATTAGCCTGTGTACCTATAAGAGTACTTCTATTAAAGTAGTCTTCTGTAACTTGTCTCATCCTAGAGTTTTGAGTAGTATTCCACATAGAAAGTAACTTGGTTCTTACTGTTGTTAATGGTAAAGAATACAAAGACGTACCTGATTCAGTATCAAACTGGACAGTTTCTCTAAGTTGTCCCCAACCCCAAGCATCTTCACACTCTTCTTTAACGTCATTAAGGAAAGAAGCCACCATTACTGCATAAGTACTTGACGCTATAGTAGAATCAGCACCTAACTCTGGTTCTCTTAAACGTCTTAAAACTTCATTTACTAATTCTTTCCTAGTAGCCATTTATATACTATCCTCTTATTTTCTTATTGCTAAAGCAACTAATTGGTCTACTGTTCCTCCTCCTGGATACCTAATTTCATGTATA
>Ga0080013_1001481_pt1 | contig 30969 bp, 51 predicted proteins | sample ETNvirenome_6_85_FD_69236 | JGI IMG/M metagenome (GOLD analysis project Ga0080013, IMG submission 69236) | Marine viral communities from the Pacific Ocean - ETNP_6_85 (SPADES assembly) (version 2) | ecosystem: Environmental > Aquatic > Marine > Oceanic | place: Pacific Ocean | collected 2013-06-19 | reverse complement strand
GATGGCTCTAAAATTTTGTTCTTCGATCTGCTGTATGAGGTCATGCTCATGCTTGGTCTCGTGCTCAGAGTTGATCACGTAGTCCCAGGCTTTGTCAGGACTCCTCATGCAGAAGATAATCATAGGACTGGCCGCGAGCAGGTGGCCCATCATAAATGATCGGGTTTCATTGTCCCACATAACCCCGTCCCTGAGTACTGGTCCGTAGATCAGCTCGGAGAAGAAGAACCTGTCGAATATGGAATTCGAGTAACCTCTGGGGGCTGTCAGGTACTGCATGATCCAGTTGCTGAGGTCAATAGTTGGACCTGGAGAATGCAGTACCTCCCCTTTGAACTCCTCTGAAAGCCTGCGGCATAACTGGGTCTTACCCATGCCGTCGGCGCCTTCAACTATTATCAATCAAATACTCCTTGTAAAGTAGCTTGGACGGATCACCAAGGATCACGTCAGCGATATCTTTCTTCGTTTCCAATGCTTTCAACGTTTCCTCATCTATCGTACCCCTTCCTATGAGGTTGTAATACGTTACCTTATGCTCCTGACCAATCCTGTGAATGCGGTCCTGAGCCTGGATATAATGATCAAGGCCTTGGGGAATGTTAAAGAATACAGCTTCTCTGGCGGCTGTAAGAGTGATGCCCAGTCCTCCGGTTTGTACGTTAACGAGCAGAACTCTGGGGTCGGTCCGTTCTTGGAACTCCATCCGAGCTCTATCCCTTGTGTCGTCGTCCACTGAGCCGCTAATGGTCGCGAAGGATAATCCCATTTTAGTGAGAAGAGCTTCGATTCTCCGAAGCTCATGGTTAAACCTAGTGAAAACGACCAGTTTTCTCTGGTTTTCCAAAACGATAGATTCCACTAGCTGTTGTAAAGCTTTATACTTCTCGTCGCCGATTTCACGTTCTCCTCCGTCCTCATCTTTGATGAATCCACTTGTGATTTGGCTGAGACGGAGTCTCATCACCAGTACGATGCTAGCCGTAGCTATAATAGGGTCCTCAGCTTGAGCTGTAATGAGTTCTGTATACATATGCTCTGCCATTTCTTTGTAGATCTTGACAGTAGCAGGATCCAGGTCAACGTGAATCGTTTGGTAGATCTTTTCGGGTAGATCTAAACAATCTTCCTTTGTCAGTACTATGGCCTGCGAACGAATGATTTTGCGCATTTCTTTGACGTGACGTAGCTTACGGACACGGCCGAAGATATCTCTGCGAGCATACCAGTCTCTGAAATCATTGATGCGGACCCAGTGTCTGTTAGGGTAGTTCCTGGGCCCAACCATAAACCTCCACTGCTCTCGAATGTCAAGGTGGTTCTTTGTAATGGCGGTACCTGTGAGAATCTGTCGGTACTGAGCTCTGGGGGCTAGTGCTAACATTCCCCGGGTTTGTTTTGATGAGTACCTCTTGATTTTGTGACTCTCGTCCGCCGTAATTACATGCGGCCCCCAGTTTGAGAGCTCTTTTTTGAGCCTCCATGCGGACTCATAGTTTATCAGTACAATGGTGAGGTATTTAGAGCCCCTCTTCAAATCGGATAGGATTTGTTTTTTCTTTTTGAGCTTCATACGATGGCCAGCAAGTACCACTACCTTACGCTGTACCATGGGATGCAGGTGCTTATTGATTTCCTCTGCGATGGTACTGAGCACTGGTCTTGGACCTACATATAATACCCTGCGTACATCCTTGCGGTACCAGAGCCTGCCCCACAGGTTAATGGCGATCCAGGTTTTCCCGGTTCCGGGCTCCATGAACAGAGCTCCACTGCCGCCCCACTCCCGATAGATCTTCTTTAGTGCAGCTCTTTGATGGTCAAAACCTCTGGTGAGGTAGTGATAGCGACCCAGCTCATGCTCCTTAATTAAATATGTCCTTATTATATAACGCGGAAAACCTTATGTCAATGGCAGTAGAAGACGCAGCCCTTATGTACCAGTTGACTCATAGAAACCACTGATATATAATTAAATATGCAGAAATACTACGACATCAAGAAAGGAGATACCGTGGCCGTACAAATCGAGAACTTGTTAACCGTTAGGCAGGTAGCCGACCGGTTTGATATCAAGCCTAACTCTGTGTTGCGAATGATTCGTGAACAACGATTAGAAGCTCGAAAGGTCGGCTGGTTCTGGGTCATCGAAGAGGATGACCTTCCGGAGTCCTGGCCCCCACCTCCCAACAATTGAAGCGCTCACTAAAGGAAGGGATTAACCTTCTCTTCAGTGTATGGGGAGGCCAAGAAGGATTTGTGTCGCTTCCTACCAAAGATCCAGACATAGGAAAGAAGAGAGGACAATGGCATGAGCACAAGCCCTTCAAGTGGCCCGCCCATAAAGAACGAATCCGAAAACATATCAAATCCGTGGTCGCTGAAGGAAAACGAAATCTTTACTGGTGCCCAACAGTACTCGATGGTCCTCGCCGAAGATCGGAAAACGTTTTACCTACGAGATGCGTATGGGCAGATCTTGATGACGTCGATCCCAATAACCTTGACCTCGAACCGACCCACATCTGGCAGTCGTCTCCTAATAGATCCCAAGCTCTTTGGATTACAGATCAGACAATGCAGCCAAGGAGAGCTTCAGAGCTGTCTCGAGCAGTTGCATATTCCACCGGTGCAGATCCTGGAGGATGGGACCTCTCCCAGGTCCTCAGGGTACCAGGCAGTCGTAACTTCAAGTATAAACTCCATCCTATCGTCCGATTGGTACGATCTGCTGGAAGTACTTACGATGTGGCGGACCTTGCTGATCACTTTCCAGATTCACAAGGACCGGATAAAGGACGACCCGAACTTCCGCCTCTACCTGATACAACGCCTCAAAGAATTCTCAGAAAATATCGTGATCGACTATCTCCAAGAATCAGAGAGCTCGTAAACGCCAAGATTGAGGACGTTATAATAGGAGAACGCAGTGATCGTTTATGGGAACTTGAATGCCGTCTTATTGAGGTTGGTCTCACCACTGGTGAAGTGGTTGTCCTTGTTCGAAGTACCGCCTGGAACAAGTATCGCCTGCGAGGCGATGAACTCGAGAGGTTATGGACTGAGGCTGAGAAGGCCAGTGCTAGCACAGGCGTTACAGTTACGGGCGGCGGGGAGCTCACTGGAGCTGATAGGGCTCCGAAGTTCGTTGACTATAGGTCGCTTCTTGGATCCCATCTCCCTCCACCCTCGTGGCTCGTTGATTCTTTTTGGGTACAGGGTTCACACGGAATTATTGCTGGCGAACCGAAGACGTATAAATCTACTCTTGCAACTGACCTGTGTATTTCTGTGGCTTCCGGCGAGCCGTTCCTGGGGGGGTTTGATGTTAACGATCCCGGCCCTGTGGTTTACGTTCAGGAAGAGAATTCGGTTTGGGACGTGTACGATCGGATTCGAAAGATTACTCATTCCAAAGGATTACTGGAAGGCAGAGTCAAACAGTCGGGCAGGGACATAGAGATAACGCTACCGCCAGAGCTACCCATGACATTCTTAAATCGTTATGGGTTTAATTTCATGGAGCCAGAGGATCGAGACTATTTAGAGGAGCATGTCCAGAAGGTACAACCCCGTCTCATAATGTTTGATCCACTCTATCTCATGCTAGGAAGTGCAGATGAGAATTCCGCCAAAGAACTCCGACCCGTCCTCAGTTGGCTCCTCCAACTCTCAAACAGGTATAGTTGTGCAGTTGTCATTATTCACCACTGGAATAAATCAGGCGCTTCTTCCCGAGGTGGACAAAGGATGTTGGGTTCAACTACCCTTCATGGATGGATTGACTCCGCCCTCTATCTTAGTATCCCCGACGGAAATGGTGACGCTGACTCCGAACAATCTGCAGGCCCTTCAGTACAGGTTGAACGAGAATTCAGGTCCTTCCCATATCAGCGCAGTCTAAGCCTATCCTTCACTATGGCGGAGCCCGGCAGATTGGGTTACGAGCCCCAGCTTTCGATAGTGCAGGACCAGTTTGAAGAGCTCAAAATCTTCCTGCTCGCCGGCAGAGACCAGTCGGCTACCTTACGTGACATCATGGATCGCTTCGGCATGTCCAGAGCTAAAGCAACCAGGCTTACAGATTCGGCCTTCCGCAAGGGTATGGTTACAGTTGAGGGGGGTGGACGAGGGAAACCAAAGGTAATCACGTTGACATAGGGCTTTGAGTTGACAATAATTATCCTCTAAATTATTATACATATGTTAAATTAATCAAATTCTAACATAAGAAAGGAAATTGATTGTCAAGTCCTACCGAGTTAACAATAGTATGGAGGTTCACCAAAGGTCATGAAGGTATAAAGCTTGTCATTGAGTCCAACGGGCTAGCAGATCCTGTTGTTTTTCCTATGTCCACAGATTATGTGGTGGCTTACTTGGTGGCCCAGCAACTAACTACCTCTATGGCCGAGTCTTTCACCGGAGTTATACTGGATGACCCAACCGAAGAGGAAGACGGTAGAGTAACGGGGATCATGTTGGAAAATGTGATACAAAAATTTGAGTTGGAGAACCTGGATCCCGACCAGCTCATGAGGTTTCTGCTCCAGGAAGACGGGGATCCTAAGGGCGGGTTAGGAACACCCCATTGAATGTGATACTGTGGCTGGTTCTAGCTTCTTTGATCTTTGTGCTTACGGGATTGCCGGGGCTGGTTATTCTCTTAATAGTCACGGGGTTGAGTAAGTAGATTCTATTGACATATATGTTATATTATATATGTCATTAAATAAATGGCAACCCCAAAAGGAGGGGAAATGGCAAAGCGACGCAAAGCTCGGAGAACTGCCGAGGCATCCGGAGATGATGAAGGTAAATCGAGGGCCATGGGGCCTGAAGGATACGACTTTAACTTCATCGATGCTGGTGATGCCGAAGTACAAGCCCGCGCATCTACCTCACCCTGGCGCCCCATTGTAAAGGACTTCCTTGAGTCTGACTTGGACTGCCTGGAGATTAAGGTAAACGATAAGATCGATGGCCGCAACCTGACCAACAGACTCAGAGAGGTCTTCCATCAGATTATAAATAAAGATGGAAACCCCAACAGCTGGAAGATTGCGACGAGAGTTGTTAAATACCTTGACGGCGAAGGACAAGAGGCCTTCAAGGCATACATCTTCGTCACTGTGGACGACAGCGATGAGTAAGTCTAAGCTCAGTCCATTCGGGGATTACTTTGTCGGGTCTTTTGTGGATGAAGACGTTGAGTACAAAGTTACCATCGAGGAATTCCCTGAGGAAAAACCCCACGCCTGTACCTGCCCACACTTCGAGAAGAGGGGTGGAGATGCAAATCAAGGGTTCACGTGCAAGCACATCCGGCATGTGCTGGAGGCCATTGAAGAGGGTGAGTAGAATCAGTTGACATATATGTTATATTATATATGTCATTAAATAACGGCCAAATGCTATTTAGGCCGCCACACAGGAAAGGATAGGACCTGTGGAAATGTATAAATGGGAACAACATGAGGAGGCCAAAGTTATGTGGACGCCTCACGGATCGTTCATTGACCCCCTGCACCATGATGCCCCGATCGTCTTCGTTCCTCAGGCTGCCGAGGATATGGCCGAGGCTGTTAAGCAACTGGCTGACACACTTGACCTGTTCAACGACAACGTCTCAGAGTTGGTAAAGATCGTGGAGGATTGGCGATCTCCATTCCTTCATCCACCAGGCTCATGACATATGGGAGTTACTACGGATACCCCGACAACGACGAGGGGTATGACGAATACGAGCTCGCCCAACGCTTTGCAAATCCAGGCGGACGCTCGGCTCTCCATCCTGAGAGTTCGAATAATCCTAGGAACCTACCATGCCCTACCTGTGGAGAACCCAACCGTCTCACACAGAGGGATAAGAATAAAGGTTATCAATGCAATAGCTGCGCTGATGCAGCGGAAGGATTCGGTCCATGACACAGTCTGATAAAGAGAAAATGCTCTCCAAGATGGCAAAGCTGAGAGCATCGATGGAATCGGCGAAGGCAATTGGCAACCTCGAAGAGGCAGAGGTATACTCTGAGAAGCTGATGACCTTTATGCTGGAGCACAAGGTTACATTCGCTGACCTAGATGAGGCCGTCATTGATAAAGACGACGCCTACGGGGCCAGTTATTTCTACCCCAACGGTAAGAAGAAACGACGATGTGATTGGACCGAGCACTTAGCCATGAGGCTGGGTGAGGTTTGTTTCTGTAAAGTTCTAGTTTCCCGGGCCTCTAATCAGATTACGTTCTTCGGAAGAGAGACAGACCGGACACTAGCTGGGTATATGTTGGAGTACTTGGCTACTGCGACTGACATAGCTGCGAACAGGCAGTTCCGTCAGATACCAGCCGGTGAGCGCCGGGGATTCAAAGGCGAGTTCAGATACCAGGCAGCTCAGGCAGTCTATAATAGGTTGGCAAAGTTGCGGGTAGATATGGTGAATGCTGCGACTAGCCTACCCGGAGAAAAGAATGAGTTCGCAATGGTTCTCTCCACAGAGTATGACAGGCTCGAAAAGGCTTACCAGGCGCATTACCCCTACCTGGGACGAGGTAAAGCTCCAAAGAGCAGTAGAACATTCCACGCGGCAGGTTCAATTCAAGGCACAGAGTTTGGTCGAAAGATCAACGTCCACGCAGGTATTACCGAAGGTGCAATAGATAAGAGAGGATTGTTGAATGGGTGAATGCAGTCATAAAGGCTGCAAAAAGTATGTGGTGGCCAAGGGATTGTGCCGCCGCCATTACGATGCGCAGCCAGAAAGGAAACGGGCTCGAGCGAGGGCTAATCAGCGAAAAATTGAGGATATAAGAGAGAATGATCCCGAAGCCTACAGTAAGCACCTCGAGGCTATCAATAAAGCAGTTAAGCGCCACTATCGGCGGCATAAGAAGCCAAAAAAGACCACAGGACGGTCCCCTGGGAGCCGTAGGGGCCGCCGTACAAAGCAGCCGGCATAATGACATTCAAATGGAAACCGACAGCGTCAGTGGACCTTAGGAGGCTCCCATGATGATTGACATAGGGAACTTAGTTTCCCAACGAGACTGGATGATGTCAGACTATGAAGAGATACAGTTATTCACTCTGGAGGTAAAATCACGAATAAAATACCTGGAGGAGGATGAGATCGGTCGAGAAACCCTCGGCATGGGTGAAGGTATGTGCGGCCTATTAAACGCATACCACAATGCGATGAAAGAATTACCCTTGATGCTCAGCGCATTAGAGCTCATCCTTCGAAGGGAGGATAAATGGAAATAGCCATCACCTTAGGACTCATGACTTTCACATTCTGGGTTGGTAGAAAATATGAGCATTCTAAGAATGTTAATTTCTACGCCGATTTACTGGACCGGTTGGATACGATGGAAGAAGTCTTGAGAGAGCCACCGGAAATTGAAACCGAAGACTAAGGAGGAATTACCGGCGCCTATGAATGAGTACGAAGCCACCCAGGTGGTATATATAATAACCAGGATAGCTACGGCTAAGAGGTTCTTGGTTCCTATGGACGCTGCGGATAAAGCCTCTAACCATAAGATCAAAAGAAGACTCGTAACCATGTTAATGGACATTGAGGAGGAAACGATTCACGAGAGTCCGGGTATGCAGGACGAATACCGCTTACCCTTCGCGAAAGAGATAGCAAAAGAATTCATGATTGAACAGAAATTGAGGAGTGCTCAATGAACGGATATAGAGTACGAATGGAGGTTGAGCGGTTCACGAAAAACGAGGACGGTTCGATTATCTGGAAAGGGTCTCATATCATGTTCTATCGGGACCTGAATGAGAGCCTCTTGATCGGAGGTCTCAATAAAGGCGAGGAACGCGACTTCATCAAACTAACGTGCAACCAAAAGGTTGAGGATCTATATGACAGGCTCGCAAGAGAAATACAAGAACGAGTGGCAGCACAAGAGGCCACACCTGAATAAGCTTTGGACTCCGCATGGGTGGAGGAAGGAGATCCACAACCCCGGGATAACATATCGCCGATCAGACACCAGAGACCGGATAATGGGTATAATAGGCGTGGTGATAATAATTACCTGTATAGTGATAATAGGATTCCATAGATGAGCTTGAAACAAGATATAAAGGAAGTCAAAGACCAAGAGGTTATAAACGCGGAACGCATCGACCTCCTGTGGAAACGTTTGGATGAGGACGCTAAAGAGAGCCTAGCCACGGAGATTCGACGGGATGCGCAGATCATGAACCTCGAGTCGAATGTGGGGAATCTGAAGCTGGAGCTCCACGGCGAAGACACACCAGTGTCTGAAGTACCGCGGGGCTCTATAGACCAGGGAATGCTAGTTGATCGAGTCGTTGAGATGATAGAGAAATGGCAGGAGGATCTCGAAAAGAGTCCCTACATTTTCGCAGAACAGGTCATAAAGACTATAATGGAGGAGGTTTATGGTGAAGTTACCAAAAGCGATTATTACCATCACGGAACGGGTGGAGGAGACTAAATGGGGAAATGTGTTGAGTGCGATATGTGTGGCGATATGTTTGAACTTGAGGGAAAGCAAAGGCTCCTAGAATGCCCGAATTGTCGCATGGAACAAGGCCCTAATAATAGGTCCGCGTATGGTAATAGGAAGGGGGCTTTGGGACCTACTACCCACATAGCTGAAGGTTCCAAGCCCGTCGTAGTTTCAAAGATCCATGGGTCGCACATTCCTAAGAACTGCGTTATCTGTGGAAAGGCGAATAACAATAACATCAGGAGAACGTGCTCTGACCGGTGCATGAGAATTGCCGCGGTGAGAAGAAACCAAGCATTACAAGACCTGACTACGAGACAGAACCATGAGGTCAAGCGAGCTCGGTGGTACGCAATACGAAGTAGAAGCGAAGGAGCTTTAGATGATGGAACACACTATAAAGGAAGGGAGTACGATGATTGACCGAACAGTTTGGTGGCGGTTGAACGGGAACCTATCCAAGATCCACTTGGTAATGCCAAAATCAGCCTCTGAGATGACCGCCTGTAGTATGCCGATACCCTACGGTATTCTCGGCGGAGTGAAACTCGCGGATATGAAACCCTGGGACAGGTTCGCCGATACAGATGAGAGATGCCAGCGTTGCTTAGATCACGAGGAGGCATCATCGTGAGCGAGCAGCACACACCAGGGCCGCGGTATCACCGAGACGTAAGCTGCCCCCGGTGCCGGGAGCGGTATCCCCACGCCTCTGATTACGAGGTTGGGAACGTTGCGCGACCGTCCATGGGGCACCAGATGTATTTCACGAACGAGGGGCGGATCGCCCTATGCATCGCGAAACACAAGGAGAGAGAAATGGAAGCTAAGTATCAATCCATGAAACGTCGAAGCCTCGACGGTACGCCCCGAGAGTTTATTGTGGACGTCACCTTGACCTGCCCGTTGGAAGAGTACCGCTGCACGTTCGACACCGAACAGGTGACCAGCATGAGCGAAGCGGCCGAGCGAGCAATAGAGGAATGGGGCTTGTTGAACACCTGTCCGCATTGCCGACCCGATAGCCGAGTGCATGTGAAGGAATTGCAATACGATCCCGATCACATACGTTCAGGGTGTGGGCTTGTCGATGCAAGCGGCACGCTGTACGGCGTAACGGATTCCGTCGAATTGCGAATAGGAGAGGAAGGGATTTCAGGATGGTAATGAAAGCCAACTTCAAGGGCACTGCCACAGAGGAGGCACAATGAAACCACCTATAAGGGTATGGTTTAACCTAGGATACGACACATACACAGATGTATATCACCTTATGAAGAAGGTAGAAACGGTAACACAGCTTGGAGTACCTCAGAAGAGAGGTATAGCATTCTGCGGTAGGAAAACGGCCCCACATGACGTATGGGAGCCCGTGTTCGATGATCTCCGGGTATGTAAGTCATGCGAGAAATCCTGGAAACTGAAGGAGGCAGAGACCAAAGTGGGAAAGAGCGCATGATGAAAAAAGTCACAGTAACCCTCCACCTGAGCACTGAGGATCTGGCCGGGATCAAGGCCGTGTTGGAACAAGACGGCTACATCTACGAGGGCGAGAAACTGACCACCGCCATCCTGAAGGACTACGCGGCAAATGAACTGCGAGCGTCGATTGACCGCGACCTAGACAACCGCGGCCTTCTCTAATGAGCTGCAGGGTATGAAGGCAGTTGCAGGGGGCACACACCAGGAGGCCTCATGATACCAGGTTGTGAACCCGTATTCTCGGCATTTATGGCAATGGGCTTCTTGGGGGCGCCATCGGATACCTACCAGAAATGCGGTATGGACTTAGGAAAAGATGAAGAGGGCTATCTTACAACCAAGGTTAACCCCTACAACCACCATATTTAATATGACCCTGCAACCAAGCTGCATCTTATTGCGTTATGTGGCCCCCCACAGGTATGGGGCCAGACTGCTTTGGGGGCTCCTACGTTGCTATGGTAATATGCCTTATAAGGCATATACCATACTACTAGGAACCGCAAGGCTAGGAGGAAACCTCTAATCGACACTCAATCTAAGATTCATTCTAAGGCCTTACAACCAGAAGTTGACTACTGTGAGAGCTATGTATATAAAGGCCGCGGGGTAGACTTGACCCGGAGGGCAAGTCCCAAGGTCATAAAGCTTATATTGTCGATCGTACGGGAGTTGGGGTCGGATGGTCACCTTGTATATGAGGAAGTTCTTACAAGTCTAGGATCACAGCCTCTACGAAGTTGTATAAAGGGCTGGGCCCAAGGTCAGCTGGGTATAATAGGCCCCTCTGTAGAAGTTCTGGTACGAGCGACCCTGGTAGGGTTGGTTGGTTATAAACCGCCGAAGACCTCACGGATAGAAGGTATCGAGGATCCGGATGTTGCGGATGCCTGGTGGGATCAGTTACACCCAAAGAACATCAAGAGAGGTAGGTCGGATCCCGGCCCTCAGAACAAACGACGGTGGAAGCAAGACCCGGACACGCCAATCAAGTATGATAGGGAGTTGCGGTGAAAGCTTTAAAGCGCGATCGCAACTTTTATCCCACTCAAACAAGGAGCAGTAGATGGAGCCCTCGGAGATCAAGGTTAACAGGTCTGGCGTACGAGTCACGAAGTGCGCAATGTGCGGGAAAACCATCGAGTCAGAGGGAGAGGCTATGTGGCACACGGAAGGTGTGGCGCTGTGCGAGAGACATGATTCGGAGTTTAGGCGGGTAGGCTCAATTCAGTTGGACCTCCGGCGGTACGTGGAAGGCATAGGAGTGTCTGGAAACAGTTGACATATATGTTATATTATATATGTCTAATTAGGCAAATGGCCAATGGCCATTACCACCAATCGACCGACTGGAGGTCACCTGATGTCCACCATACCGACCAAACTGAGGTCAACCTCATATGGCTCACTTATAACGACCAACCGCTCGGGCCAGAAGATGACGAGATGCGAGGTATGCGATCGGAGGATTCCAGCACTACAGTCGGCAATGTGGAACCATGGTACCGCAGGAGGTTACGCGTTATGTAGCAAACATGATGACCAGTACAGGACCGACGGGACAGGTATGTCGATACCGGAATTCGCGGAGAGGTATTATAGGTCATAGGATATAGGCTGGATAGTTCATTGGATACGTGTAGTTTGTCAAAGCCAGAGATAGGCGGAGCAGTTATGTCAAAGGTGATTCGAGTATTTGTGGACCCAGATAGCATGAACGAAGATGGCACGGTTTATGTGGAGGCCGTGTACGACGATTATGAGGATACGGTGAATCGGTTGATGCAAGGAGGTTTCCAGTTTGACACGGTAACGACGGTGGACCACCCGGTTCAAGGTTTGGTGACGGTAATCGTGACAGTAGAGAGGAACTAGATGGACACGAATACAAGCGAGAAGTTAAACGAGCCCGTAGTTTGGGCAGTTGAGGATATCAGGGACACAGCAGCCAAGGTAGGAATGGAGCTCTTGTTCCGGGTATTTATAGAAACAGGTGCTGCGTATGAGTCGTATGATGAGTTCCATGAGGAGGTTGAGGAACTCTGGTTAGAAGATTTCCCGATGAGGCACTTGATAGAAGAGTCAGTCCGCATAGGCGTCAGTTACAGGAGGTCCTAATGGAAGTTACAAAGGTCAAAGGTTTCTGGAAGAAAGAGTACGGCGGTTACCGGTGGTTCGACCGAGACCCTGAGGGCGATCGAAGTTGCTCTGAGGTAGCGTGCAAATGCGGAGAGAAGATCCTCTGCGAAGCATACACGAATACCTGTGATTGTGGCGTTGATTACGGTATGGACGGAGGTAAGCTGGCCCCGCGCTCACAATGGGGAGAAGAGACCGGTGAAAATTACATAGATGTCCTGGCCGTGGGCCGAGGAGAGGACTGGTAGGAATGGAAAAGAGCTCAGATTACCCGGAGACAACCTGGAAAGAGGTCGCAGAATGGTACGCGAACGAGATATATGAGGAGGAAGATAAGGAACCGGATCGGAACTGGTATGCGGAGCCTCGGATGCAGGAGCTATTGGGTCGGGTCGGACTCAAGCCTGTGGACATCGAGAACATCAGTAACTGGGGGGAGGGTAATATAGACGTTCACTGTCGGATTCTGGCTTGGATGGACGATCACGGTTTGTTCGGACCCGAGACGGATATGGCGATCCAGGAGTTAAAGGAGGCCTGGAGTCAGCCGCGGCCCACGATTGAGCAGGACCCGGTGTTTGAGTTTGCAAGGGAGTTATTCCCGCTCAGCTCGGAAGATCCGCCGGTGATATCAGACTGGATCGGAGAATGGAACGCATATCAGGTGTGGACCTGGTTACTACGGGAAGGGATTAAGTCCTGGGTGAACCGGTGGCGCGATGGTTGGACTTACGCAGACGATGCGTACTACGATTATTACCCGCTGGAAGGTGAGTATTGGATAAGCTTGCTCGAACGAACATTTAGGTTCGAAGGTAGCTTGAATGATGAGAAAGGTAGCTAGATGAGTTTAGACGATACGTTGAAGGTCAGGTTTTACGTCGTAACGGTAGAACCGTCGGCGGATCAGTATGGACAGGAGCTGGCTCCGAAGATTACGCAGAAGCGCGTTAGCGGAGGTCAGTTTGATAAGGCGGTCATGGATTCGCCGATAGGCAGTACCGTGACAATGGTAGAGCCCGAGGAAGGCACAGTTCATAGCTACCTGGTAGTTGTGGTATCACCGTGGCGAGATGGTTACAGAAGGACTTGGAGGTCCTAAGCATGAAGGTATACACAGAAGCCGAGACGAAAGAGTTTGATCACGGTTATAAGTTAGCCGACGAAGATAGCCATGACAGTTGGGGTGGTTACTGGACCGCAAGGTTTGGTAGGTTACTCCCAACGTTAGAATTGGTAGAGAGGGGGTACGTCGATATTGCAGTTGAGGAGAGCTTCTGGTACTGGGTTTATAAGCAGCCGAGTGACAAGTTTCACCTCTGGCAGTTGCAGGAGTCCATAAAGGTAGCTCTTGACGGCGAGGAGATTCCTCGGTTCTCGTTAATAGAAGCCACGCCGAACACGATGATGTTGATAATACCTGTGGACCTTTAGGAGTTAACATGGAAGTTGATAAATGCGTTTTGGACGCCTGGGAGAATGGCGATGAGATGGATTGTGAGTCGTGCAAGAAGCCTATCGTGGAGTATGACGATATTGCGGTGCATGTATTCCTTCAGGCAGATGATGGGGCGATTGGCATAGATACAAGGCATAGGAGTTGCCTGGATGGGATTATCAAGGAGTACGATTTCAAAGGTAGCTGGCACAAGCAGTATTATGTGGATCTGGACTAGGAGGTGCAAACAAGTTCACTTCGACCGTTGACAAGGGTACCCGGTCCTGTTATATTGTACGTGCGACAAGTAGTGTTCACCACAAAACACCACCCCGCACCTCTTCATACTCCTGTAATAAGGACTTGCCCCCGTGACTTCTTCACCTAAGTCTCCTCGAACACCAAGCCCTACCCTTGGGTCTCTGGCTGGTTCACGGTGACTGACGAGCTTGCTAAGGGTGCAACGGGCGGGGACCCCGTAGTTGCGGACGTACTCAACCCCCTAGAAAGACGTATGGTGGAGCTGTGGTGTTTCGGTGACCCGGAAACCGGGGAGTTTTACACGTATGCGGGTCTCGGTCGAGTTATAGGTAGAGGTAGTAGATGGGTGAGAAGAAAACTCCAGAAAGACCCTATGGTGATGGCGGAGGTAGATAAAGCCTCTAGTGAGGCTTTAGGTAGTGCAAAGGTGGAGCTGGCAAAGCGTGCGCCCCGTATGGTAAGAAGGTTAGAGAAGCTGGCTAGCACTGCGGTTAAGGATACTGGCCCTCAGGTTAAAGCCGCAGTGGACTTCCTCCACATGGCCGGTATGAAGCCCACTGTGAAGCAGGAAGTGAGCGGGGCGGGGGGTGGGCCCATCGGTATATTCGCGGTGGTAGGTAATGCGTATGAGGAGCGGGAGAGAAGGCGGAAGGCTAGTATAGATATTGAGTCCACAGGGTCGCAATAGCCTCTGGTTGGGGAGTGTTAAAAGCACTTAAGAGAATAAAGCCCTAAGGTCATTACACGTATATAAGCACCGGGCCAGAGAGCCTTCTCCACCAAGAACTTGCCCGCACCACACCCCCCACCTTCAGCTTCTCGTATATAGGCTCCGAGCCCACTCTACACCCCACTTCTCAATAATACCGTATATGCACCAACCACCCGCCACTTCTTCATTATGTTGTATATACACCTCCACCGCCTCCACCTTCTGGCGGGGGTGGCCCACTGGCCGCTCGGCTGGCCGCTTGGCTGGCTCCCGCTGGCCGCTTGGCTGGCTTGGCCCGCTAATCCGACATTGGCCCGCTGGCCGCATTTTGGCCCACTGGCCGCTAATCCGACATTGGCCCACTGGCCGCATTTTGGCCCGCTGGCCGCTGGCCATTTTGGCCCGCTGGCCGCTGGCCATTTTGGCCCGCTGGCCGCTGGCCATTTTGGCCCGCTGGCCGCTGGACTACAATTTCGACGCTAAGGCGTCTAGAAGCGCCATAGAGAGACAATTGGCTGCTAGATAGGCTGGCCCATTGTCCACGACCCGTTTGGCCAGCATTGGCGATTTCCCGGTTCAAATTTTGGCAAAAAAAAAGGGCCGACTAGCCATTAGGCTAGTCGGCCCGATCCTTAGCTAGCGGACGTTAGTCACGCAAGATAGTTTCTTGATGTCGCGCCAGTCGGCTCCCAGTCCTTCCACTGGGACAATTAAAACTAACGTACGGCCAAACCGTCCGGGCTTTACGTCCATGATTTCAACGCGCGTTCGCATTCGGCCACCGCCCTTGCAGTAGATGTAGCCAAACTGTCCGATAAGCGCCATCATTTCCGAGACTTTCATGTTTCTCCTCGATTGATTCAATTCGGAAGGGCGGGCGGTTTGCAGGCCCGCCCGCCCGTCTAGCTCAAATAATTCTGAACCAAACTCTTTTTCGGCGAAGGTGTCTCCGCGCGGCCAGCATGTCCGAATTTACGTTAGGTTGACCGATGAAACCGAAATAGCGTTCGGCCCAATAGTCTCTTTGTCTGATAGACAAACTAGCGAATTCTACGGGTAGTTTTCGCCGCGCAATCCACTGTTGCAAACCTGTCAAATCGGCCCATTTGACCGACACCCTCTGAAGCTTCCCATGCTGTAATTTTAAGTATCCCAATGGAATCTCCTTTGGCCAGTAGGCCGGGCCATTGTTGGCCCGGCCTACGGCCTATTAGCGTTCCGCTAGGCTATCTAGCTAGCTTTGACTGGAACAGTGGCAGAACCGCTTGCGGGCCGGTTCTGCATGTAGTTCAAAATACCCGCTAGTGTGTCGGCCATGATTAGGCCGGTTTCACTACCATCGATTTTGAAATCGTATTTGTGACGAGGCCGGTCATTTCCGGCGGCGACTTCCGCCGCGCGCTCTGCCGCAAAATACTTCCGAAGATGCCGACGTAGAATCTTGCTGTCCATTCCGAAGCGTGCGGCCAGCGTGGCCGACGTTACGGTCGAACCGCCAAACTCTTTTACAACACTCTCAGAGGTCCACACTACTGTCTTGCTCTTAGCCAATGTAGTTTCCTATCGGATTGATATGGTTTGGGTTTCGGTTCCGACTGACCCAAGCTTAGGGGTGGGTATGTTGGCCCATCTACAGCGGTTCCTAGTTGTATGGCGCACTCTCTCGACTGCCGCGCCCTGTCTGGTTGGCTCTGTCGCTTGCTAGTGTCCCCTCTGGCCAGTGAAACGCGTCCCCGGTTGGGTGACGTGCGGACAGAGTAAGCTCTAAATTCTTTATATGTCAAGAAAAAAGTCTACCCATATGTTCGAACAGGTTCACTAGGCCCTCTGGTTGGCCCGTCGCGGGCCGCTTGGGCCGCTAGGCTGGTTGGCCCATTCGAGCCAGCCATACGGCCCGCTATGGCCCACTGGCCAGCACTGGCCATTCGGCCCATTGGCCATATGGCCGACAGTCTGGCCAGACTGTCGGCCAGCGCTTAATATCGTGTTGACATAACGCGACCAGCCAAGCGGCCAGCGCTTAATATCGTGTTGACATAACGCGACCAGCCAAGCGGCCAGCCGCGCGAATTATGTCAAGTTCCGTCGTAATACGGTCCCAGGTCGTTAGAGGCCGCGGAGGAGTTACACAAGCTTTTTAATATGTCAAATAGTTTGTTGAACCATAGGCAAATATAAATGCTATCCTACAGGGGGGGATAATGAAGAGGTTAATGCGCTTCACTCTCATATTCCTGATGGCCCTGAGTTTTACTTTGGCGGCAGTCCTCTGTGAGACGAACGACAGCCGCGTTCCCGACACTGAAAAGACTCCCTACGTGGAGTACGCCCCTGGTGTGTAGCCCCTGCTCCTTCCTAAGGTAGTGGCTGAGGTCCTGGTACTGGATGCCTGGGATCCCAGCCACACACCAGCCGGAATCCGCGACTTGTCAATATGGTGCACCTTTACAACTTTGTAAAGTAGTGTCAAGCACACACCAGTAGCATATAAATGCGTGAGGTTAAAATTGATTGACCCGGCCACCGAGGCATATATACATTATATAGACCACCCGGTGGACTTCGTCTATGACATTCTCCAGGTCAAGCGCCTAGAGAACTATCAGGAGGAAATCCTGGACGCGCTCGCCGATCCGGACCCTATGAAGGTCGGGGTCGGGGTAAGGTCAGGTCACGGGATCGGTAAGACGTTTGTGCTGGCGTGTGCTGGTCTCTGGTATCTAATCACCAGGCCCCAGAGCAAGGTAATAACAACTGCTCCCACATTCCGGCAGGTGCGGTCTATCCTATGGCCGGAAATTAAAGTGAGACTTCACCAGTCCCTTCTTCGGGACGTACCTGAGCTTGAGGTGCTTTCTACTCAGCTGCGGATCAGTTCTGCCGCGGACTGGTTCGCAATCGGGGCTAGTTCCGATAATCCGGTGAATATGCAGGGCTATCACAGCCCTACGGGGGTTCTTTTCATCGTTGATGAGGGGGCGGGGGTCGGTGACGACATCTTCGAGGCCATTGATGGCGCCCTCACCGGCGTTGAGGGTAAGGTGGTCGTCACCGGCAACCCCGCGAGCCCTATGGGGAAGTTTTATCGTATATTTACTACCGAAGCAAAGTATTGGAACACATTCCACGTTAGCTCTGTAGACTCAGACATTGTTAACAAGAGATGGGTACAGCAGAGGAAGGATATTTGGGGTGAAGAGAGCCCGGTTTACCAGGCGAGAGTACTTGGAAATTTCCCGGATGAAGGGGAGGACACTCTTATACCTCTTTCGGCCATTGAAGCCGCTGTCAGCAGATATACAGAGGCAGATGCGCTCGAGAAACTCGACTCCCTTATCGTTCAGGAACACGAACCATCACTCGGAGTGGATGTCGCACGTTTCGGCAATCACAAGACGGCATACTGCCACCTCGAACACGGAGTCGTAGTAGAGCTAGAGACTACGTCTAAACAGAGGTTAACTGCTACTGCAGGTAAAACCATAGACTGGATAAAGCAACACGGGATCAAGTTACTTGCTATTGATGATACGGGGCTGGGAGGCGGTGTGGTCGATATGATATTCGAAGAGGGATACCCACTACAGGCTATTAACGCTGGGTCACGGCCGAATGAGGATTTCATCGACGCCGACCGATTTCTTAATTTGGGGTCACAGATCTACTGGCATGCCCGAGAGGTCTTCCTCAGAGGGCACATTGCCATCCCTGACGATCCCGAACTGGTTGGGCAATGTTCTCAGCCTCGAGTTTCGTATACTTCCTCGGGGAAGATTCAGGTTGATAAACACGGATTTCGGGTTGACGAAACTGACCGAGAGAAAAAGAGACGCTTAAAATCCCCAGACAAATTCGACGCCCTAGCACTATCACTGTGGGCGGCCCGAGAGGCCGTAACCACAGATTCGTTCGTCGTAGAAGAAACACCGTACCTGGTAAACGCATCGAGCCCCTTTTGATGATTCGCAAAACGGTCGCACTAAAAGCTTTACAAAGAACTATATAAAACACAAAGACGAGCATTTCTAATGCACTACTTCGTAATGGGATCACAGATGATGGATCGATATCGAGACACTATGTGTGAGCACAGGAACTGGAATCAGCTCCACGAAGATTGTCGTACCTGTCGGGAATGTGGTAGAATTGAGACATTGGTCGAGAAGGTGTGGGTGAGAACAGACGACACTTACAGATTCCAAGAGACTCATAACTAGGGGTCGTAGGGCGGTTGCTTATGGCGACTTTCAAACAGAGGCTCAAAGAGTACTATAACCTCACGGTTAAAGAGTATGAGGAGAGGTCTGATTTACAGGGGGGTGTTTGTGCTATTTGCGGCCGCCCCGAAACGGTTGAGAAATATGGAGAAGTACAAAGGCTCTCCGTAGACCATGATCACGATACGGGAATCATAAGGGGATTGCTCTGTATGGCCTGTAATGCCCTGATTGGGCAAGCCGCTGAAGATCCCGCGGTATTGGTGTCTGCAGTAAACTATTTGAGGAACCATGAGACTTAATGAGCTACCTGACTGGGTAAGAGCCCGTGTGGGTATGGGCGCTGGTGTGCGCCCCCTGCTGGAGATCCAGGACAAGGCTCTAAAACGACACCGGCAGCAGATTCGGGATGATTCAGAAAAATCAGGTGCTGAGATCAATAAAAGACTTGATCTAGCACAGGGTGCTGTTATGGCCGATTTCCCGACTCTGATGGTACCCCCTCTGGACGGTGATGTGACGATAAGAGATGGCGTTAGTTACGACTTTGAGGACGACCGTCCCGACTTCGTAAAAAGAGATGAAAAAGGCTGGGTCTAGTGGCATTGGCAGTACGAGCACAAGGCGCTCTCGATACACTGTTCCCCTGGCGTAAGATAAATCCGCTGCAAGAACAGATTGAGCAACTTGAGACAATGGTGTCTGAAGGTCGTACTTTTGATTCACCCTTCGACATGCCCTGGGCCAGGAACAACGCCGACCAGCTTTCCGGTCATAACTTCTCACTGAGGGAATGGACGCCGGGTGAGCGGGATAAGGTATTGGAAGCCTGCCACATGGCGTGGGAGAGGAATCCCCTGGCTAAGGCGGCGGTACGATACACGACGCAGTTTACCGTTGGTAAAGGCATGCGGATCCTGTTCCGTAACCACCGCGTGAAGGAAGTCATCGATCGGTTCATCGAGACCGAGGCTAATGACTTCGAATCTGTGGAGAAAGGGGTGATCGAGTCTCTGCAGGTTGACGGTGACGTCTTCGTGCGGTTTGTTGAGAATCCCCTCGGTGATATCTTTATAACCTTCATTCCTGCCTGGGCTGTGCGGGATATCATCACCCACAAGAAAATCCGCCGGATGGTGCTTAGATACTCGATTTCTAAGTACTGGTTGGGTGAAGATGACAACCTGGCGATGGGTCATGCGGATACCCGAGAGGTACCGGCGGAAGAGATCCTTCACGTTGCGGTAAATCGGTTCCCGTATGAGGTTCGCGGCAGGTCAGACCTCTTTACAGTTCTACCTTGGTTAAAGGCTTATAAAGACTGGTTGGAGAATAGAGCGCGTCTGAATAAACTCAAGAGCGCGTTACTGGTACATATAAAGCTTGCTGGTGCCACACAGGCCCAGATTAACTCTAAGCGGAATACCTATCAGCGACCTCCGCCTCCGGGCTCATTTATGGTAACCTCTGATAAAGAGGAACTTGAAATGGTGGGCTCAAAAATTGAGGGCTCGGATGCGGCAGAGGATGGACGCCAGATTAAGCTCATGGCACTGGCTGGTCTACAGATCCCGGAGTATATGACAGGAGAGGGAGAAAATGCCAACCTTGCCACCGCCAGGGCACAGCAATTGCCCGTGCTTCGAAAATTCGCTGATTATCAAGACATCATCACCACCCAAGTCTGGTTGCCTATTTTCAAGCGCGTCATTCGAAAAGCCATCGAATCCGGTGCACTGTCCGCGAAGGTACAGGTTGAGGACTCGGAAGGCGAAGCCGTCCAGTTCCCTAAGACTGGCGCTTTAGAGAAGTCCGGTCTGCTGAAGCCTCCGAAGCCTAAGAAGCCTCAGATTGTAAATCCCGATGGAACTATCACTGAGCCCGAGCAGGAAGAACCGCCGGAGATTGAAACCTCTATAAAGATGATTGACGCTGAGGACGCATTTGAAGTCCTCTACCCCGAGCTCGAGTCTGACGATCCTAAGAACCTGGCACAGGCCTTGGAGATCGCACAGGGTAAGGGTTGGACTAGTCCGGAAACTGCTTCGAGTCGTATGGGCTTCCATTATGACGAAGAGCAGCGGAGAATTTTGGCCGCTAAAGCTAGGGCCGCAATGAGGGGCGAAGATCCAGATGCGATCTTCGGACCCGAGAAAGGATCGCAGAGAGTAGATGGCGAAGGATCAGGACGAACAGAAAACCGATCAGGAGAAAAAACGGGACCCGGAGCCTCAGTCGGAAACCGATAATACGCCAAGGGAAGACTCTTTCGGTAACAAGCCTTTTATGACCCCTGACCAGATGGTATGCCCAACCTGTGGAAGTCTATACTTCTATCAGAGGGTTCCCGTTATCGTTCCGGTTAATCCCCGAGACGAGGTTGAAGTAGCTAACAGCTCTATGGGTGAATTTGAGTGCACGGGTTGCCATAATAGCTTCGACCACAACCAGTTGACCCTAATTCGGGGTAAGCAGGTTTGACGGTCTCCGGTGACGTGACCGGGGAAGAAGATGGGCTGAAAACCTCACGTCATAGAAAGTTTACAGTTTACGACGACGATCCAGGGGGTCTTGAAAGAATTAGGTGTCCTGAGTGCAACTGGGTGATTTTGTATGGGAACGTTCTGGACGGTACTGTCCAGCCTAAGTGTAACAACTGTAGGAAAATCATACGCATCGAGTTTGGGCTTGACGTTATTAGATAGAGGAGGATATAGACATCCGTACTAGAGCCATTGTTGAGTCTATTCGGCTCAAAGAGCAATCCATTGATGAGGCTGAACGCACCATCGGTGTAACTCTTATTCAAGCCGGGTGGAGCGCCAATGGACGCTATTACGGTAAGAGGGTTCTCACTGAAGCCGCGCCTCTTTGGGAAGGTGCACGCGCTTACTACGACCATGGATCCCTTGGAGGCAGGAACCGCTCGGTTCGTGATCTCTTCGGGACCTATGAGAATGTGAGTGTTACCAATAAAGGTAGCATCATAGGTACGCTGCGTGTGATGGCCCAAGAGGACAAGGCTTGGGACCTGATCACCGCGTCCGTAGGCTCATCAAATCCGCCTGTAGGTTTATCTGTCACCGGAATCGCTAAGGCTGAGGAAGGCGAAGCTGAGGGCAAGAAGGGTATGGTAGTCGAGAAAATCGTCGCTGCCAACTCATGTGATATGGTTGCGTATCCCGCCGCTGGGGGCAAGCTGGACCAGATTGCTGCGTCCAAGGAAATGGATGAACTGCTTGAAGGTTTAGTTGATAATATCACGAAAGAGGAAATTGAATCACAACGTCCGGACCTTATAAAGGCCTGGAAGAACGAGTGGAAGACCCCCAAGAAAGGTGAAACTATGGGAGTTGACGCTGAGAAAATGCAAGAGATGCTTGATGCCCAGGCCGAAGGTTTTGCGACCGCGGTCGATGAAGCTACCAAGCCGATCAAGGAAGCTATTATTACCGTTACGGAACGGATGGAGCTCATCGAGGCCCGTGAGGGTGTGGCTGAGCTCGGTAAACTTGCTTATGCCGCGCTTGCTGAAGCCGGCATTCCCGAAAGGCTTCGGGAAGGCAAGGTTGAACTTATGCTAATGACCGTGGAGTCTATCTCGGAAGATACTCCGGAGAAGACGTTGGAGGCTATTAATGCTCGCTTTGCGAAATTCGCAGAGGCGGAGAAAGCCGCTTACGTAGCTGCCGGGGCTAAACTCGAGGAAGACGGTGACGATGGTAGGGGCTCACCGGAAGGCGCTGAGGGTGAAGAGCTTTCAGAGGCCGGTGAAGCTGTCCGCGAGAAGTTGGGCGTTGAGCCCGCACGGTTTGGGGAAACTGCCGAAGAGTACGCTAAGCGTATTGCTGAGGCTAAAGAGTAATATAGGAGTTTATTTTGGCACTTGCTAGCGCTGCACAACAGCGAGCATTCCAGTTTGATGACAAAATCATCTACGGGAATGCGTCTGGCACCGCGCTTGAGGTTAACAAGGGCGACTGGGTCATGGCATCCGGTCACCACGTTATTGCCGCCACTACGGCAGATACTAATCTCTATGTGGTTTCTGGTTTGGGCATCGCCCTAGCCAACAACCCCACGTATGATGTTCTTGGTAATGCTCGAGTTGTTACCGCACTTCCTATCGCCACCCGAGGTATTTTCCGAGTCTCCGGTATTTCCGCAGTCTCTGCATCTGCTTTGATTGGTAGCTGGGTAATGCCTGGGGCTACGGCTTCTGGTATTATCGGTCAGACCGGTGCTACCGGTATGGCGGGACGGTGGCAAACAGCAACTATCGCAGATGCCTCCGGGTTTACCGGTGGTCACTACGGCAGCGGTGTCGCACGAATCGTGAACGTTGTTAAAATTGGTTCAACCGCCCAGTGGGATATCGAAATCCGACCGGGCCAAGTTGCTATGTTCCTAGCTACCTAAGTAAGGAGGTAATATGGATTTCAAAGAAGCCGTACATACCTCTGAGCTTCCGCAGCTTTTGAGGGACGGACTTCAGGCACTGATGTTCTCGGAATATTCTATGACTGCTGCTCTTTATCCGAGCATCACCACAGAAGAGTCTTCAGACAACGAGCGTGAGTACCTGATTGAGCAGGCGATGTTCGGAACGCTTCCCACCGTTGGTGAAGGCGATCCGTATCCAGAGCTTGCGACTCCTGGTCTGTATCCTGAGCGCGTCGTTGCTAACACCAAAAAGGGTGCTATCTTCGCTGTGACTGAGGAGATGATCAAGTTCGATAAGCTTGGTTATATCAAAGATCAGGTGATGGATTTCGGTAGAGTCGCGAAAGAAACTACGGAGGATCTTGTTGCTACCGTGTATACCACGGCCGGCAATTACACGCTGAATTCTACTACCAACGATAATGACATTGGGGCTAATACTGCGGCTACGCGGTTTAGTGCTCAGGGTCTTGAGTTGGCGTTTTCAACACTTGCCACCGGTAAAGACCGGCGCTCTGGCCGTTATCTGAATATCGTTCCCGATACTCTGATCTATGGCCCTCGCCTGGAGTTTGCTGTCCGGCAGCTGCTGGACTCGCCGATTCTGTCGCTGGGTGGGGTTGGTACTCAGACCGGTGGGGGTACTGTCCTCCACGGTCAGGGTGTTAATAACCCCTTCAGGTCGCTTATCCCGAATAGGTATATGTGGCCGAAGCTGGGCGCCTACGAGTGGATTATGCTTCAGGGCACTAAAGCCGTGAAGTTGTTCACCGTCGAGCCTTTCCAGTTGCTCATCCAGGATGTTCGCTCCGTCGAGAACGAGGGGTACTTCATCTACGATAAGCTTCGATACCGGGCCCGAGTGTGGAATGGTGCTGGTATGTGGAACCAGAGGTTCGCGTACTACAGCTCCGACACGGTTGGACCTGAGATCAGGTAACGGATTATGGGAGGGGAGTTTCGACTCCCCTCCCTATCCTACATTTAACTAGGAGAATTATATGGTCGATTATAACCCTGTTGCTGCACCAACAGGGGAGCAGGGTTATGGTGCTTTTGACCATGATACCTTTAACCCGAATGTAAGCGCACGTAGGGTTATCCAAGCCCAGAAGTTCGTTTCGGGACTCTCCCTAGGCTCAGCCGTAGCTTCGGCAACCGGCAGTGCTTTTGATATGAGATTTTCACAGAAAGCACAAGCCAGGCTAACTGTGAGCGGAAATCGGGCTTCGGCTACTCTTGAGGGTAGCTATGATAATGTTAACTGGTCTGCGATCGTCCCTGTGACAGGAACAGTTGCTGCCGGGCAAACTGCGCTCTTTGAAATCTCCGGAGCCTTTGGATATATTCGTGGGGGTATGAATTCGGCCAGTGGTGTTGCTGGTCGCAGTGCAACTATGACCTGGGAGTTTCAACTTAAATGAGTCCTGAAGCCCTTGAACTATACCTAGGGCTCACTAATCGGGAAGCATAAGAAAGAAGATGAGTAACCTAGACGACTTTCGATTGAGGATTCAGGACAAGGAACAGCCTCAAGTACAGAATGCCACGGGGGACGGGGCTCGGACCGTATATTTCCTGGAGGCCGTGCCTATAATAGGCGGTAGTGAAACCGTAGTTGTAGGCGGAACAACCTATGCACAAGCTACTGGCCCGGGGGCCGATGAATACGACCTGAACGATAGCACGGGTAGGGTTACGTTTGGCGTAGCCCCTGTTGCTGGTGTGTTTATGGAAATGGACTTCCAGTCCGCGATCTTTACGGATGCGGAATTAACGCAGATCCTACTGAACCACGGTATCGTCGCTGCGTCCTCCAGTGCCCTGGCTAATTCAAGTTATTACACGGCCTGGAAAGATATCATTGAGATCTTGATGATGGATGCGCAGCGTAGATTCAAATGGTCCACGATTGGGGGTCACGACGTAGATCAGAGGCTTATATATAGGAACCTCGAGTCACTGCGTGACAAGATTGACGCTTGGGAGATGGGTGATATTTTCGAAGCCGGAGGTATGAACTCCTGGGCGATTGAGCAGGCGAACTATGACTCAGATACGTTCCCGGGCTCATAATGCTTAATGCACAAGATCGAAAGACTATGGCCCATGCTACTCGAGACGTATGGAAAGCTCAATCTGAGACCGCTACCGTCTTTACTAGAACCGCCCTGAGCGGGAATGCGGTTCAAGATGCTATGGGGATCGGAAGAACCCCATCTTATGCGACTGGTATTATTCAGGTTGTGCCTAGCTGGTATACGGAGCGTGAGCAAGACTTTATGGGAGGTCAACTCAGTATAGGTCAGATCCCTATATATACGAAGGTTAGACTTGATAGTTTGGATATGATGAACTACAATGGAGATCGCTATGAGATTGTAGCTGGGCCCCACGTTATCGACGCAGCCGGAGGGTCTGCGGTAGCATACAGATACCACATGACAAAACTTACTACGGGCTCAACGCTCTAGTTTGAAGGGATCGCAATGAATGTATTTGGCTTTGGGGACTTTGTAGTCCCCACTGGCTTTGGCCGTATAGGTAATGAGGTGTTCACGCGCCTCACTAACCGGGGGCACCGGACCTTTGCGGCTTCCATCCAGTATGACGGGGCACAGCCTCATCAACTACCCTTCTGGGTAGCCTCGCTGGCGGGGAGAGATATCTTCTCGTATGCGTTTAACCTGATCGAGGGGTTGCCCCCCGGTCTCGGTGAACAATGGGAAGTTCTTATCACGCTTCAGGATTTCCCATACCACCTGCAGTTCTTTAACGGAACGAAGATTGATTTCAGCACGAAGAAGTGGATCATTGTCACTCCGATCGATGGTGAGCCTATTCCGCAGGAATGGGTTGATTGCGCCAAGGATCAAGCTGACGCTATAATGACGATCTCCCGTTTCGGGGTTGAGGCCCTGAAGAAACGAGGAGTTCCGGCCAAGCTCCTCACTGTGGGGGTAGACACGAACGAATTTCGCCCGGCCGCAGAGGCTGAGAAACCTGCTCTGCGTAAGTCGATGGAAATCCCGGAGGATGCTTTCGTCTGGGGTATGATGGCAATGAACCAGGGTAGAAAGAATATCCCTGGAACTATGGTTGCGTTCAAGGAATTCGCGAGGGACAAAGATGCTTATCTATACCTGGATATGGATCTTATATCGCCTGGGGGCTGGGACATATTGGCGCTCGCTAAAGAGATTGGCATCCCGGCAGAAAGGATAAAGCATCGTGGTCAAGCAGCACAAGTGGGTATGGATCTCCGCGCTAGGTACTGTATGCTTGACTTCCATAGCGTACTTGCTTTTCGTGAGGGGTTTGGTTTACCTCTGGTGGAGGCTATGGCCTGTGGAATACCTTCGGGAGCGCAGGACTACTGCTCGGGTACTGAAATCTGCGAGGACGGTAGGGGCGTTCTCGTTCCCGTACTCGACTATCATACCTTCGGTGGGTGGGGAAACGCCATTGACCGCCATCCGAATGTCCCTTGGCTTACCGAAAGAGTTGACGAATTATATCACAATCGAGAAGAATTAGCGCACATTGCCCGTACAGGCTATGACTGGGCTATAAAGAGAACTTGGGATCGCGCAACAGATGAGGTGACTTCGGTCATCCAGGAAGTTACAGGAGATGATTACTATGCCGGTGGTAGGCCCCCTCTCGTCAATACAACCCCCTCCGCCGGGGTCAGTGAAATTGCCGGCATCCCAGTCCCGGCCGCAGGTATCGAAGTACCCCCTGGGATGCCCGGTGATAGTAATGGTGGCGGCTCACAACCACGAGCTGGAGACGACGAAGTGCATCCAGGCGATGGCTCAGACAACGATAACGAACCCTCCGTCGTCGGATCTGATACTGGTGGACGACTGCAGTCCGGAAGTGAACTTCCCGAGCTTGTTCACCCCTCCAATTCAAGTGATACGGCACGAGACGAATCAGGGGAGTTACGGAGCGAGCCTCAATCTCGCGTTCGAACCTCTAAAGGGCAATTTGCTGCCGGGGGTGCTGGATGAGCTTATCATCATCTTCTCCAACTCTGACATCACCGCTCAGCCCGGGTGGATTGAGCCGCTTGTTAGAGCTTTCGATAATCCAGAAGTTGGAGTCGTAGGTCCAAAGCTCCTTTTTGAAAATGGACTTATCCAGTCGTGTGGGGGCTTGTTTGACGGGAATCTCGGTCCATTCCACAGGTACCTTGGGTGGCGGGCTGATTATAAGCTTGCTAACCGAGGACCGGAGAAAGTTTCTTGGAGTACAGGCGCGGTTTTCGCCACACGAGCTAAACTGTTTGATAGCCTCGGAGGGTTCGACGAGGGTTATCGAGGAGGTTATTTCGAGGATGTGGACTACTGTCTGCGAGCGCGTACGTTGGGTTTCGAGACCTGGTACGTACCGGGGTCTGTCTTACTCCACACCGTCGGGCAGCAAGGGGGTTCTCCGTTCTTCAGGGAAAACTCGATCCGTTTCCACAAAAGATGGGATGCCCATAACACAAAGGATGTAGAAGGGATTATGGTGAGTTACTGATGGCCAAGAGAATAGCCAGAGTTGTTGTTTACGAGAGAACCGATCCAACAAGGTTACTCTACCTGAATGATGTGAGAGTAGATACAACCATATCCGCACTCAAGAAAAAGCTTAAACCAAAGCTTGCTCATGTCTTTGATGTTCGCTTATCTGCGGAGCTCGGAGATGTGGCTAGGGTTATCCTAACTGGGGGACTTACGGAGCCCACAAAAGATAGTATTTTCCAACTCATAAGGAAATAGCATGAGAGTCGGGATCGTACGCGACGCATTTGCTAACCCCACCGATGCGATGACGTTTCAAGAAATACCTGGGGTTGCGATGTATGGGACTCCGGAGAAGATTGATTCTCCCATCCCATATGTACCATATCATTTCTCCGGCCAGATGCCTCACGATCTGGACGCCTATGATGTGGCCGAACTTTACCACGGCTGGTCTCTGGGTATTGCTAGGGACTTCCCAGATCGTACCTGGGTTACTGTCTGGGATAATATCGAGGGCTTCGCCGTAGATATGAACCGTCAGAATACCCAGGATATGTTGAATCTACCTGTGGCAGGGTATATAGCCCGCACGGCCAGAACCGCAGATATGCTCTGCTCATTTTATGGACTGAGTCCTGACCAGGTATATATTGTACCTGCGGCCGTCGATACCGATAGATTCTATCCTCCGGGTCAGGATACGCCCTACTCCGGTGAGGTCAAGAAAATACTCTATGCCGGCCGACTGACGTGGGACAAGGGTCTCACTCGGTTAGTGCATGCCATGAAGTATTTGAAGGGCCGGGCACAGCTGGTGATCGCCGGCACCGGAGAGCTTGAGGGCTGGATAAAGGGAACCTGTGAGGGGTACGGAGTAGATTTGGATTTCAGAGGTCAGGTGGACCATAATGCTATCCCTGACCTGATGAGGGAATGCGACATCTTTGTATACCCCTCAATCCCCACTCCACACTGGGTAGAGCAGTTCGGACTGTCAGCCTTTGAGGCAGTCTTCACGGGTATGCCGACGGTGGTAAGTGCTACTGGTGCTTACCTGGAGTACGGAGACCTGTTCCATATGGTAGCTCCTGAGGATATTCACCAACTGGTAAATGTCTTCGATGCTATCCTTAAGGGTAATGGAAAGCACATTAACCCCGAGTCATATGGTCACCTAAGTAGCAAAGCCGTCGGTGAAAAATTAACCCAGATATATTCTGGAGAGGGATCGCAATGGAGCCTATCAAACTCAACCTCGGATGTGGTCGAGATATAAGAGACGGATTCGTAAACGTAGATTGGCATAAGCACGAAGGCGTTGATCGTCAGGTAGACTTGTTCAAATATCCCTGGACTGAGCTGGATCAGTACGTGGGGAAAGTGGAGCATATCGTTGCTAACCACATAATAGAACATATCCCGCATACGGCAAGGCTCAATCAGTACCTGTTCAATGCAGACAAACTGCCTCCCTATGTTGATGGGTTCTTTCACTTTTTCTATGAGTGTTGGAAGCTGTTGATTCCAGGTGGTACTATGAGCATTGAGACTCCACACGCGAGAAACGATGCCGCCTATCAGGACCCCACCCACACGAGGTATTTGGTGGAGGCCTCATTCGTCTACCTGGATCAGGATGGTTACGGGGGGAGCTTTGACTATGGGATTCCCTTTAGTTTTGCGGTAGTCGAGATGGGTCATATATTCCTCGGAGATGATATTCCCGATCGGGACGAGGACCCGGAGAAGGCTATGGCCATGCTTCACCACTCTGTAAACATAGTTTGGGCTATGCACCTAACACTAAAGAAGAAGGAACTTGAGAGTAAGAGTCTTTGATATAGGGCTAAAGCGGGAAATAATGAGAGCCCGCACTCTAGGCAGGGCTATTCGTATGATCTCCGATCCCGTGGTTAAGGAGACGTCGATTCAGGTGGAGAAGGGGCTCAAGGCCATTATCCCGGTTAAGTCAGGTCGTGCTCGTGCTAGTTGGGGTCATTATGATCCCAGCTGGCTTACTCCTCCGCATGACTCCACGGCCGATGATGCTATATGGGAAGAGAGTTTTGCTGAGGTTCTTCAGGGCTCTACGGTTCCCTATATGGAGATGCTTAACTCCGGTCATAGCAAGGTAGCGCCTGCTGGCTTCATAGACGTTGCGGCTCAGTTGGGGACAGTTCTTCTGATCAAGAACCTCAACCATAAACTTCAGGGTGTAACCTAATGACTTTCACGGCTGAGTACGGAGCCTTTAATATAGAGGCAAGTTTTAACACTTTCTTCCGTACTAACATCACGGCTAACTTCCCAGCAACGTGGGGAGACCGTGATTACTTTAGTGCTTCCGGGGTGAATTTTAATTACCCCACGCAGAATTTGGTGTATCCCTGTTTCACGGTAACGCACTTAGGAAATGTTCCACAGCCAGTGGATGTTGCGGTAGGCATCGGGGGATCAGCCGTAAACATGAAGTCATGTGTTGTGGACGTCAGTTGTTGGGCCAGCCGCGTTAACACCGCGGGAGAGGAGAATGCTGCAGTTCGAAGAGACGTAATGCAGATGCGAGATATGGCGGTCAGTGTAATGATGAGCGCCAAGAATAGCGTTCCCATCCTAGATTTCTATGCCGGAGGTCTGACCGCCGCTGGAACTATAGGTTTGTTACGTTTAAGAAGTCTCGACGAAAGTACTCCACCTGAGCCCGATGCCAATATAAGGAGGAAAAGAATCGTGGCCAGCTATGATTTCCAGGAACTGTGGAGGCCTAACTAATGCCTGCTCGTGAAGTAAGAACCTTCCGAGAGGGTTCATTACGTTGGGTTGAAGCCAGTGCTATTGTCGGTAACACCTGGGCTACCGGAGCAGATGTAGGTACAGCACAAGATACCGCAGCATGGGCTGCGAGATCCGGTTTGTTCGGGTATGTGCAGGCTGGGGCTAACCATACCAACACGGATAACTATGCTACCGTCACGGAACGAGGAGCTCCAAATCACCACAAGTTTCAGGGCTATGAGGTAGTTGAAACTACCTTCACAGTTCTCTATGGTATAACCGCAGACTATCCGTCAGCAGATTTTTCCGTCGGGCCTTCGTCCCTCGGATTTGTTGAAGATGGTCCTGGGCGGTTTAATTTTGAGATGAGGGCAAGTGCTGCTGAATGGCACGCTGATTCGGGACTGTTCTGGCAGTTTCATAATGCAGCTATCATTAGCCAGGCCTTCACAGAAAACGAGGACGGAAACGAACTCGCTTTCACGATTC
>Ga0080013_1001480_pt1 | contig 30975 bp, 30 predicted proteins | sample ETNvirenome_6_85_FD_69236 | JGI IMG/M metagenome (GOLD analysis project Ga0080013, IMG submission 69236) | Marine viral communities from the Pacific Ocean - ETNP_6_85 (SPADES assembly) (version 2) | ecosystem: Environmental > Aquatic > Marine > Oceanic | place: Pacific Ocean | collected 2013-06-19 | reverse complement strand
AGCTTCAGGGCCAGATTCTCCTACAACAGCAAGTGTAGGTCTACTGACAATTCCACCAGCAGCCATAGCTGGAACACCCCATATCTGCGCAGAACGTTGTAATGCCCAGGACTTCCAGTCAGCAGATTTAGCTTTCTGTTTCTCAAATTTTTCTTCTTCACCTTTAACATCATACATAGAGAAACCATCTTTAGAACCTGGAATTTTCTCAGTGCCAAATATTGATTGATTAATCTTAGCAATTTCTTTTTTCTTTACTTTATCGCGTAGTTTATATCCTTTATTAAATAATTCATACAACAAAGCTGGATGCCATGATGTTTCTATTTTAGCTTTGCTTCCTATTCCAAGTTTACCACCTACCCATTTTGCAGCACCACCAATATATTTTTTGCCAACCATCATAGCAGCACCACCAGCCATAAGATATGGATTTCCAGACATTAACATCATAGATGCAGCTGTGTCGTATCCTGCAGATAACCCAGCTTTAACGTCTCCTGTTGCTAATGCAGTTGCCACTGCACTTGCACCGGCAGCCATTCCTCCAGCTTTCAAACCAGCTCCCATTCCTGCACCACCTTTTCCAAATGCTTTCATGCTCTGAGCAGCATATTTCTGACCATAACCACCCATCATTTGTGCAGCACCTTGTCTCACACTACCTGTATTCATAATGTTAAGACCAAGTTGCCCTAATGGATTATTTGCTCCAAATTGTCCTAACATTGCAGCACCCATAACTTCACTCTTACTACCACCTTGAGCAAAAGCATTTAAAGCTCCACCCAATCCACCACTCAGTGGTCCTTGACCCATAGTACCACCTTGTGCTACATACCCTTGAGCAGCGCCCCTTAATCCCCCTGACAATCCCCCTGTCATATAACCCTCAATAGCACCCCCAATAGCACCCCCGTATGGTGAATCTGCAAAGTCTTTCAATCCTTCTGGAAGACCTTCAACAATAGCATCTCTTAGTTTTCCCTTAAAATCGAAGCCGTGCTCCTTCAGGATATCGTTAAACTGACCAAACGCACTGACTCCCTTACCAAACGTACTGACTCCACTCCTGAATGTTCTATAGTCTTTCTTTTTCTTCTTTCGTTCTCCTTCTTCTTTCTTCCAGTATTCTACCAATTCCTTTCTTTGTTTTGCTTGTGTCTTTCCATAATCCTGTGCTACTTTTCTCCTTTCTAATCTTGCTATAGGGTCACCAGAAGCCATTGAACTACCTACATCAGCAATCCCTCCTTGAGTACTCATGGGAGCTATAAATGCACCTCTAGTAAATTTGAAACCACCACCTTTAGAGTAGTCCAATCCTTTTCCATCTAGAGGGATAACCATCTCAGGGCCAGCTTCACCAATTAGAGCTTTAGTCGGTTTAGTTACTATACCACCTTTTGCAAAACCGGTCACCCCTTTTGCAAAACTGGTCGCCTGCCGCCCGAACCAGGACAGGCTATCGGTTATAGGAGTCCACTCTGCAAAATCATTTATGAAACCATTCGACTTCGGCTTCTTTTTAGTATTGCCAAACCCAGGTGAGCCAGAACCAAACCCAGATGCGCGGCGGCGCTGGAGTTCGGGAATTCCCGAACTGAGTTCGGGAACGCCTTGCACCTGTGAGTACTTGCCAGGAGTTGGGGCTGACAGAACGGGGTCCGGACTGGACAGCCGGGAATACCACCCGGGGTCCGGACTACCACCTGGCGCATCAACAAACAAACTACCAAGGGTGGTACTCGATATTCTAGTTAGTGCTGCATTAATTATTTTACTAAATGCTTTAGCAGCATAATCAACTGTTGTGTTGAATCCTGTTGCAATTGTTGGCCATGCATTATCTAATGCAAAGTTTATAACTTTAACTAATTGAACTCCCATCCAATCGAAAACTTTTGCAAAGCCCTCTTTAAATGCAACCCAAGGTTTTGTTCCTTTTGTGGGTGTAAACCATTCTTGTAATTTAGCTGTTATCTTATTAACAAGAGGACTTAGATGAATTTCCATATATTCTCCCACATCTTTTAGAAGTGGTAGAAATACTGCTTTAATGTTACCAATCATTTTGTCCCATATGTCTCTGTTGTCTTGTGTTCTCTTATACAAAGCTTCCATGTCTGCTAATTTATTCTTAAATTGAATGTCAGACATTTTTCCAATTTCTACTGTTTTGTTCAAATATTCAACAGTTGTACCAAGCTCTTGAGCAGTTTTTACTTTAAAACCATATGACAACTTTTCCCATTTTCCAGATGCAACCATTTGTTTTCCTATAATTCTTTGCATATTAGCATGATCACCAAGATTTGCTAAACTAATAGCTTCCTGCGCATTCATTGTGGTACCTATTAACATTCGCATCTTCATTGTTTTTTCACTAGCTACTGAAAAATCTAAAAAAGAGTCACCAAATGATACAATATCACTTAAATTAAGACCAAGTATTTGAGATTGTATAGCTGTCTCAGCTAATCTATGACTAGTCTCTTTTGTATATGATGCCAATAAATTTGCATCTTTAGTAATTTCTCTCATAACTAATGAAAAACTAACTCCATGAATGTTAGCATTTGCTGCAACATTTGCTGTGAAGAACTCTATTTCTTTGTTTGTTGCTTTCCAACCGCGAGTCATAGTCTCCATCATTGAAGCAGCTTCATCAGTTCCTATTCCTAAAGCTAACTCTAACATCTTAGCAGTATTAACCATCTCACCAGTAACTTGTTTTATTTGACCAAACTGTTTAATCAATGCTATTTGCGTATTAGTTATTCCTTCAAGAGTAGCTCCTGATGCTAATAGAGCCCTTTGATAATCATTAGTTTCTTTCACTAATTTTCTAACATCTTTTCTCAAAAAACCAGTTTCCTTAACAATTGAAACCAATTGTTTTTCAGCCAAATTAAGAGCTTTTATTATACCAACTATAGCAAGTGCTGCACTACCCCAAAGACCCATTTTGCCTAATGATAATCCACCCATCATTCCGCTTTTTTTCCCGCCTTTTTTACCAAATATGACCATGAAAGCTTTATTTAATCTTGGTGCAATCTTTTTGTCAATCACCTTATCAAATGATTTAGCGATCTTCTCTCCAACTAGAGGTATAAATCTTGTAATACTTCTGATTGAATCTTTTAGCCCACCAGTAAAACCTGACATTGCTTTACTGGCTTCTTTCATAACTTTGAAATGCTTTCTGAAAGTATCTTTTTCTAGTGCCCCGAAACCTTTAACACGAGTCTTTTCAATTTGTTTATCTAAAGCTTTGAAAGCATCTTCAGTAAGCTCACCAGACTTATTCAAATCTTCTAGCATACCAGCATTATTTTTGAGCATAAGCTCAAACTGGCGCATGGCACCACCCATTGCTTCTGGGCCGATCATCTTCTTATTGAAGTCGGCAAAATCTTGTACAGCACTTTGCAATTGTTCAGCAATACTTGGCATTAATTATCTCTAAAATTTATAGCCTTTTTTCTTCATCATGTCATTGAAGTGGTCACCTTTAGTTCTTTCTTCGTCTCCTGGCATAGGTTCCTTCATAAGTCTCTCTAGATCTTTATAGGTGCTAACATCTTCAGCTGTATCTTTAAAGAAAGCTTTAAGTAAAGTTAGCAACCCTTCTTCTATCAGTCTACTATCAGCTGCATCTTTCAATTTCATATCATTTCTCTTATTTTAAAAATGCTCCCTATTGAAAATGTAATATGGGAGCATTATTTTTGTTTTCTGTTATTCTCTTTATTTTCTAGATTTGTTCTTTCAATCCACCACTTTCTCAACCAAATTGGCATGTTCCATGCTTCAGCAAACGATAGTTTACAGTGGAATGTGATCAAGAAAACTTCTTCAAAAATATAAGTTCTATTTTTCTCAGTCAGGCCAAAAGAATTCGACTGTTATGGGAACAGTCACCTCATTTCTCTCACCACATGCTTTACATTCAAACATCTGTTTCATGATTACGTCAGGTTCATTGTCATCAGTGAATTTTCTGAATGCTCTAGAATCCCTAGCTGGCATTGTATTAACAAATTGGTCAACTGCAGAACGTTTTTCTTCACCATCAACTGACAATATCATCCTTTTCATTGAATCAGTTACTGAGTGGTCAACAACACTTCCTGTTGCTTTTTTAAGATTTGCTTGTGTTTCAACCATATCCTTTTGCTCACCCGAAGTGAGGAACTTGAAAACTAACTTATTACCTGAAGGTGTTTTATAATTGAAGTTGTTATTACCCTCAGTAGCAGTCTTCAAATTCAGATCATTGGCTTTAAGCAAAGATAGATCGAATGGAAAAGCTGAATCTTCTTGACATGTTGGACATGTCACAGTTACATCATAGTCTTTACCATAACCTGTTATTCTCAAAGCAATCATTATAGCATTTTTGTCACCTGCAACTAACTGATCAACGTCAATGCTTTTATCGATAAGGCAGTTCTTTATAACCATATCGATTGCCTTACCGCCTCTTATCAAATTTCTACTTGTTAAAATATCTTCTTCAAGTGCTGTCATCTGCCTTATTTCAATTTCTTCTTTTTCAAAGAGTGGTGAATCAGATGAATAAAGTTTGCCCTTTGAAGGTAGACCTACAAAACTTGTTGAGACAACAAATGGAGAAACTTCTTCTCTAGCCACTTCTTTTGCCTCATTCGATCTTTGTATAGCAGCTTCAACAGCAGACTTAGCATTTGTTGGTTCTACTACTTTCTCCTCTTCAGCATCATCGAATGTAACTTTTCTTTCTCCTTCAGCCATACTACCTCCTATTAGAATTAGTTCTACTTTTTGTTTTTAATATTCAAGAATGCAACTATCTGGTTGAATTGTGACGTCAACAGTAACAGGATCAGCTGATGCATAATCTAAATCACCAAATGTAGCTTCAGTGATGAAAGCACCCTTAATCTGCCAGTTTTCTTTTGATGCCCCTACAGGGTCGATCAATTCAAGATTGAGATCTTTCTTGTAGAAATCAGGATATCCAGCTCTACCTGTCAATGTCTCATATTGCAACCTTATCCAGTTCATGATTGCTTGAGCTGCTGAGGGTGTAATAGGGTCATAAAGACCAAGAGAAATTGTATTCCAGATAGTCTTTCCAGCTAGATATCTTTTTGTGTTAAGATAGTCTATTTCAATTGAATCTGTTGTAGTTGACGGTCTTGAAGCAGTTCTTACAATCCAAGCAGGTATATTATTTGAATCGTCTTTAAGGAAGAAACGATTTTGTCTCTTTGGTTCAAATATATTACCAGGCACTGTCAACGGATATACATCATCATGTGGTCCGTATAGGTCATCAGCCATTATAATTCTCCAGTATGTTTTTTAATGTTCTTTCATAATAAATATAATCATAACAAAAAAATCTCCTAGCTTATATTTACAAGAAATATAAGCCAGGAGAATACTAAGGTTTTACAACATATTGTTTGTATCAACCATCATCAAAGATAGCACCTGTCTTAGTTACACTGAAGTCAAGTAGTATAACCTCAGTAGCATGTGTAGGTTTCAAGTAGATCTTACCCTTAACAATGTTTCTATCGATCATGTCAGGTGTAGTTGTTGTGTCATCAAGTACAGCTCTAAACTCTTGAAGACCATTAGCTGCCTGAACTGATTGTAGATAGTTGTTAGCTCTTGACAATAGCGTTGATCTCATGCCCAAAGTATTAGGTTCGAATACAAATAGTTTCGAAAGACTTGCAATAACTTTCCTAACCTCTAGAAGCATCCTTCTTACATTAACACTTTCTAGTACAGAAGACTTCTTCTGTAGTGTTTGCTGACCCCAGATAACTAGACCTGCACCAGGGAATGTAGCAATTGGATTAATGTTTCTTTCTTGGAGATCATCTCTCTGTCCTTGTGTTAGTCTTCTACGAGCAGCTCTAGCACTCTCTAGACCACCTCTTGTAAATCCTGCAGGAGCATACCAAGGTTGAGCAACTCTATCATTGAATGCATATGCACCGAAGACTTCAACAGATGGTGGTACCCAAACTAACTTATCATTATCAATATCGTTAATTTGTATCCAAGGGAAGTAAGCTGCGGCATAATTTGAATCAAACTTGCTAGCTTCACTTTGAGCATTTGCAACACTCAAGTTCAATCCGGAAGCAGTTGTTGTGCCATTTGATAAGTCAATTATTGTAAAACTATCACCTCTATTTTTACATGCATCAATCAACATGTTAGCAATGCCACCTACTGATGAGCTATGTGCTCCTGGAGCAACGATTAGATTAACATCAAATTCATCATCATTCTCTAGAATCTTAATAGCTTTACTGTAATCAGCAGATAGTGTTCCATTATTAACACTGGTGTACTTGTTAGCCCTAGGATCTAACCCATCCCAACCCTTTTGGATTGGAACTGTAAATCTAAGTCTGTTAACTCCTGAGAAGTTCGAAGCACTTGTTGAGGCACACATATCAACGATTGTATATCCACTTAGCAAGCCTGATCCAGATAGATCAGCTGATGCAGACATATAGAGTTGGCCAGTATCAGCACTTGTACTACCTGAAGCTGTTGTTATAGTAGTCTTTGTCCTGTCGAATACTCCACCTGAGCCAGCACCTGCATTGAGACCTAAGAATATATTGTTATCAATTTCGCTTCTAGCATTCAAATGAGTAGTTATCATAGGCACCTCAGGTATATAAGGGGCTGGTGCGATTTTACCAATACCCTTAAAGCCTGAAGGTCTTGCTTGTGTTGGATAGCCACTTTCAACTCTTACTCTAATATATTTTGATTTATTGTCATAATCACCGTCATATAGTATTTCAGGAGGATTTTGTGTAAGATCGTAAACCGGGCGTCTGTCACCAATGACTCTTGCAATATAGTTTTTGTCTGATGGATTAAGTGTCAAGTTGCTAAATGTTTCTAGTATTTCAGGACTAGAATCAGTATCACTAGCCAACCTTACGATCATACTAAATGTAGGATTGCTTGTCAATGAACTGTCCACTTGAGTTATAGAAATCTTGACATCATCGGTAGTGTCACTACCATCAGATCTAGTAAATACTCTAAATAAGTCATATACCTGTCCGCCAAAGTTCTGAGACACAATCATCGGAGTTTCAGAAGGTGCAAACCCTCCAGTAACTTGGTATGATCCAGCTGTGCATGAAGCAAACATGTCATTTTGAGAAGCACCACTTACTGTTCCAGTAACAGATCCACCATAAGAATAGTTGAATACAGCATCAACGTATACGGCTGTAAGAGCATCTCCAGATCTTACATTTTCAGGGTCAGTTCCCAATACTTTCTTAATGTAAGAAGCAGAAGACTGATCTAATGAAAGCTGTGATCCTGTTACTCCCTTTCCTGGAATCGAAATAGCGAAGTTTGTAGGTCCACCACTTAGGTATACCTCTTCAACGTCTCCTCTAAATCTTAACACACCGAGAACTGTATTTCCTGCTGATAGTACTGCTGCATCAGCTGAAACACCAGTTGTTGCATGTGGGAAAGCAAGTAAGCAAGAATATCCAACTTCTGCTGTGCTTCTTCCTAAAACTCTAACTACGTTAAGAGTGTTTGCATTTTTCAAATACGACCTGGCAGCGTAGGTTGCGTGCAAGTCAGGGTCCAGACCTCCGAATATCTCTCTAAACTCACCAAAAGAACCAACCGGCGTTGGTAGGAATGCAGGACCTTGTTTAGTAAGACCTACTACTGCAGCCCCTACTCCCCCTACACTTGCAGGTATAAATGTCTCATCAATTTCTTGAGTATAAACACCTGGTGATACAAATACTTTTGCCATCAATAATCTCCTAATACGTTTATATGCTTTACATTTTTAAGGAATTTATACGTTCGTAGAAATAGAACTATCCTTCTCTATAAATATACTTTCAGAAGCTGTAGTACATAGCAAAACAAAAAAGAGCACTTTAAGTGCTCTTTAGGAGATCATCAATTTACTTCTTGTTAAAGTTCTATTTCTTCTGTTGTAGTCTCTTCAGTCTTTGGTTTCTTAACAGTTTTCTTTACTTTCTTAGGCTTCTTTGGCTCTGGTTTTTCTTCCTCTACTTCTTCGACTTCGCTCTCTTCTAATTCTTCTTCATCAGCTAATTCTTCAATAGCTTTTTCGGTTTCTTCTACATCTTCATTTTTACCCATCAATTGATTAATGGCTGCTAAAGCACCAGTGTTCTGATCCAACTGTCTTTGTAGTTGCTCGGCCTGCTCCTTTGCACGTCTGTATTGGAGCTCAAGACTAACACATACATTATTTAATTCTTTAGCCATACTTTCAAGCTTGTCTTCAGTCACCTCTTCCATATTGTCACTCCTTTACTTTTTTGACATATATATCTTCCATTACTAGTATGTCGATATCTGTTTGTTGAAATGTCTTTATTGCATCTTGTGGTGTTTCTACTATTGGTTCTCCAGCTATATTAAATGAAGTATTTAGTAAGACTGGCACACCTGTTTTTGTCATAAATTTATGTAGTAGCTTAAATAATCTACAATTCAAGTCTTTTGTAACTGTTTGAACTCTAGCTGTTTTGTCTTTATGGGTCACACCTGGTATTTCATCTGATACGACATTTGCAGAGAATAACATATATGGAGATGGCTTTGAAATCTTTAAATGCTCTCCTGATATCTCTAAAGCAACAGGCGCATATGGTCTCCAATATTCTCTGAATTTGACTTTCTTGTTAAGATAATCTTTTACTTTTTCTAAGCGAGGATCAGCTAATATGCTTCTATTCCCTAATGCTCTAGGGCCAAATTCAGATCTACCTTGAAACCATCCTACTATTTTCTTGTCAACTAGATCGTCTACTACTCTGTCTAATAGCTTATCTTCATCCTTGCTATATGCGTATTGTATCCTCATTTTATCTCCTTGACAAGCTCATAGATTTCTTCATTGCTATATTCTTGTCCCAGCATCGCAACATTCTCAGGTAGTACGATTTTTTCTTTCTCTCTGTTACAGATATATATAGCACCACCAAAACAAAGACCTGAATCATTCGAAGCAGGAAATACGAAAATGTCTTCAAAGATGTCTGAATCAAGTAGTTTTCTGTTAGCCAAGACATTGAGTGCACACCCTCCTGCTAGACAGAGTTTCTTTTCTGTCAGCCTTTTACGTTTAAGTGCATTGAAATAATTGATTAATGCATCTTCAAATTGTAATTGCAACCAAGCTGCTAGATCTTTAGAATCATATTTAGATAACATCCTGTCAGTAGGGTAATCATGATCTTCTATCGTAGGGAAATATGGTTCTTCTTCTATAACAAATAGATCTGGTAAATCTACATTTTTTGCTGTTCCATAAGCAGCCAATCCCATGATTTTGCCAGGTGCAGACTCCATAAATATAAATGGGTTATCAATAGATTCTGCTTTTTCTGGTTCCAATTGTGTGTAGATATATCTGGACATATTGTTATAGATCTGTCCCATATTCATTCTTGGCTTAGGTCTTAAACCATTTCTGAAATGATCAAGAACTGTAAGACCTAGCTTCTTATCACCTATTGCATAGAACCCTGTTTCATATTCTGTGACAGGACATCCAGCTCCCGGGCATTGATAGTTAAATGAATTACCTGCTCCATCAAATGTAAGAATAGAAGCCCTATTAAATTTCGATGTAAAAAATGCTGCTGATGCGTGTGCTATATGATGATCAACATATTCTATTTCAGCATTAGAAAACTCTCTCTTTAGAATCTTTGTAATCTGTTCATGTCTCATTGGTGAATGAGCGTTTTCAACATATACAACTGTATCTACACCATCTGATTCTATATTACCTTCTTTCAATACGTACTTGATCGACTGTTCTGGATAACATCCATCGTATTTGATTCTAGTTAGACGTTCTTCAGATATAGAACAAATGTGTTTTCCATCTATCCATAGAGAAGCGCCGGCACTATGGAGCCAAGCATCTTCTGGTTGCCACCCTACACAGCCATATAGTCCAATTATGTTCATGTAACTGTTACCCATTCTCCTGGCCAGGGAATATGACCAAGATTAAAGTTAAGCTTAAATCTAGGTGGTTCATAATGATATTCTGCACCTTGTTTGAGTCTTGCAAGGTTTTCACTAAATAAATCATTTCGTACAAAGAATGCATCTGTTCCAGCAATAGAGCAACCTACTAGTCCATAGCCTTTCTTTGTACCTAATCTATTTAATGCTGATAGACTAGCACCAAAGTAATTAGTTCCATTCCATTCTCCACCTTTCTCACAATATGGTACTACTATTGACACTGGGGGAGGGAAATGTGCATTGTATTCTATGCAAACCACTTTTGGTTTAATACACTCAATTGCTTCCCATATGTAATAATCATTCCAGTCAACATCTATACTTAGTAGATCTACTTTCTCTGGTTCTATTTCACTACTCATTATCCAACCTTGCAACAGTGCATCAATATTATCTCTTAATATCATTTGCTCTTTAATAACTAATTTTTTAGACTTCAAATAACTACTGAAATGGTTGTTGATATATCCTATATTAGTTTTCTCACAATCCATCCACAGCCCTTTTGCTCCCTGTGTTAATAGAAAATGAGTGTTGTTCTCTAACCCTTTGCCACAACCAAATTCAGCAAAAATAGATTCAGATGGTTTAATACTTAGTCTTCTGAAGATCTCATTGATTATACCATCCTGATCATTTTGTGAATAAACTCTAAATCCTTTTGATGCCAATCTTATTTCAAATTCATTATTAAATCTAGGTGAACTCAATAATCTTTGCCATGCTTCATATCCCTCTAATAAACTAAGATGATCTTGCTTTCTTAATGACTCATCTAGAGTTTTCAGAATTATTCCAACTACCTGGTCAACGTCTTTATGTGCTATTATCTGATCAATGGCTTCTTTAATTTTTGCTTTTTGAACATCAAGCATCTCTTTTTCCCTTCTTAGTTATAACATAGTTTCCCATAACTAATACATCTATTTGCGTCTTCTGAAATGTTTCAACAGCTTCTCCTGGTGTTTCAACAATCGGTTGACCCTGAACATTGAACGATGTATTGATAAGAATGGGAACGTTTGTTTTTCCAAACCAATCAGTCAAAAGTAAGTACATCTTCAAATTGTTTGTCTTGTCAACTGTTTGAATTCTAGCACTACCGTTTATATGAAGCGCTGATTTAATGCTGTCAGCATTAGTGTTTTCTAATTCTGAACCATAATATTGCACAGAAAATAGCATATAAGGTAGTTCTTCATCTTGTTTAATATGAAACCATTTGAATGCTTCATCTGCCAATACAACTGGAGCAAATGGTCTAAACTCCTCTCTATGCTTAACTTTCTTGTTCAGGATATCTTGCATTTTAGGATTTCTAGGATCTGCAAGAATAGATCTATGACACAAAGCTCTTGGCCCTATTTCAGATCCATCTTGGAACCAACCAATCACTTTGCCTTTGTCGATATAGTCAGTTACTACATCACATAGTTCTACAAACTTTGGATAGTGCTTATACACACATTCCTCTTTAGGGATAGCATCGTCTATCTCATCTTTTGTGTATATTACTCCACCTTCAAATGTTTCTTTTGTTGTATGTGAAACTTTAGGGCGTTTTGTATTCTTAATGATCTCATTTTTCTTATTTACTTTTAGTCTATCTGATAAGAACATTGCTGCACCTATTGAGATACCATCATCCCCACAAGCTGGCCCGGCATATATGTCTTCAAAGAAATCTTCTAACCCTAATAGCTTTCCATTAGAAACACAATTTAGAAACGTCCCTCCTGATATACATAGGTTCTTAGTCAAGGCTCCTTTACCGGTGTTGTCCCAAAGAGCTTTGATCAAGTTATAAATAGAGATTTCTAATACTGCTTGCATATTTGCAGCAATGTTCTTGTGATTATCGCTTTCCCAATCTTCTTTCTTTAGCCACATCGGATCTGGTTTACCACCTTCGCCTTTGAGCTGAGGAAATAGATTTCTAGATTCAGGTATTCTTTTAACTCCAAATCTAGTTAGTAAATGCATAAACTGATCACCGTGAAATATATCTCCCATTTGAACAACTTGAGGCCAGGGAACGTTTTCCGCAATCTCAGGATTAATTTTACCATATGCTGCTAAAGCCATAACTTTACCAGCATCAGTCAATGAAGGATAGAACCCTAAGTAATCACAAACCTGAGAATAGAAAGCTCCTACAGGGAAGTCTCCTCCTCTTCTCATTGGTTTAAATGTTTTTCCTTCATCATTGAAATAGAATATTGAATGGTTGTTTCCCATGTTATCGTTGACGTCTACTGAAATAGATAGAGCTTCTTTGAATGGCGACATATAATAAGCATAAGCACAGTGTGCCATATGATGATCTACATGCATACAAGGAAGTGATTGATCACCAACATGAAGTGTGTAGAATCCTTGAGCAACTTGTCCTGTGTTCTGATAGAATTGTGCATAATCTTCAAGTGAGTATTCTACACCGTTTTCAGTCACTATTGAGAAACCATTTGCTTCTTTATCAAAGAGCTCTCCCCCTTCAAGATCTCTGTCCCAATACCAATTTGTTATCGCTGCTAGTGATACATCTTTAAGCTTTATACCTTCTTTATCTAAGACATATTTGATAACACTTCTATTGACACCTCTTTGCTTCTTAACTCTAGTTATTCGCTCTGAAGCAACATGAGAAACTAACTTACCGTCTTTTATAAGTGAGGCAGCGCCGTCATGCCCAAAATTGAGTCCTAATATATACATTTATTCTCCTGTTCCCGGTAATGCAAACTGCCCTCTATAAGTTTGTCCATCTCTTTCTTCTTTAACTGCTAGCATCTTGGAAACAATGCCAAACATCGAAAGTAGACATTTGAAGCAATAATATAGACTATCTTTATATCCATCTTCACTTCCAAAATCTGGGTTATCTGGATTAGAAAATATCATACCTGCAGGAAAGTTATGTACTGCTTTACAATGCTCACATGTTTTTGGAATAGGTTGAGGATTTACTATAGTCATCTCTTCTTCTGAAAACTCTATTTTTGGTTCGCCATCATTCTCTAATTGAAGCGATGTTACAAGTTTACAACCGAATTCAAGCAACTGTTGCATATTAATCTCCTATATAGTCATAGTCTTACTTTGTTGATCTGCTGTAGTATCTCTTTCTATCTTGCCAACAGCTTTCATTACTTGATCAACTGATATACTCTTCATGCAACTATACCCTTTATCACAAATCCATATTCTTCCATTACCATCTGTGTCAAACATGTTAGGTCTCCAACAAGCTATATTGTCACATGAATGTCTGTTCCACAAATGAATATGAGGGACCTTGTGAAACATCCTTGACCAACCCCAAACATATGGAGAAACAGAGCCCCATAAAACAATTCCAGGTTTCTTTATACTTGAGGCTAGATGAGGAAGGTAGTTATCAATAGACATAAAGAACTTGCATTTTGGACTTTCAAGCATCTGTAAAACTGGATTCAAGTTATCAACCCTAAGGCTAAAAACATCAGGGATCTGAGGATTATGTTCATTAGCATAGACCTGAACAAAGTTGTACTTGTCTTTGAGACTTTGAACTAACTCAGCCCACCTTTTAAGAGACCAGGGTTTATGTAATCTATAATTGATTGGTGACATGAAATCTTGGTTGTTCAAGTCAACTCCAAGATGTAGAAGAATAAATGGCTTTCTGAGTCCCTTAATATGAGTATCAATTTCTTTACTATGCTGTGTCTTTTTAAGCATGGGGACACCACCATCATATTCTAATCCCATAGTTTTAGAATATTGATAGCCTATAAAAGACTTCTTATCATTTGTGTGCTTGCTTCTATTGATCAATTTAGTCAACATGAAACCATATTCAATAGAATAAGCTCTCTCCCAATTGTTATTTAGAAGATTGAACAAAGATCCACCTTGTACAAATGTCTTAAAGTTGTCACGCCATGAATCGTTAAATATGGGATGTTCTACAGTTCCATCGGGCTGTGCCCACATGTTTGGATGATGTGGCCAAGAGTTTGGAGATTCTTGAACTTGTATTCCGTGGATGTTTTGATTCTTTAACGCTTCAGAGACCATCATTCCAATAAGTGTATTGTCAACAACTAGGATTGGTGACTTATCATTTCCATCTAACTTTCTCTTCTGAATAAGTGATCTGATGAAACTAGTCTGAATGATTCTAGCTCCCATGCCTCCTTGAAGACAAAGCATATACACTTTATCATTTTCATTAAGCTGGAGTTGTTCTTGCTGATTCATTTAGCCCTCATTACTTGACGGTATAGGCAAATAGCCATTCGCTCTAAGATAGATAACTATAGCTTCTCTTATAATGTCAGTTTGTTTTCTATACTCAGATCTAGACATATTTTCTAGAGCATTATATATATCGTCTCCTAAACTTATGTTTTTACTTTTTGGCATGTTTTAATCCTTTTATAAATAATAATAGCATATAGAATAAATATAAGTATCAAAGATATTCTATATGCTATATTATAAACTAAACTATTTCTTTTGTAAACTATTCTTCGTTCTTCTCTTCTTTCTTTGCAGCTTCAACGATTTGATTAACTTCTTTTCTATCTCCATCGTCAGAGAATAATTCTTTGCTATTTTTAGTTTTTGTTCTTCTAGAGTAATTGATCCAATCTTCAAGTTCTGGATCAGTTAATGTTACTAGTACTTTTTCTTCTTTGCCATCAATCTGATCATGGCTCTTCCATTGTTCAACTATTAGTTTACCTTCATCATCAGTTTGAGTGTTGTCATTAACAACATATTTGTCACCTCTTGTAGCACTTAATCTCCAACTGAATTTGGCATTTTTAACGCCATCGTCGATTGTGCATACTTTGAACTTATCACTACATACTGGGCAATCTGAATTCATGACTGTTAGAGGAGTCCATTCACCTAGTCCTGTGATCTGGATATATATACCATCTTTTCTGTTAACAAGCTTATTGAAGTAAGAAGGCAATTGAACAGTAGCTATTCCTTTACAAAGTTCAGCTTCACCTTCATAGAATATTCCGTATTTTGGTCCCTCTTCGAATCCATGAATCAAGTTCATTGCATTATATTTATTAGGTTTCTTCTCATTTTCACAAGGGTGGTTGATAACAAACGAACCAGCTGCTTTGCCCAAGGTCCCTCCTACACATAAATTCCCTATAATACATACGTTGCCAGAAACATCTACAGTCACATGAGCCACCCCGCCTGTGCCATCGTCGTTCATGTGACCGAGGCGCAGGGTTCCGCCACCGTTCGACATGTATCTGGAATTGTTTGCGTGGTTCGAGTCCATTAGAATGAAGCCAGGGTCGGTCGATGCGACAGTAAGCCACGGCGCACCCCACCCACTTTGCGTGACCGGTGCAGCCGTCCCGATACCTACGTTGCCCCCACTCGTAATTCGTATCCTCTCCGTAATAGACCCGCCATTCGGCTGTGTGTCGAAAGTCATGTATGCGCCGGTTTGTAGAGAGGTACTGTTTTCCTTGTAAGCTCCTATACTCGCCCAGATGGCCTCGCCTCCAGCGTCTGTGTACTTCCCACCAAAGGTTAGCTCTCCGCCCTCACCAGCAGCTTGCGCGTCGGAACTCAGTATCGTAGCGACACCATACAAGGCGTGTCGAGCCCCTCGGGCATCGAGTCTGGTGATTGCCACAGCCGTCCCAATACCTACGTTGCCCGACGAGTCGATGCGCATCCACTCTCCCCAGCCACCCGCGCCCCGTCCACCAATCACAATATCGCCATAATCATTTCCTGTATCTGTGAACTGAGCCCCAATAGCAACAGACGGTGTTCCTGATGATGCTTCATTAGAAAATGTTATCAAAGACCATGTATCATTAGTTCCATCTGTATTAGCAAGTTGCAGTGCATACTGTCCTGCGGATGCGGCAATGGCACCCGTATTGGAGTCGCTGATTTCCACGGTCAGGTTGACAGCGGGTGTGCCCGCCCCGATACCTACGTTGCCAGAGCCATCGATGACCATCCGGCTTGTGCCCGTGCGCGTGGCATCGTTCGCGCCTGTATAGAAGTAGATCAAGTTGGCTGCGTTGTAGTCCGCGCTCCCGCCTCCAATGACGATCTGGTTGTTCGTGCCATTGCTGAAGGTTTCCATGATCTGGAACCCTTCGGTCTCGGCAGCGTCATACTGCTCGGACACAAGCTGGAAGTACTGGTTGGTCGAGCCTCCGCCATTCTGGCCTACTGTGGTCAGGATGCTTCCAGCGCTTCCCAGAAACGACACCGCACCCGATGCACTCAGCGTCGTCACCGTGGCCGCTGCCGCACTGTTCGACCCCAGGATGCCGTCAAGATCGGTGGCGCTCAAATCCCCGGCAACGACAACAGATGATGCCGGCGCAAGGTTGATGATGTTCCCGCTGATCGTCAGGTCAGTCCCGTCGCCCTCGATCTTTTCCCCATCATCCCCGAACGTCACGCCGATGTTCGCTGGTATGTTCACATCTCCCGTAGCCGTCAGGTTGATATCGGCACCCGATGTGACGGTCAAGTCGGTATTGTCACCCTCGATCTTTTCCCCGGTCCCAAACGTAATACCCACGTTGGCCGGTACCACCACGTCGCCCACAGCCGTCAGGTTGATGTTGTTGCCCGATATGGTGAGATCGGTGCCATCACCTTCAATCTTTTCGGCGTCATTCCCAAACGTCATCCCGACATTCGCAGGCACGTTGATGTCGGCGGTCGCGATTAGGTTGATGTCGGCCCCAGAGGTGACGGTGAGATCTGTATTATCCCCTTCGATCTTCTCACCTGACCCAAAGGTCACGCCAACGTTAGCGGGCACCACAACGTCAGTGGTGGCCGTCAAGTTGATGGCACCCCCACTGGTTACGGTCAGATCAGTATTGTCACCACCTATCGTCTCGCCCGTGCCGAATGTGATATTCTCGCCTGCCGCGAGGACAAAACTACCGGTGAACGTAAGGTCCGGCGTGCCGTCGTTGACCGATATCACGATCCCGTTCGTGCCGGCCCCGTCCACGTCGGTGCTGTACAGGTCGAACTTGGTGTTGGTCGCGTCGTACACCCACCAATAGTCGGTGCCCGTTCCGAACCGGAGCTCGACGTCGTCCTGAAATGTCTTGGGGGCCGATATATTAGCTTGGGCTTGACCCAGCACCATGACGCCGTCAGACGAGGTGTAGTCGACGTTGGCCTCGTCGGCATTATTGCCGTTGTACGTCGTCATGATCGAGTTCGTCGTGTCGGTGATAGGTTCAGCGTTCATATCAGCGCCCGCGACGGGCAAAGTGCCCTGTGCTGTCATGGTTGCCATGTCTCTACTCCTTGACCCCGAGTAAGTTGAGGAAGTGCGTCAGCTCCATCTGCGCCTGCACGACGCGTTCGTTGCAGTTCATGGCCTGCTGCCGCAGGTGCGCGGCCTTGGCGAGGTGAACCTTCACCTGCGTGTCCGTGAGGCCTGCCTGCGCTGCGCGCTCGTCGCACAGGTCGGCCTCGGCAAATAGCTGCGTTGCGAGGGCCTCCTGCACCGACATCTCGCCAACACGCTCCATGCACCTGCGCCGGTCTACCAACATGCGCGATATGGCCTTCGCGCGACGTCCGCTTGCCAATGGGCTGAGTGCGTTGAATCGCTGCACGAGGTCCCCGGTCATCACTCCTCCACTGAATGGTCTGTGCTATACCCAACCAGTTCTACATCCCCGGTTCCGGTCCATTGAGGCCGGATGTTCTCCACCAGCCTGTTGACGAAAAACACGTCGCTCAATGTCGCCCCCCCCGGCCACAGCAGTCCCGTGTTCCACTTGAGCCCGGAGTTCCACGTCAGCGTCGTTCCCAGCGACAGGCTGCCCACGCGTGAGGGCTTGCGCCCCTCATCGATCGTCACCGTCAGGTCCACGACCGCGTTTCCCGATATCATCCTGTAGTACGTGATCAGGTTGGTGACGGTTTTCATCCTGCGCCCCAGGCCCATGTCGTTGGGCGTCATCCGCACGGTCCAGTCGATGTCGGTGCTGTTGTCGTCACCCAAGCGCGATTTGTACACATACCCGTCGCCGTCGCCATACCACACCAGCTCCTCGTTGGATATGAGGATCCTGTTGGCGTCGTTCATCACCGTGCCCAGCTCGTACCAGAACACGTCCTCGGTTTCCCAGTCGTATACCAGCACCCTGTCGTGGCCGCTCGTGTTGGTTGCCGATGACATCAGCGTGTGCACCTGGTGCTCCTGCTCGAGCACAAAACTACGGGCATACTGGAGTCGACCCTGGTTCAGGTTGTTCCAGCTGCGCTGTATGGGCGACGTGACGTTGCGGAACGACCCGTCCGGATTGATCCGTATCGCCCCTTCCTTGGCTATGCACCACATGAACTCGGGCGTCGCAAGGATCGACGCGCGCGCCAGGGGGCTGAAGTTGGTGATCATCGTGCCGACATTCAGCTCTATGTAGCCGGACGAGTACTCCAGGCGGCAGGGACACACGCCGTCGGTCTTGAATACCCACAGCCAGCTGTTGTCACCATAGCCGAAGTTCACGGCACCGACGATGGCGCCGCCGCTGTAGTACACTTCGCCGTAGTTGTTGGAGGGCCACGTCGTCGGGTCGGGCACCAGCGTCCGCGGGTTGATGCCGCACCACCGCAGGCGCGTGGGATATACGGTGCCGCTTTCCTTGCAGTTCAGGGCCACGAGCATGTTCCGGTGCGTGACGAGGTCCTTGCAGTAGTCGCCGCTGGCCGCCGCGAACTGGGCGCTGCTCGTCAAAATGGCCGCATTGCCCGTGCTGCCCTTGGTCCACGGCCGCTTGGTGCCGTCCGTGCCATAGACGTTGTCGTTCATCAGCGTGTGGCGCACCCTGTCGTCGGCGCCGGTTGACACCTCTGCCGTGCCTGTTTTATCCGCTCGGGTAGTCCCATCATCAGTGTATATCTTGGCATTGTTGACGACCTCGATCTCCAGCTCCGTGCCATCGGAGTACGTCGCCTGTATCAGCCCCAGCGTGTCGGCCCCCGCCGCGATCTGTGCTGAGTTGTACGTCGTGAACCCCGAACGTCGGCGTGCCGTGCCGCGCTCGGTGAGGTTCATATTGGTGAGCGTCTCGCAGTCCTCGGCCGTCAGGCGCGCGTCGGGATACAGGAAGTCCTTCTGCCCACGCACCTGGTATATGGGATCCGTCGTGAGGTCGGGCTGTACTATGTATTGTGGTTGGGGCATGATCAGGCCCTCGATTCATACACCACGTGTATGCCAACGTCCACGTTGCCGGCAGTGCGGGCCACCCGCATAACGAAGTCACCAGCACCACTGGGATACGATGTGTTGCCATCCGGTCCTTGCAAGTTCACGTCCGTCTGCCACAATACGCTGTCGGCCTGTATGGGCCCGAACCACTCTGTCGCCTCCAGGTCCATGCCATAGCTCTCAAACCTGAGTTGGGAGACGATCCCAAGGGCCTGCCTGCCGATGTGGTAGGTGTGTACCACATTCAGGTCGCCATTCGTCGCATCCACGTCACTCAAAAAGCCCAGGTAAATGTCGCCCGCAAAGGCCGTGGTGGGATTGATGTTGACGAATATATCCTCAAGCACAAGGTGCCCTGTGTCGGCGTGCGGCCAATTGCTTGTGTCCGACAGGTCGATGAGCATAAACCCCGTGTCGGCACCTACGTTGTCCGCGTCGAGGTGGATGAATGACTTGGACTGATGCCCATATACCACCGACAGCGAGTTCTCGCCCTCATGGGTGACGGTATCCACGCCCGTCAACACCACGTTGCTGGTATCGAGATCGCCAAGGTCGTTAGCCGCTATCGTCACATCCTTGGGCGTTTGTGTGTAGATGATGGCCACGAGCTACTCCCTGTATGTCACCCACTCGACGTAACGGCATACCGCCGTGCCGGATGCCACGGCACCATACACGGGGCCTTGGTAAAAGAACTTGGCATCGTCGCCGGGAGGGAAGTCGGATCGCTTCTCGCCGACCTGCAGCGTGACCCCCACGGTCGAGTCCATGCTGCTGTCGTCGCTAATGCTGATGACGACGGTACCCTGGTTTTCCAGCTCCAGCGACACGCGCTCGTAGTTGCCCGCGATGATCAGCGTGGCGGTCGGGGATATGGTGACCTTGTTTGTGCTCATTTACGTAACCTGTTGTTGTTGCTCGGTTTACGAGACCAGACCAAAATCGATACCTATGATCGGCTGCCGCTTGGGCAGCCTGTCGGACACGGCATTGGTGACGTTGTCGAACCTGAACACGAGGTCCGGCTCCGGGTCGCCCTCGGCGAGGTACTGATCCATCAGCGCGCCCTTGTTGAAGGCATACGCGTGGAACCTGTCGGCGACGGCCTGCTTGCCGAACACGGGCAGCACCTGGCTGCCGGCGATGTATGTGAGGAGGGTGTGGAAGTTCTCGTCGAACTCGGGCCAGTCCTCGTCGTATACCAGCGCCGGCTTGACGGCCCGGGAGCGTATGGTGTATGTCCTCGCCGTGGAGGGGATCCAGTCGAACTCGACCCATATGTATGCCGGCGAGTCCACCCACTGTGGGATGCGGGATATGACGTTGGCGCTGCCGTCCTTGACGATGATGTTGCCCGTGATTGAAAAGCCGCTGTCGGCGGTTTTGACGATGCTCTCGGGTGCCTTTGTCGTCGCCGACCCTGACGTGCTCACGGGCGTCGTGCCATTCAGCGTCAGCTTCTCGCGCGTCAGCGTGTCGTTGGAGTCGCGGTATACGAGGGTGACGTACATGTTGGTGGCGTCCGCGGCGAGGGACGACTCCACCGTCAGTGCGCCGGCGGCCGCAGGCGCCTTTTCCGCGCCGAAGATGCCGACTTGGTAGTACTGCGTCGGGTCGTTGGTTTCCGTCCTCCCGGCAAATCGGGCGTCGAACTCACCCTTGGTCATCGCCGGTATCTGGCGCCTGTTCGCGGCGTCCTCGATATTGAGTATGGCCTTGATCTCCATGTCGAGGCCATACTGCGCCTGGTCGGCCACCGTCGTCAGGCTGAACTCCCTGTGCCGCATCTCCTGCCCGCTCGCGCCGAGGACCTGACGGTAGGCGTTGTTCAGCGCCGCCTTGATCATCGTCTCGGCATCGGACCCTGCGGGCACGGATCCGAGGTTGAGCAGCTCCGTCACATGTGCGCCGTATGTTCCCACGGTCTAGCTCCTTTTGCCGCCACCCTTCGCCAAGTCCGCACCCCTGCCTGTCAGGGCGTCGATCTGCTCGGGCAGGATCTCGCCCGCCTCGACGGCCGCGGCGAGGTTGTCCATCAGCGACTGTGGCGTTTGTATGTCGCTCAGGTTCTGCGGCTGGCCACCGATGACGCCGGGGATGGACTGGAAGGCCTTGACGATCGAGTTGGCCATGTTCTCCTCGGCGCGCGCACGCTGCTGCTCCGCCGTTTCTTGGAGCCGCGCATTGCGCTGTGGTCCGTCCGTCCATATCGCCGACTCGAGGTGGAACTCCCACATCCTGTACTTGGGTGGCACCCGGTTGCTGATGACGGCGTTCTGCGCCGCCTGCTGCGGCGTGGTGATGACGCCCGATCGGGTGTCGACATGCACGAACCCCTGCGGCACCTGTTCCCCGTTGTACATCTTGATGGGGTGCCCGTGGAAGTGCATGATGATGCCGTCGTCCTCGCTGACATTCTGGCCCTTGAGGGTGATGACGCCCTCGTAGTCGGGATTCCGTTGCATGGCCAGCAGCACCACCGACGGCTGTCCCACGAATGGGCCGTCATGCCACGGCACCGCCGGGTCATGCTGCGTGTCCGAGCGCCTGTCCGACACGGCCTCGACCTTGTGGTACAGGATGGTGCCCTTCGTCTCCTGCGTCAGCGGCAGCGGCACGAAACCGTCCGCGCGCGTATCGTCCTGATGCTTCGCGATGATGTCCTCGTTCACTTCCAGCGTGATAGGCATCTTGTACAATCCTCCCGGTTGATCGTTACACTACGGTGCCGGCGAGCAGCGAATACCCACTCATGTTGATCTGGCAGTTTGCAGTCGAGTTCGCAATCGTAGCCTCGACCTTGATGCCGGGCGTTCCTGCCCACAGACCATTGAACTCGAAGTCAAACCCCTCCGCCGATACATCAGGCAACCACTCGGCGGCCACGGTTGCGCCAGCGGCCCCCGTAAGAACTTGGATCGCTTGGTCTGCGTCGACATGTCCGCTGATATGCACAACGAAATGCTGACGCTTGCTTTCCGCAGCATGGGATGCGGTAGCGCCGGCCCCAGTGCCAGCGGTCGTCTCATCCCACGGAATTGCTCCAGGTGGCAGATACATCGCTTGTCTCCTCACTCCTGTTCCGTGTAAAGGGCCGCCTCGATCTCGTCAGCCTGCTCCTGACTCAGCGACCCGCCCCTCAGCTTCGCTATGATCGCGTTCTGGTTCTGGCGCAACAGTTCCACCGTCTTGCTCAACGACGCCAGCGTCGCCTTCCCCTTCAGCTCCTTGATCATTGTCTTGCCTTTCGATCTGTATGCCGCAGATGCCGAACATCTGGGCCATCCTGTGTGCGTATGTGTGATTTGCCCTTACGAACTCGTGCCCCTGGCGTGCTATCGCCTCCCGCTCCATCGGGTTGTCGAGCATCCGCCGGATCTTTTCAATGGCCTCGTCGATGCCCTCGTATCCGACGAAGTGCTCGCCATCCCTGAACCCCAAGTCTGCCCATCCCGCCACGTCCCGGTTCGCCAACATCGCCGTGCCGGTCGATGGGATCTCGAACCAGCGCATGGCAAGATCGTTTTTTATGCTCACGTGCATCCCGACGCGCCCCTTCACGTACCGCGCGGCCATCGCCTCGTGGAAGCAGTTGGTCACCAGCCACGAGTTGCGATAGGCCTTGAATATGGCGTCAAGGTATTCGACTCTGTTGTGCGACTCCGGGTCGCCTTCCACTCCCTTGTTCATGAACCCGACGAATACGACATCCCACTCCTTGTCGAGGTCCCTGCCCATGAATATCTGCTGCAGCGATGCCTGCGCCGACTCGCGCTGCGCGGGATCCGCCTCCTGCGCAAGCAGAGCCTCGCGTATCTGCATCAGCTCCGACTGGTTGGGCTGCGCCCGCGGCTGGCAGGCCAGCGGCAGCCAGTGTGCATCGATCCCGTGATCGGCCATCAGGTCCACGCCCGTGGTTTGGGCGCAGAAGACGAAGTCGAAGTGCTTGGCCCATTCGACGCGGATGTCGCTGCCCAGGTGTGTGTCGATGAGCCAGCACGCCTTGACGGGCGCGTCCGGCAGCTCCATGGGTATATCATCACGCCCATCATCGCAAAACAACACCATGTCGGTTTTGTGATCCTCGGGTATGGGATGCCCGCGTTGGAGCCACTCGAGGTGCTCGCCGTCCAAGCCGAACACGGGCAAGCCCATCACTTCCTTCGCCGCCTGCCGCACGAGGCTGAACGTGCCGTTGTCCCTCATTTCAGCGTTCACGCAAAATGTCAGTTTCATTGCATTGCTCCCGGTTAGGCTGTGCGCCTGTGGTACGTCCGCAACTTAAGATCTTGCCTGCGCGGCTTGATTGCTCCGGCCATCAGCGCGTCCCAAAAACGTGGGAAGTGTTCCTCGGCCAAGTTCGTCATCTCCATGTGCAGGGCATGAAAAGTCTCGTTGGGCACCATGCGCGTTCGTGCCTGATACAGGATGTCGCCGGCATCATATTCCGCTGTCATCAGGTGCCACGTCACTCCCGTCTCTGTATCGCCGGATGAGATCACGTTGTTCAGCGTGTCGCATCCCGCGTGGCGCGGCAGCAGGCTGTAGTGCATGTTGATTGGGTTCATCGCCTTGGGCACGGCGCACAATAGGCTGCCTAATTTCGTTCTGCACTGCAGGCACAGGATGTGGTCGGGGCGATCGATCATAAGCTCGTCGGCGTAGTGGTTGGGGTTGCCCACGTAGCACCGTATCCCGTTGCCTTCGGCCCACGCCTTCATATCCCCTTGCCACGAGTTGGCCTGCGTTATGACCGCCGTAACCTTTGTGCCCGCTCGGCGCAGGAGGTATTCGGCGATGAGCTCGGCCGCCAGCTTGTGGCCTACGATGGCGACGCGGATCATGTCGGACTCCACGCCGGCATCGTCATCTCAAGCCGGGACATCATCTCGGCGTGCGTGGGGAAGGTCTTTGTCCACTCGTACACCCTGTCTATGCCCGTGCCCAGGTCGACATTGGGAGCCCAGCCCATCGCGCGAAGCGACGCCGTGTCGGCGACCATCCTGATATCATCCCCGGATCGCGCCTGCTCGCGTAGGACCTCGCATCGTCCATACTTGAGGCACACGAGCTCGGCAAGCCCGTCGATCGATATCATGTCGCTCGTGCCCACCTCGTACACCAGGTCCGGCAGTTGGTTGTCGAGGGCGAGTATGTTGGCATCGACGACGTCGTCGACGTAGCAAAACGCCCGCTGCTGCTGTCCGCCGTGGATCCGAATCGGCATCCGTTCGACCGCCGCGCGACAGAATATGCCGATGACACCGCGCCCTTCGGTGGGCATCCCCGGGCCGTAGACGCTGAAGTATCGTAGTATGGTGACGTCGACGCCGCGCAGGTCGCGGTAGTACTGCGCGTAGTGCTCCGCCGCGAGCTTGCTGATCCCGTATGGCGTGCCCGGGATGCCGTTGGGCTGCGGGTGGACGCTGCCCGTGCCGGCCATGATGAGCTTTGCGCAGTTCGCCTTGCACGCCTCCAAGGCATTGATGGCTCCGCACCCGTTCGTTATCAGGTCCTCCATTGGCGCGCCGAGCGACATCGTCAGGTGGGCGGCCGCCAGGTGAAACATCACGTCCTTGCCAATCATCGCCTCGTATAGCGCGCCTGTGTTCCTCACGTCCTGCGAGCATCTTGCGTCGTACCCATCAACCTCGTGCCCTTCGTCCTGCAGGCGCTTGACGAGGTGCTTGCCAATGAATCCCTCGCTCCCGGTCACAAGGATTTTCATGGCCGCCTCGCAATCACGCCGAATGCCACGCTCTTGTCAAACGCCTCGCAAAACGTGACATCCCACCCCAGCGCCTCGAGCAGGTTGCGCGTGCTGGATGGCACGAAGGCATGGACGCGGTCGGCATCTATCAACATCGTGTTTACCGACCCGTGGTTGGGCAGCGATGCGAGCAGCTCACCCCCCGGCTTCAGGGCCCGGGCCCACTCGCTGAGTGTGGCCACGGGATCCAGCAGGTGCTCGAACACGTGGGCGGCGATGATGTAGTCCAGCGATCCGTCGGCCACGGGCAGCGTCGCTGCATCTGCCGTAAGGTCGTTGGTGGCCTCGCTGAACTTGCGGCCGCCCGATCCCGTCTCACCGCGCTTGGCGAGGTCCAGTCCGGGCACCCCTTCGATCTCCATGTGTCCGCAGCCCAGGTTCAGGCCGCGCTTGCCGGGTCGCTCCGCCACCAGCCCCTCGTACCACACCTTCTCGTTGAACAGATCCTGCAGGGGAGGTCCATACTTCCAGTGCCGCGCTTGGCGGACGTCATACCACTTTTCCACGCCGTGCTTGCGGATCAACGCGTTGTCGGTCTTGTTCTGGTGCTCCTCGCTATCCCAGTATCCCGGGTTGACCCTGTGCCCCGTCTGCTGTCCCACGTGGTACAGGAATGCCGTCCTGTCGATCAGCAGCTTGTATCCGGCATCCCGCAGGCGTATGCTCCAGTCGAGGTCGTCGCCGCCGGGCAGCATCTCGTCGAGGCCACCGATTTCCTTTATTGCGGATGTGCGCATGACGACGCAAAAGCCTATCAGCAGCGACGTTTCGCTGATGGTGTGCACGCCGCCCTGCGACATGTTCTGCGCGCCCATGACGAAGTTCGATATCGGACCCACCGCGCCCACGTCGGTGTCCTTGAACCAGCGGCACGTGTCGTCCCAGAAGCTAGGGATCCCCGGCAGGAAAAACACGTCGTCGTTCATCAGGCACACCAGCGGCGTGTCGCACCTGTCGAGCATCATATTGTTGGCGCCCATCCATCCCTTGTTGGCGTGGGCGTGGACCACTTCGATCAGGTCCGTCTGGTATTCCGCCAGCGTCTCCTCAATCTGCTTCTCGCCCTCGGGTGTGCCGTCGTTGTTGATGACCTTGATCTTGTATGGGTAGTCGGTGTGCATCATCAGCGACGACAGCGTGGCGCACAGCTGCTGGATGTTCTGGTATGTCGGTATCTGTATCGTCAGTATGTCAGCCACGGCCGGCCTCCTCGAGCTTGGCATACACGTCGGGGTGGTCCTTGCGCCGCTGCTCGTATTGCTCCTCGCCTATCCATCGTGGCGCCCATTCCTTGTGGTACGTCTTTGTTGCCGTATCCACATACCGAGGCACGCCGTTGAGGTAGGCCCTGACGCAGAACATCCAGTCCTCGCCACATCCCGTGGAGTAGAACCACGGCTTGGGAATCTGCCGGAACACGTCCATGTGGATGAGGACGACGCCGGCACCGAAGGCGATGGCCGCTCCTATGTCCTCATCCGATATCAGCTGGTCCTTGGGGTAGTCGAGGACATACTGGCTTTTGTGTATCACCTCACCACCCACACGCATCTGGTTGATCCTGAAAATCACCGGATACGTCGGCTCGCGTGCCGCGAAGGCCAGGGCGGCGACGATGGGCTTCTGGTGCCGCCACAGCTTGAGGAACGTCGCCCACGAAAACAGCATGTCGTCGTCCCAGAACAGGAGGTAGTCGTAGTCATCGCGCAGGGCGTTGTCGGCGACATTCTCGCGGGCGAGGCCGGGCAGGCTCAGGCCGCCCTCGTCGGAATACCCGAACTCGAATATCCCATCCTCGACCATGATGTCGCAGTCGGCTCCGCCGTCGTTGCCCCCCTTGTCGAGGGACGGCATCCCTTCGCGCGTGATACCCTCCGCATGTGCCCAGGCCAGCCACTCCGACCTTTCCTGCAGCTTGCCGAAGTAATGGACCATCTCCATATACCGCTGGTAGGTATGCTGATCCGGCCCAGCATACCAGGGCCAGCCCAGGCACACGCGGGTGACGCCATATTCAGTTGTCAAAGATCACCTCCCGGTTATTGCGGCCGGCCCTTTCACATCTCCCCCTCTCGGTATGAGGAAAGGAAAGCACCTGGCCTTGATGTACTGCCATACCGATGTTTCTGTTGCCCGGCCGTGCATGTGTGACTTGTGCATCCCCGGTTGCATATCGTCCTTAAGCCAGAACAGCCTGAAGCATGTCGCTTTGGGCCCCGGTGGACCCAAGCACTGCATCAGCACCTTGTCTTCAAACTCCGCGTCCAGCGGACGTATCAGCCAAAACAGTGGGTTGCTGTAGAACTTCCTGTACAGTGGCTTGATACGCTCCAGCTCTTCGTTCGCGGCCTTGAGCTTAAAGCCCCAGTCCTGCGCCTCAAACACGGCCCTGTCGCGCCGCTGCTCGAGTTCGAGGATATACTCCTGCTGCTCTTGTGTCCATTCATCCATCCCAGTTGCTCCCGGTTTGGTGGGCACCCCGGAAACCGGGAGATCCGGGGTGCCCCGTTAGAGACGCGTCTCATTACGTTTCAACATCTACATCGCGCGGATCATCGCCTTCGCCCACCCGCCCGGGCTGTTGACTGCCGCGCCGATCGCCTCAAGCGACACAGCGGGGCCGTAGCTGTCGAGCAGGCCCGTGCTGTTGACGCCGAGGGATGCCGCGTTGGTGCCCATTGCGATCCCCACGGCGTTGGTCACCGACGTCCCGCACGCGAAGATGCGTGTGGATGCGGCGTATCCGTAGCCGATGAAGATGCTGGTTCCGTTGTCGGGGACGTCCGATCGGGACACGCCCACGAAGGTGATGAAGTTGTCCGTCGCCGGCAGCACCGCGAGGTTCGCGTTGACGCTGGCTGCGGTCGTGGTCCAGCACACGGGGAATCCCGTGGTGATCGTCGCACCTTCGGCGTTGGTGAAGTTGCCGTACATGACCTCCGCCGTCGTCCTGTTTGCCGTTGCGCTGTGCATAGTAGTACCTCCTCGGCGGCGCCTATACGAAGGTCGCCGTGAAGTCGTATGTCTGTGCGGAAAGGATGTAGCTCTGCATCGCGATGTTGCCGTTGTCGGCCGTTCCCGATGCATTCACGTTGAGTTCGACCTGCACCGGGCCGGCGTCGTCCTTGCCGTTGATGTCAATGCTGACGACATACCTGCCCGGGAACATGTTGAACGCCGTTTTGTCGATCCCGTCTACCTCCGCCGTGCCGGACACTTTTCAGTAGTGCCCTTCCTGGCGGAGGGTGTTTTGGTTGATGGTGAAATCGCCGTCGGCCATACCGTCACCCCCTCGCTTATGGGATTACGCCAGCCGTGAAGCGATAGGTGTCGGCTGCCGAAGCTTGGATTGCGACGGTGCCATTGTCCGCAGTCGAGAAATCATCCTCCAAGTTGATGCCAACCCGAACGGTGGCATCGTCGTCGGACGTGTTCTCCACGTGACACCAGAGCACGTAACCCGTGGTAGGAACCACCACGAACTCGTTCGCATTGGTGTCAGGACACGCAACCGTCCCCGTCACAATGCTGTGGTCACCCGCAGACCGGGGGGTTCCCGTGTCCAGGGTCGGTGTGACATCAGCCATGTCGACCTCCTTAGGTGATGCCGGACAGCTTCACCTGCTTCTGCCTGTTCGTGGTGAACAGGTTGAGCAATGCGAAAATCTGGCTGATCAGCGTGTCCTGGTTGACAGGCTTCTGGAGCCCTTCGTCGGACTCGGCGAACTTCCGGTCCTCGTGGCACGCCAGGCCCATGGCCGACGTGGTCAGACCGTGCATCATCCCCGACGTCTGCTGCGGATCCCAGATCACGGGCGCGCCCTTGAACGGCGGGCAATTCTCGAGCCCGAAGTCCGGCGTCTCGGTCGGGCTGTAGCGCTGCGCAGGCACGTGAAGTGCCTCATACGACTCGTGGATGCCACGCGTGGTGACCCACAGGTCGACGCCGACGTTGGGTCCCTCGCCACCGATCTCCAGCACCTGGTTGCCGCCGGAGCGCATGTTGGGGAGAAGGTTGACGGCTGCGGCACCCACGGACGGGGCCGAGATGTTGCGCCACGCCGTGTTTGACGTAGGCACCGAAGCATACGACGTGGTGCCTGGCGTTGTCTCGCACATAGCCTCGAGGCCCGTGATGTCCTTGGACCCGTTGCCCGTGCCGTCGGAGAAGATGCCCGCGACGACGTCGTCCTGCACCGACTGCGCAGCATCCTTCGTGCGCTGTGCCAGCAGGTTGAACAGCCGCGTCTCGTTCCCCTTGTTGAGGGTGATCTCCTTGCCCGTGATGACGATGGAAGCGCTGTACTGCTTCCAGTTCACGAACCATGACGTTTCGTTGTCCTGGAGGGTCACGTCCAGCACCTCGTCGTCAGCATACGAGCTGACGGTGCTGTTCTTGGCGTACTGGAATGCACCTCTCAGCCGCTCGCCGCCATCGACGGTCAGCACTGCATCCGTCGACATCAGCTTGTTGAGGAGCCACCTTTTCTGGTAAATGGCATCCGCAACCACGCCGTCGTTGACCATCTTCTCGATCGTCGCGGCGAGAAACGACTGAATGGTTCTGGTGTCGGTTGTGTAGTCGGCCATGCTGCCTTCTCCTCACGCTATTGGAGGAGCAGTCGTCAGATCTGGTTCAGGCGTTCACGTATGCGTTGCGTTGCGGCCATGATGTTGCCGACCTGCTTGGGGTCGTTGCGGTCGTACAGCGGGGCGTCGCCTGTTCCTCCTCCGGGCCGCGATGCCACCGTGGCCCTCTTGGCTCGGCGCACGCTGCCGCCGACCTGCTCGTTGCGCTCGGACAGTGCTGCCTTCCTGCCGTCCGCCCGCGCCTCTTTGACCAGGTCGTCGAAGTATGCCAGCTTGAACAGGTCGCCGTGCGTCAGGGCGCCTTGGTCTGTCAGGCGCTCCAATGTCGGGCGTGCCCTTTCGACATACTCGGCGTTGGGGCGGAATGTGCCGTTGTCCATTTCGCCGAAGCGCTCTCCGAACGCCTCGACACCCGCCCTGTTTGCCTCCGTGGATACACGCTGTACGCTCTCGTTTTGCCGCTCCGTGTCGAGCTCGTCACGCTTGACGAACCCTTCGTCACGCAGCTTGGCATCGAGCAGTTGCTGGAAAAACTCGCGCTGGTCGGGATCCGAGATCTGACTAACCAGCTCCTGGTATCCCGTCTGCTCCTCCGGCTCCCCCTCCTGGGGTGCCGGGGCGCGCTCGTCTATCGTCGCAAGCATGTCCTCCACTTCGCCCTTCAGGTCCTCAACCTCGCTGGCGCGTTGTTCCGCACGCGTCGTTCGCCTTTGCAGATCCTTGAAAGCGTCTGCTCCATCCTCACCAAATTCATTCGTGATCGCTTCGAGCATAGAATCGTACCCAGGCCGCCCTCCCGTTTCCGCATCTGCGGTCGTTCCGGCGCCGTCGTTGGGGTCCTGCTCGTCGTCCCCCGCGCTTGCCGAAGTGTCCACTGCCCCGTTGGAGCCGTCAGCATCGCCGGTAGTTCCCTCGTCGGCTGCGTCCTCGTCGGACGTCGCAGCTTGGAGTGCGGGATCCGGGTCTGCCAACTGCGCTCGTATGGCATCGCCAATGGGGTCGCGGTCTTCGTCTGCCAAATTCATGTCAGTAAATCCTCCCGGTGGTTATCCTACTCGTGTGTTGACGTGCACCATCTTGCTCTTGTCCATCCTCCGCCTCTGCCTGTAGGCCTTTGTGCCTTTTTCGCCATACAGGCGCTGCTCGTCCTTGTCCTTCCTGGCCTGCGCCGTCGCCCGCTGCACGTCTGACAGCGTGACGCCGCGCGGCGGCAGCGGCTTGACGTGGTGGGGTGCGTGCTTGTCGAAGTTGCGGGCACCCTTGACCCTGTCGCCGGTTTCCTCGTAGC
>Ga0080013_1001479_pt1 | contig 30977 bp, 23 predicted proteins | sample ETNvirenome_6_85_FD_69236 | JGI IMG/M metagenome (GOLD analysis project Ga0080013, IMG submission 69236) | Marine viral communities from the Pacific Ocean - ETNP_6_85 (SPADES assembly) (version 2) | ecosystem: Environmental > Aquatic > Marine > Oceanic | place: Pacific Ocean | collected 2013-06-19 | reverse complement strand
AGTGAATATAGCACCACATCAACATCGGGCTCTATCACTTCTGGTTCCGCCGGCTCAACCACCACTACCGCTGGTGTAACAACCCATAGCGGATCTTCGTATCATACAATTTCAGCGTCAGGCTCATTTAGTTCTGGTTCCGATGGCTCGATATCTAGTTCACATGCCGCCACCACGTGGAGCGGCTCATCATATTATACACTTTCAGCGTCAGGCTCATTTAGTTCTGGTTCCGATGGCTCGATATCTAGTTCACATGCCGCCACCACGTGGAGCGGCTCATCATATTATACACTTTCAGCGTCAGGCTCAATGACCTCTGGATCGTGCGGTTCGATATATGGTTCACACTGTGTGACGACGTGGAAGGGCCAGGGCCACGGCACGACAGGGGTGAAATCCATCATTGAGCTTTCGGGTGGATATGTTTCAGCATCGAAAGGTATCACAGCGCACTCCATAACTGGCTCGTATCTTACCGTAAGCGGCTCTTTAACTGCAACTTGTGATGATATAATTTTCCAATCTACGCACACCACAGATCCCACTGTTGTAATTAAAAACACAACAAATGACGCCACCGGCGCCCGCTTGCGCTTTGTCAAAGACAAAGGCGCCGCCGGCGCTGCCAATGATGTTGCTGGTGTTATCGAGTTTTATGCTGACGATGCTAACCAAGATCAAGTATTGTTTGTCCAGATAGAGGGCGCAGTTGAAACCGCCACCAATGGACAAGAAGGCGGTAGGCTGGTCTTGGGTGTCGCGTCTCATGACGGTGAAATGAATGTCGGGTTGCTTCTCGTTGATGGAGATGCCGAAGATGAAATAGATGTAACAATTGGAAACACGACGACCTCTGTGGTAACGATTGCCGGCGACCTTAAAGTTACAACAGATATTATTCTCGATGACGGCGGTTCTTTGAAAGAAGCCGGCGGCACGGCGGCCTTTACATATGATGGTTCTGGAGATGTTACAAAGATTGGACAGGACTCGCCATCTTCCGGCGAGTTCCTCAAGTGGGATGGTTCCAAAGCAGTTTGGGATTCTGCAGCCGCGAAGAATGTTGAGACTTATGGCGCCGCCCCTCTAGGTACATCCATCTCTGCATCGTGCGATTTTGCTTTGATTAAGTCTGGTGCTGTAAGGCCTGGCCCCGGGGGTGCGGTGTACACTCTTCCGACCCCTTCTGCTGGCAAATATCTTGATGTTAAGCTTTCAGGCTCACAAGCAAATGTGACACTTAAAGCTCTTGTTGGGGACGCTATCGAAGATGGTGGTTCGCAAAGCACTATTCTACTTGAAGCAACCGGTTCTGCTGTTACTTTGGTGGCATATGACGCCACACATTGGTTCGTCATCTAATTATTGAGACAAAGGACACCCAATAAAAGTACTTTGAGGAGAAATAGTACTATTTATTTTGAACAAACATCATTTCAGGAGTTATTTTATGTCTAGTTTGCTTAAAGAGGCCATTGTTGATGCCAAAGCATTAAGAGAGGCAGCTTTAAAAAACGCCGAATCCTCCATTATCGATAAGTATTCAAGCGAGGTGCGCACCGCTTTAGACAAATTGCTGGAGCAAGAGGAGCTGGACGCCGATCTGGGTCTGCCGCCACCGCCCCCTCCGGACCCCGACATGGCCGGGATGGAAGGAGAGCCAGCAGCAGATCTCGGTCTCGATATGGCCGCTCCAATGGATCCGGCTGGCGCCATGGGCCCCGCCACAGAAGAAGTGGTTGAAAGTGATGTAGATTTGGCCGGTACTGATGGCTTAGGAGATATGGATGGTGAAAACCTAAATAAATTCTCCGACGAAGGAGAAAGCTCCGAAGTCACAATTAATCTTGGTGCACTGCAGGAAGCGATCAAGGAGCTTGGTACCGAATTGAACGAAGATGATGAATATGACATTACGGAAGATGCTCTGCTAAAAATTCTTTCTGAGGATGACGAAGAACCCACAATCGAGGATCGATCTGCAGAAGAAGAGACCGCGGCAACCACATTGCCGCCCGTAACTGAAGATGAAGAAGTTATTGAAGTTGACATGGACTCTCTTATTGACTCCATTATGGAAAAACTTACGGTCGACATGACTGCTGAATTATCCGGCTGGGCGGGACGCCCAAGCGAAGATGTTAAGTACGAGATGGAAAGAGAGCTAGCGCGCCGCCGCAGCACCGATGTCGAAGAAGATTTAAAAGATTTGAAGAAAGCTCAAGAAGAGTTGGTTTTTGAAAATAACCAAATCAGTGAGCAAAACAATCAATATAAGCAAGTAGTTGAAGAGTTAAAGGAAAATTTACAAGATGTAAACCTTTCTAATGCTCGCTTGCTTTATACGAACCGTGTATTGAGAAATACCTCCCTAAATGAGCGACAAAAAGATAAAATTGTCGAAGCTATTTCCGGCGCCGGTTCAGTCACAGAGGCAAGGACAATATATGAAACCCTTCAAAGCACAGTGGAGGCTGCTCCTAAGAAAAGCCCACAATCACTAAGCGAAGCAATCACTCGTCGTTCTTCTGTTTTACGTGCTTCTCGCCAAGAGAGCACACCTTCTGATCCTTTCGCTGAAAGGATGAGAAGACTAGCTGGAATAAACTAATTAATCATAAAAATATAAGGAGGTTATTATAATATGTCTGGTATAATTGAAAGGCTGACTGAAGGTATCATCAATCGCGATGTACGCACTGAAAGTCATGCTCTATTACAAAAATGGGAAAAGACCGGTCTACTCGAAGGATTAGACAAGGATCGTTCCCGACAAACTATGGCTCGATTGCTTGAAAACCAAGCCAAAGAGCTTCTCCGCGAAAGTTCCACTATGGCTGGTGGTGATGTTGAGGGTTTCGCAGCCGTCGCATTCCCCATCGTCCGTCGTGTTTTCGCAGGCTTAATCGCTAACGATCTTGTTAGTGTGCAGCCGATGAGCCTACCTAGTGGTCTCATCTTCTTCCTCGACTTTACGGTTGGAAGACCGATTAGTACGCAGGATCCTGGTGCCATGTCCCGCTTGGGATATGTTAGTGCAAGTTCACTATATGGTGGTGGACGAGTTGGTGCTGATATCGTCAGTGGTGCTGTGTTAACAGATACTGGTGATGTTTTTGCTGGCCAAGGTCCCTATAACCTGGCCAATGGCTATTCTTCACCGACTGGCTCATCCGCCTGTAGTGGTCTCTCACTTGGTGCTGCAAATGTGGCACTTAGCCAATGGGGTCAGTCAAGCGGCAGTGCCGTAGAGAAGCTTGCGCGTTATGATGCAGACTTCTTGTCTGGCTCAACTGACGTTGCCGTCGTTTCCGTTGCTGCTTCCCAGTTCGATCAGCTTAACAAAGATGCTCTTCAGGGTATCAACGTTAGTTCTTCTGCTGGTGCTGGCTTCCTTGTTTCGGAGGCCAATGTCGCCGCGACGAGACTCGTCCGACGCCTCACCCAATGGAGTGGTTCCGATCACTCTGTTGCCACTGGTAAGATCTTGTTGTTCTTCCAGGGAGTGGGAGCTAATGGTAAGGCTACGGCTGTTAAGGGAGTTGGCGCTCATTCGCCACTCGGAGTTAGCACGGTTTCAATTCTGGGTCTCGGAGCTAGCTCATGTTCCATTGGTTGGCCACAAACAGATGATATCACCAACTCTCCGACGTTAGGTGCTGTTATCGGTCAAACCGAGTGGGGACTTGAGAACGAAGCGAACATCCCCGAGATCGACATCAAAGTCGATTCCGTGGCGATTACCGCTCGGACCAAGAAGCTCAAGGCTAAGTGGACACCGGAATTGGGTCAAGACCTCAATGCCTACCACAACCTTGATGCAGAAGTCGAGTTGACTAGCATTCTCTCTGAGCAAATTGCTCTTGAGATTGACCGCGAGATCCTTGCAGATCTCATTAACGGTGCAACTGCTGCTACTTACTACTGGTCACGTTCTCCGGGTCTGTTCGTGGATCGCTCAACTGGTACTGAAATTGGCGCTAGCTCTGCGGCTCCGGACTTCACTGGTACGGTTAGCGAATGGTATGAGACTCTTGTCGAGACCATTAATGATGTATCTGCCCAGATCCATCGTAAGACTCTACGTGGTGGAGCTAACTTCGTTGTCGTTGGACCCGAAGTTGCTAACATCCTTGAGTTCACCGCTGGTTATCGCGCTTCCGTCACACATGATGACGAGAAGGGCTCCATCGGTGCCGTTAAGGTTGGCTCGCTAAGCAAGAAGTTTGACGTTATCGTCGATCCATACTTCCTGCGTAATGTGATCCTCGTCGGTCGTCGCGGATCCTCTTTCCTTGAAAGCGGATACGTATACGCACCGTACGTGCCACTACAAACTACACCCACAATCTTCGGACCGGAAGATTTCGTGCCCCGCAAGGGAGTCATGACTCGTTACGGTAAGAAGATGGTCCGACCGGACTTGTATGGTCTAGTTGTCGTGCAGGGTCTCTTAGGTAAGGCTGGAGCAACATCCTAATAGATAAACATTTGTTACACATTAGGTAAAAAGCACGGCTAAACGTGACACAGAAAGCCCCCGCCTTGAAAAAGGCGGGGGTCTTCTTTATGTGGAAAACTATTTATATGTGAGGCAGGAGTATATCTTTTGTCTCACCTAAATTATAAACACATAAATGGAGGGTTTTAAATTATGGGAAAAAGAATAGGCTTGGCGAGAACCCAAGCATTACTAGAGAACTTGAAAAGAGAGATTAATCTCGGCGCAGGTACTGAATTGAAAGGTTTGCGCAAAAATATCATTGCGCTGGAGAATTCCGCAGCAGCGGTTGACAAAGTATTAAATGCAGCTGAAAGCAACTCGCTCGTTACCTTAACGGTATCATCCGATACAGGTAGTAGAGGAATCGAGGTTACGATGCCAACTCCGACAGCAGGATTACAGTTTGAATTTGTTATTTGCGATCCTGGCGATGGCACAAACAACATCACTATCAAAACTGCAACGGATGCAGTTAACTTCAGAGGGGTCTACCAGACCGTGAAAGATGGCGTCGAAGGCTCTGTTTTCGATTCGTCAACTATCGTCTTTGATATTAGTGATGTGGGCACAAAGGCTGATTTGATTGGCACCTCTTTCCGCGTTGTGGCTGATGGTACCCACTGGTATGTTATTGGTGGACTGAACTACGGCGGTGAAGATGCATCAGGCACTGGTTTCGAGCCAGCGGCTGGTACTGACGTTGACGACTAAAATTGATGCTGACGATTAAATTCGTCTGCTGTTTTTTGGGTCCCCTGCCTTTTGGTTAGGGGGCTCTTTTTTTGAAAATGTCGATCTGCCAAATTTTTTTCGTCTACAATTTTTGAGATTTCCGTTTTCGACATTTTAAAACTACTTATTTATAAGGAGAACCACCATGAACCCTCGTAGAAGATTAGCTTGGAAAATGAAGTCTCGTGCACTCAACACTGCACCAATCCCGGTCGTTAGGCCGGCCGTTGAAACAGTTGAAGAGGTGCCCACTGTCAAAGTAGAAACCCAAACCAAGAAAAAGACGGCAAAGAAAAAAATTAAAACTTCCCGCAAGTATTAAATAAAGAATTCATAAGCATTGAACTTTGTGTTTATGTTCACTATTTATGTAGTAGGAGTACTTATGCATGCCGACCAATCTTAGCCCACGTTCTCAAACCAGCGCCATAGTATTAACATCAACCGGCAGCGCAGCAAAAGTATCCGGATCGCTTCCATTTGGCATGTATACCGGCTCTGCTGACTTTCTGACCGGTGCCGCGACCCAAGTTGCCTATGTATATAAGAAATTGGGTGGCGACGTCGTAGATATCGAGCTAACGCCCGCAAATGTATATGCAGCTTACGAAGAAGCTGTGCTGGAATACTCATACATCGTCAACTTGCATCAAAGCAAGAATGCCCTATCAGATGCCCTGGGAAATGCGACAGGAACCTTCGATCACATGGGGAATATGAAAGCAAGTAGTTTCTCGTCGAGCTTAGGAGCTTCCAGGGTAGAATTAAAATATCCTAGATTTAAATTTTCATATTCAAAGAAGGTTGGAGATGGGTTAGCTGCAGCGGCCGGAATAGGCGGCACAATCAGGCAATATTCGGCTTCTTTCGGAATAGTGGAAAATCAGCAAGATTATGATCTTCAAACGATTGTCGAAGACGCATCGTCTTCGGGCACGGATGATGATGGCAATGTGATTGATTTTGCCGACAAAGTTGGAAACAAGCGAGTTGTGATAACAAGAGTGTTTTATAGATCTCCCCGCGCAATGTGGAGATTTTATGGCTATTATGGCGGTTTTGGCGTCGTAGGGAACTCTTCCACATATGGACAATATGCAGATGATGCAACATTCGAGATCATCCCAACATGGCAGAATAAAATGCAAGCCATGATGTACGAAGATTCAATTTATACGCGTACGTCGCATTATTCATATGAATTAGTAGATAACAAATTGCGCCTTTATCCAACTCCAAGCGACTATGGTTCCGGCGTGGAGGATCGAATGTGGGTTAAATTTTATATTGAATCAAATGCCTGGGATGACGACGATAGGTATGAAACTGGAACCAGCGGTGTTAATAATATGAATACATTGCCATTTGGCAATATTCCTTATGCAAATATTAACGCCATCGGGAAACAATGGATTCGAAAATATGCTTTAGCGCTCTGTAAGGAGATGCTAGGTCAAATTCGAGGCAAGTTTACCACAATGCCCATTCCGGGAGAAAGTGTCACACTAAATCATTCAGAACTGCTATCACAAGCGAAAGAAGAGCAGACACAACTAAGAGATAAATTAGCCGAGATACTGAAGGAGATGGAATACACCACCTTGGTGAAACTGGACGGTGAAAAAGCCGATGCAGCACAGGCAACATTAAAGAATTCGCCGCTGCCAATATTTGTAGGATGATAAACAATGGGAGATGAATGGAAAAAGCCGGCTGCCCCACCTCCGCCCTTATTCTTAGGTAAGAAAGAGCGGGACTTAGTAAAACAGGTTAATGACGAGCTAATTGAAAAAGTCATTGGCCAACAGATTTTATATTACCCAATTGATATGGAAACAACGAATTTTCATGATCTCTATGGCGAAGCAATCACAAAAACATATTTGCCTCCTATCAGAATATATGCTTTAGTTGAGTGGACCGAATACGCAACTTCTTATATGGAAAGCGCAGGGGTCGACAAGAGTTGGGAAATCAAGGTTCACTTTCATGAGCGCCGCCTACAAGAAGATCAAAATCTATATGTTCGCGAGGGTGATTTTGTTTTATATGGTGATTTTTATTATGAAATTATGAAATTAAGCGAGGAATCAAAACTTTTTGGTCAAGTCGATTATGGTTTTGAAATCTCGGCCATATGTAAGAGAGCAAGGAAGGGACTATTCGATGCTACCTGATAACTTTGATTTTGCAATGCTTCCGGCTGGAAGTTCCGAACACACCCTTAAAGAATTAGGGGTGTTGGCCTCCACCATAGAGACGATTGATTATGCGATTTTTTCATGGCTAAAGGTTGATTTAGATCTTAGCGCCCACACAAACGAAGGATTTACGAACGTACCGATAATTTGGCAAGCACCCGAACGCTCCTTCCAGGTAAAAAACGAAAAATCATTACGAGACGACGGCGGAGCCCTAAAATTACCAATCATCAGCATAGAGAGAACAGGAATTACCAAAGATCCGACAAGAAAAGGCGGTTTTCAAGCTCATTTGTATTCAAAAGACAAAAATGGCCGCACTGGTCGCGTGGTGATAGCTAAGCGAATAAAAGAAGACAAAACAAGAAATTTTGCTGTTGCTTCTGCAACGCGAAATAATTTGGGGGCTAAAAAACAGTTAAACTCGCCGAGAATCAACAAAAAAATTATTATTCAGTCCTTGTCCATTCCCATCCCCATATATATTAATATAGATTATAAGATTATTATTAAATCAGAATATCAACAGCAGATGAATGATTTGATGACACCATTCATTACTCGGCCTGGCCAAATTAATGCATTTGTCATGAAAAGAAACGGCCACCTATACGAAGCCTTTATCGAACAAAGCTTTGCGCATAGCAATAATGTGGGCAATCTTGGTGAAGATTTGAGAATGTTTACATCAGAGATCACTATCAAAGTATTGGGATATTTGATAGGAGAAGGAGAAAATGATGATCGGCCGATTGTGAGAGTCGATGAAAATGTGGTTGAATTAACGTACCCCAGAGAGTCAGGCCCAGTTCCCGGGAATGATGGGTTTTTTGGCAATTAGTTCCTGAAGTAAAAATGGTTTTATTAAATACCTTCCTGACGTTTGAGGTTGAAAATACTACTTATTTATGACTATGTGAAAAGACCACAACAGCATTTTGTCAACCGAGCGAAGGAAAATAAATAACCATGTCAGTAAAGAATTTTAAATTTGTCTCTCCTGGAGTTTTCATTAATGAAATTGATAATTCCTTTCTTCCAAAATCTGTAGACGCAATTGGGCCCGTGGTTGTCGGCCGCGCCACCCGCGGCCTTGCAATGCAGCCAATAAAAGTAGAATCATATTCTCAGTTTGTTGAGATGTTTGGGGATGCCGTTCCTGGGGGCACCAACAACGACGTTTATCGTGATGGAAACTATGTTTCCCCAATGTACGGAACCTATGCCGCGAAGGCATTTTTGAGATCAGGAGTTGCACCACTTACCTATGTGCGCCTTCTTGGACAACAAACATCAGCAGGCTCTACTGCCGGCTTAGATGCGGCCGCGGGCTGGAAAACCACTGAGAGACTTACCACGGCGGCATCGAGTAATGGCGGAGCATATGGGCTTTTTGTATGTAAGTCTGCCTCGGGTCCCGATTTAAATGATAATGGTGTAGGATCCGGAACAGACAAGCGGCTACATCTTGCGGCCATATTCTATCTGAATTCCGGATCCATGAACTTGGTTGGGTCTCTGCGCCGCGGGGATGGTACTGCTGGCGGCGGCACAGCTTCCTTTGATGATGTTAATGCTCCCGGCGCCGTGATCGGAATGGACACTAACAGCCTTTTCACAATTGAATACAGCGGCTCAAACACCAGCACCCCAAAAAGGATTAAATTTAATTTTGATGATAGCAGCGATAAATTTGTTCGCAAACGGTTTAATACAAATCCACAACTTCTTTCCACAGCGGCAACTTTTTATCCTGCCTCAGCAGTCGATGATGTTTGGCTTGGGGAATCATTTGAACAAGAATTAAGAGATCGAGACATGGCCACTGCGACTCTACAAGGAGTGCTCTTGGGGCTTGCCTCCAGCGGAAGCGCCAACACGGGTACAGGTCCACAGAACATGAAATCACAAGCCTCACGAGAGGCTGTTGCTGGCTGGTTTATTGCGCAAGATTTAAGTGGCGATCCAACGTCGTATCTTCCACAAACTCAACAAAAGCTTTTCCGGCTAGTTGGCCGCGGCCATGGCGAATGGTTGCATAAAAATGTGAAGGTATCTATTGAAGAAATCCGCCAATCGAATACCAATGCTACAGAATATGGCTCATTTTCCGTTGTTTTGCGCGCATTAAACGATACAGATAATAATGTGCAAGTCATAGAAAGATATGATAACTGTACCCTCGATCCCACTAGCCCAAATTACGTTGCGCGCAAAATCGGAGATCAATATACCAGTTGGGACCCCGCGGCAAGAAGATTAAAGACGTATGGAGAATATGCGAACAACTCCAGATTTGTATATGTACAAACAAACCCTGAAGTCGATGCCGCGGCCGTAGATCCCCTATATCTACCATTCGGTTACTTCGGACCTCCGAAGTTTAAAGATGTGATTTCTGGGTCTTCCGCCGGAGAAAGTACAGTCGGCGAATCGAATTATACCGGCAGTTTCGTTATTCCTGGCACCGGGATCCCTGGCGGAGTGACATCGTTTACGGGATCGGGCACCTCAGTGCAAGCTGTGCCTTCTGTTCCTGGGACCGTCCCGGTGACTGGCGCTAGCCCATATCCAATTGTGGTGAGCGGAGACAACGTTCAGGCTATCCAGCCAGATGGTAAGGCAGCCACCGCTATTCCTGTGCAATGTGCAACCGCATCACTTATCTTCCCTGTTAACAGACTGCGTCTATCTGCAAGTGACGGTGGCTTATCGGACACAAAGGATGCTTATTGGGGCTTCTCGACAACGCGCACAAGCGGTTCAACGCGCCACGATAGCAGCGTAGCAGCGCCCAACAGGCTTCTATATGCCGGGTTTGCTGATGATCCGACTGCCGGCACTAATGGTCAAATTGCAGCGCTTGAAGCGACAACGGGCGTGGATGGCTGGTCTTATGTGTTCTCGCTTGACGATTTGGTTCATGGCTCTAACGGCTACTTTCACTCTTCAGGATCCCGCGCTGCCAATGGCTCCGCCACCACAAGCAGCTATACATCGATATTGAATAACGAGATTAACCGCTTTACTGCGCCATTCTGGGGCGGCTTTGATGGCTGGGATATTCAGAAGCCCGATCCTCTATATAACTTAGGAATGGGTGCCGCAGTAACAGAAGACACAAGCTATGCATATAATACATGGCGAAGAGCAGTAGATACAGTATCCGATCCCGAATCGGTGGATATGAATTTGCTGACTGCACCGGGGCTCACAAACAATAGCTTAACACAGCATATGATAAATGTATGTGAAAGCAGGGGTGATAGCTTGGCACTTATTGATCTTCCCAGCGTTTATATTCCGCCTCATGAGAAGTATTATTCCGATAAGTCCTCACGCCGCGGCACGACGCCGACAACGGTCGTCAATGATTTGAAGGACCGACGAGTTGATTCCTCCTATGGTGCCACCTTCTATCCGTGGGTTCAGACTCGTGACGCGGCCACCGGGAGAATGCTCTGGATTCCACCCACCGTGGCCATGATGGGTGTTCTCGGAAGCTCTGAAGCCAAGACCGCAGTTTGGTTTGCACCGGCCGGCTTCAATCGCGGCGGCTTGACCGAAGGCGCTGCCGGAATTCCAATTACCAGTGTTACCGAGCGCCTCACCTCTAGGGATCGTGATTTGCTCTACGAAGCAAGAATTAACCCAATAGCCTCCTTCCCGAATACAGGTATTGTAGTCTTTGGGCAGAAAACTCTGCAAGAAAGAAGATCCGCTCTTGATAGAATCAATGTTCGCAGGCTGGTAATTTATCTTAAGAAGCAAATTTCCATCATATCTGCGCAGATTCTTTTTGAACAAAACGTTCAAGCAACGTGGGACCGATTCAGAGGCCTCGTTGAACCATTCTTGGCAAACGTCAAGACAAAATTTGGTATCACAGATTACAAGTTAATTTTAGATGAGACCACTACAACGCCCGACTTAATAGATCAAAACATTTTATATGCCAAGATTATGGTTAAGCCGGCAAGAGCAATAGAATATATTGCTATCGACTTTGTTATTACATCAACTGGCGCATCATTTGATGACTAATAATTTTGAATTGACTAATTAATCTAGATAAAGGAGAAAACTAAAAATGCCATTTTGGTCAACAGATTTCAGCGATCCAACTACAATCCACAAGGATCCCAAAAGAAAGTTTAGGTTTACGGTATCGTTTACCGGTATTCAGGCTGCTCAAGGGGGTGCTGTGATGTGGTACGCCAAGACAGTCACGAAACCATCTTTTCAAATTGCCTCGTCAGAGCACAAATACTTAAACCACACGTTTCATTATCCGGGTTCCGTAACCTGGCAGGATATTACTTTAACACTTGTGGATCCGGTAGAGCCCGATATGGCAGCAACCCTTTCAGATCTTGTCCAACAGTCTGGCTATTCTCCGCCTACTGATGCTACTAACGAGAGTATGGGAACAATTTCAAAAGCAAAAGCCGCCGGCGCCCTGGGCTCAGTGGTAATTGCACAATTAGATTCAAATGGCAATCCACTTGAAACTTGGACCCTTTGGAATGCCTTCCTTACTGAAGTGAAATACGGTGATCTAGAATATGGCGCCGATGATTTAAGTGAAATGTCTCTCACGATTAAGTACGATTGGGCGAGAGTAGAAACTACAAATGCTTCCTCGGCCGTAAACGCCGGCGGAGACTCATTTTTTAATGTATGATAATAAACACAATTTAAATGAACTAAGGAAATAAACCACATGTCAGTAAAAAACTTTAAGTTTATATCACCGGGTGTTTTTATTAATGAAATTGATAACTCTGGAATACCCAACTCCGTTGAGAATATCGGACCCCTTGTCATCGGCCGCGCTACGCGCGGTCTTGCAATGCAGCCGGTAAAAGTTAATTCATATTCTGAATTTATTGATATGTTCGGGAATACAGTTCCCGGTGGCGCCAACGATGATGTTTACCGAAAAGGAAACTTTTCATCGCCAATGTACGGCACTTATGCTGCTAACGCATTTTTAAAATCGGGTGTCGCACCACTCACGTATGTTCGCCTCCTTGGCCAGCAAACAAGCGTCGGTGAAGCTGCTGGTGGTGACGCCGCCGCGGGCTGGAAAACCACAAACAACCCGAGCACCAATCCCACCACCATGGGCGGAGCCTATGGCCTGTTTGTCTGTGCTAGCGGTTCAACTGCTGCCCTAACCGGCGACTCCCATGTTACAACTGCCCTCCATTTAGCAGCCATTTTTTATATGAATAGTGGCTCTATGCAGCTTCGAGGATCCGCCAGAACTATCGATAATGGCACCCGAACCGGAAGCTTAGTAAATGACACGATAAATGCCGCCGGCGTTGTAATCGGAATGGACTCCAACGGTTTATTCAATCTTGCTCTCACGGGTTCCAACAAGGGAAGCAGAATAATCAAATTTAATTTCGACGACGATAGTGACAAATTTATTCGCAAGCGCGTTAACACCAACCCCCAATTATTGTCAACTGCGGCTTCATTCTTCCCAGCTTCCGCAACCGAAGATGTTTGGCTTGGCGAGACTTTTGAACAAGAACTGAGAGACCTCAGCCTCCAGGATTCAACCACCCTGCAGGGAGTTATTTTGGGCATCGCCAAGAGCGGGTCTGTCGCCACGGGCCCGCAGAACATGAAATCACAAGCCTCACGAGAGGCCGTCGCTGGTTGGCTTATAGCACAGGATCTGAGCGGCAATCCGACCGCATATGACGCAAAGGATCAACAAAGACTCTTTAGGCTTAAAGGCCGCGGCCATGGCGAATGGTTACATAAGAATGTAAAAGTTTCAATTGAGAAAATTCGTCAATCTAACTCGACCGTAACAGAATATGGAAGCTTCTCGGTTGTTCTGCGAAATATAAATGACACAGACAACAAAGTAGAAATTTTAGAAAGATTTGACAGTTGCAACCTTGATCCCACTAGTCCAAACTATATCGCACGTAAAATTGGTGATAAATATACAAGCTGGAGCGCCAGTGAGAAAAGATTAAAGGATTATGGAGAATACCCGAATTTATCCAGATATGTATATGTCGAAGTCAATTCAGAAGTTGATTCCGCAGCCACAGATCCGCTTTATCTGCCATTTGGGTATTTCGGGCCCCCGGGCCTTGAACCGGTGCTAACGGCATCGGTGACTACCGATCTTAGCGGCCACCTTCTCAATGGAAGTGCCAGCATGCTTGCCGCCGGCATTTCTCGGTATGGGGGTACTGCCGACTACGATCTCATAGCTTTTGAGGGCAAGCCACCCACAGCCACCCATGCCGGCCTACTTAATGCTCAATTTTTTGTCGGTATTAGGTGTCTGCATGCGGATGTCGGATTAGGTGAAGGAACTCAGAGAGGAATTGGCATAGCGGCCGCAACCGCATCCATCCACTTCCCGAAAGATAGATTGCGCGTATCAGCCAGCGATGGTGGGTTGTCGAACACAAAAGATGCTTACTGGGGACTTTCTACCACTCGAACGCAAACTTCAACAATTCCCGACGCGTCTGTGACTGATTTTCATCGTCTTCTTTACGCCGATTTTTCCGCAGATCCAACTGCCGGCACAAGTGGTGCCGTAGCAGACGTTGATGCGACTTCTGGTGTCAAGGGGTGGTCATATATTTTCTCGCTAGATAACATTGTCCACGGGCCTAATGGTTATTTCCATAATTCTGGCTCTAGAGCGAAAAACGCATCCGCCACCACAAGCAGCTATACATCGATATTGACCAACGGGGTTAATCGTTTTACGCTTCCATTCTGGGGCGGATTCGATGGATGGGATATTCAGAAGCCCGATCCCCTTTATAATGAGCAATGGCGCGGCGCCTCCCCGACCGAAGACACCAGTTATGCGTACAATACTTGGCGCAGAGCTGTCGATACGATAGCCGACCCCGAGGTGGTAGACATGAATGTGCTAATGGCCCCGGGACTGACACAAACCACTTTGACTGAACACATGATAAATGTTTGCGAAGATCGCGGAGATTCAATGGCATTAATCGATTTGCCGGATGTATACCTACCCACCCATGAGATTTATAAGTCTTCAACCTCCGCGAGAATTGGGACAACGCCAACCCAAGCAGTTAATGATTTTAAGGCGAGAAGAGTGGACTCTTCGTATGGTGCCACTTTCTATCCTTGGGTTCAGACTCGCGATGAGGAATCTGGAAAAATGCTTTGGATTCCCCCAACGGTCGCCATGCTTGGTGTTCTTGGTAGCTCGGAGCGCAAAACACAGGTTTGGTTTGCTGCAGCTGGATTTAATCGCGGAAGCCTAAGCGATGGCGCCGCGGGAATTCCAATCACTGGCATTACAGAGCGTCTTTCTTCAAAGGAGCGCGATACGCTCTATAAGGGGCGAATTAACCCAATTGCACATTTCGTTGATAATGGAATTGTTCTATTTGGACAGAAAACCCTTCAAGCACGTCGCTCTGCACTTGATAGGATCAATGTACGCCGACTAGTAATCCACATGAAGAAGCAAATTTCTGTTATATCCTCGAAAATATTGTTTGAGCAAAATGTTCAAGCAACCTGGGATAGATTTAAAGGCTTAGTTGAGCCGTTCTTGGCGAATGTTAAAACTGAGTTTGGAATTACCGACTATAGGCTTGTTCTTGATGAAACAACTACCACACCAGATCTAATTGACCAGAATATTTTATATGCGAAAATTATGATCAAACCTGCTCGCGCCATCGAATATATCGCCATTGACTTCGTGATCACGTCTACTGGCGCCTCATTCGATGATTAAAAAAACAACTTTAAATAAATTGACTAATTATGTATAATACATAAGAGAGGTGTAAATTGTCAAGAAATAGAGGTCGTACGGGTCCCATGGAAAGGAAAAAGCCCGAAAATACGACACCGCCAGCACAGCATCTGGCCAACAATGCTGAAAAAGATATTCCATTTTCTTTTGTTATTCCAACTGAATTTGTGGAGTTGCCTTCTGGGGGGAAACTATACCCCAAAGAGCACCCTCTTCACGGAGTCGACAGTATAGAGGTCAAGCAAATGACCGCGAAAGAAGAAGATATACTCACTTCCAGAACCCTTCTCAAGAAGGGCATTGCCTTGGAGCGGGTTATCCAAAATGTTATAATCGACAAGAGAATTAATTCTTCATCGCTGCTTGTTGGAGATCGAAATGCAATTATTGTTTCGGTTAGGGTGTCCGGATACGGCAACGAATATACGACAACCGTCACATGCCCGGAATGTTCAGAATCTCAAGACTATACGTTTGATTTGAACGAGGCCGACATCTACCATGGAGACGATCACAGAGATCTGGATATCGTCTCAAACGATGACGGAACATTTACGACTAAGCTGCCCCAAACTGGAATTGACGTTTGTTTTAAGCTAATGAACGGTTATGATGAAAAAATTCTTTCTGATGGAATCGAAAATGATCGCAAGCGGAAGGCTTCTGATAAAATTGTAACAAGACAACTGAAGGCAATGATCGTATCAGTTAATGAGGATTCGTCTGCTAAGGTTATCAACTATTTAATCGAAAATATTCCTTCTAAAGATTCAAGACACTTAAGGACGGCATATCAAGCTGTTACTCCAAATATCGATCTATCCCAACACTTCGAATGCGCCGAGTGTGATTACGCACAGACGATGGAGGTGCCGCTGAGTGCGGAGTTTTTTTGGCCTGACAGATGATTATATGGAAAATGTGTATGAGCACTTTTTCTTTCTAAAATATAGCGGCGGATGGTCATTTTCAGAAGCATACAATTTGCCTGTGGGTTTGAGAAATTGGTTCGTTGGCAGGCTTGTTCAACAGATTGAGATGGAAAATGAAGCAGTCGAGAGGGCTAGCAGCGGTGCACAGAAGACGCACACACTAAGCGCAGACAACCAGCCCTCCCTCCCTCCGCAGATGAACGGCAGATATAGCAAAGCCAAGTAGCTTTGCTTTTCTTTGTGCAAACTATTTAAGTTTAGAGAGGTTCTACCACTGTGGCCGACGCAACATTAAATGATATTAAAAAAATTCTTGAGGGCATTGCTGCTCAAAGTGGTGGCACCTCCATGCACGGCGATGAATCACATAGCGGCGGAAGGGGACGCACCAAAGAACAAGAAGAAGCGGGCATCAAGGCCGCAGCGGATCGCGTGGAGTTGGCCAAAGAAGAGTATGAATATTATGATAAAATGCACTTCGCGAAGAAAGGGCTGTTTCAAGATGCAGAAAAAGCCGCACTCCTCAATGAAGCTCAAGTCGAGTTAGAAAGAGCCAAAGTAGATCTTCTTAACCAGCAGGCCAACGCGATCGCCACATACAACAAAGAAAAATTAGAAGAAAATCGTCAAGAACTCAAGGCAGAACAAAAGAGGCAAGCCAGCGCAAAAAGAGTAAGAAAAAATCAAAAAGCGAATGAAAAGGGCAACAAGAACGCGTACGCCTACGGCAGGCAGATGCTCAAGACAAACACAGATATTGCCGGCAAAGTTGCCAACATAGGCCTAAAACACACAGCAGTCGGCCGCACAATATCGAAGAGTGTCGGGATGATGTCCAACTTGGCGAGCTTCTCGGGCGCGATGGCACAAGGCGGCATGAAGTTCACAAAGGCCCTGATCGCGGCCGGCCCCGCCGGCGCCATTGTCCTGGGCATCGTCATTGCCATCAGTGTCGCACTACTACCTCTAGCCATAGGAGGGGCGATAATTGGGGGCCTGCTAGCAATTGCCGCGTGGATGATTAAGTCGGCTATCGACGCCAGAGACACAGCCGCAGCATTTCGATTATCAACGGGCGCCACGATGGAGTTTGGAAAAGAGATCATTCAAGTAAGCGGCGATTTGGCAGAACTTAACATTGGCACCAAAGAGGTAAGCAAGGCCTATGGCACACTTTATCAGAGCACAACCATATTTAGTCTTGCATTGCCAGAGCAGAGGAAAAGAATGGCTGCCACCGTGGCAGTCTTGGAGAAATGGGGAATTTCCGCAGGGACCACTGCGAAATCAATGGAAATTCTTCAGACTTCTCTTGGTGTCTCTACCGGAAAGGTTGGTGATACCATGTTAGAGTTGAAAAAGCATGCCGAATCTATCGGACAGCATGTCGGCGCATATATGGAGCAATTTGGTCAAATGGCCGGATCGATGGCGGTATTTGATGATGGAGTTGATACGTTTAAAAGACTAGCAGCCGTTCAAAAGATTACCGGTATGGAGATGAGAAAAATTCTCGACCTAACAAACAAATTTGACACATTCGAGGACGCAGCCAAAATGTCAGGTAAACTAAATGCAGCGCTCGGAGGAAACTTTGTCAATGCAATGGATATGATGACAGAAACTGATCCCGTCGAACGTTTCAAAATGATTAGAAACGCGCTTAGAGATGGCGGCTTAGAATTTGAGAATATGTCATATTATCAGAAGAGATTTTATATGTCAACGCTTGGTCTTAAAGATGTTAGCGAATTGGCTGTTGTAATGCGTGGTGACATAAGCGAATTGGGAGGGGACTATGCCAAAAGTGCCGACGAACTTTTAGCCGCGCGCGAAGAAACCCAAAGATATCAAAGTGTCATGGAGACACTTAAAGGGTTGCTGATGAAGATGCAGCCGGTCCTCGACGAGCTTGTGGATCCAATCCAGAAGTGGGTAGATAGCTTGGTGGGTAAAGACGGCGCGACACAAGGCTTTAAAGATCTGCAGGCCACACTTACGATGTTTGTTAAGGAGGCTTTGATGCCATTTTTAAGGGCCGCACCGAAGATGACGACAGACTTTCTTACAGTCTTTAAGGCCATCACCAAGTGGGTTAAAGAAAATGAAGTATTGATTAAGAATTTGGCTAAAGTTATGACGGTGTTTTTGGTAGTCTTGGTAAAAATTGGCGAGGCCTTACTGAAATATTTTAGCGTGGAAGTAATGAAAAACATAGCTTTTGGACAAATGCTCATGGGAGATGCAGAACAGGCCGCCAAAACACGGGAAGAGGTAGATAAGCTGGCAGAATCGCAAAATAAATATGCTTTGGAACTGGCCAGAGCCGCCACTGTGGCCGGCGGCAGCCTCGTGATGGGCATGCCAGGCGCCGCCGCGGCCGGCCTCGTAGCGAACCTCGACAGAGTGGCCGGCGCCCTTCTTGGCATGGCTAGCGCAGAAACCGCGGTGGCAAAAGCAGCAAAAGAAGAACACAGCCTCTCGTTCAACCAAGTGCTGGAATTTATGGCTCAAGTGTTGGGCACGATGCCTGGCCTGGCCGGCGCCGCAGGTAACGCGATCACGGGCTTCAGCCGGGCACTCCCCAACACAGCAAGTCACTTGAACAACGTTGCCGGCGCCATGATGGGGCTGAAAGATGCGTTTTTGACTGATTTGGACGAAGTGGCCCCACCGGCAGTCGCTAGCGGTGCCCGGGTCGCGCTCGATCTCGTCCCCCGTGCGCTAGCTGCCACTATGGGCGCCGTAACGGCCGGCCGCCAGGCCCCAGCCACCGCGCCAGCAGCAGCCTCACAGAATACCCCTCTTGTAAAACAACCTATTGAAATTACTTTCCGAACTGAAGAAGGTGCGCTGGGCAAGCAGATCATTAACGTCCTTGGTAAGGAAATTCAGAGTGTAATAGGATAACATCATAAAAAGGAACAAAGAAAATGGCAGACAATTTTGATACAGATGATTCACCGACAAGAAGATTTAATGTCGACAAATACGCTAGCGCCCCCGAGGGCGGACCCCCCGGTCAGGCCCTAGGCGGCCAATTAAGGGTGCCAATTGCACCATATATAGATGCTGCTGATGCGTTAGCAAATAACCGTCAAATGGTCGTTTCCGTGAGACACGAAGCATCTGGAAAAGAAGTGTTTTTTAAAGCATTTATAACCGCATTTAATGAAACGTATAATTCTGATTGGTCTCGCGAATCGGTGTTTGGTCGTGTTGATCCGATTCAATTATTTAGATCAACGGAGCGTAAAATAACGTTAGCCCTAAAGGTTCCCGGAGCCACGGAAGGCGAAGCATATGAAAATTTAGGAAGATTACAACTACTGACGCAGTTTCTTTATCCTACATACCTGGATGATGGCGCTAGCGCGCAATTGATGGGTCAATCACCATTGGTGAGATTAAAGGTGATGAACTTGATTCGAACCAATAAGAACGACGAACCTGCCGTGGATATGTATGCTAACCGAGAATCCTTCAATAACTATAAGTCTGATTTGGGCGCCTCTGCAGGATTATTGGGAACCATCAATTCGCTGCAGATTAACCACAATTTAGAAAACCCCGCCGCATCCGCAATTGAAAAAGGAGTCAACACAATATTGCCTACTTATTTTGACGTATCATTTGACTTTTCCCCCATACATGAACACCCGATAGGGTGGAATGAAGAGGGAGAGGCCTTGACACCAACTTTTCCGTATGGAGTAGACCTGCACACGGAGGAGCATAAAATCGATGTTGATGATATTTGGAACCGCCCGTTGGCCAAGTGTGAGGGTCTTCATCCTGATTCAAATACTGCCAAAATATGCACTGAGCGGTACATCGCCCAAGGGGGTTTCGCCGCCGAGGTTGAAGATGCGCTGGTGCAAGAGCACTTTAAAGATCGCGATTCGGCGCAGGCGGCCCTCGACAACGCAGAGGCTCGTTATTCTGGTATGTTTGGTGCCTCTAGATTTAAGAAAGATATGAAAAAAGCCGCAAAACAGAAACGGGCTGGGGAAAAGATAGATCCATATATTGGAAGTGCGATAGCCGGTCAGGCGATGCGAAGTCGACGCGAACCAGGGCCAGGAAGACGCGGCGAATACCTGTACGACCTAGAATTTTAAAAATGGAACAAATAAAAAATGCCGAGATATAAAAAAACATCGATAGTATCAAACGACGCTGATTATTACGAATTCTTGAGAAAAAAGAGAAATGTAAAAAGAGTAATTCAATTCGCAACTCCCGTTTTAAGAAATCCAACGATAACGGATCGTGCCTCCTTGTCCACCACCGTACACATATGGAAGTATGGAGATAGATATTATAATCTCGCGTCCAAATATTATGGAAACGTACGATATTGGTGGATTATAGCTTGGTATAATGGACACCCCACAGAGGCGCACGTTAAGCCTGGAGATGTCTTAGATATCCCAATAAATATTGAAGATATCTTAAGAACATTCGGAGTTTAAAAAATGGCTGAAAGAACAGAAGTCAGATTTTCCGAGGCCGAAAGTGATTGGGATGTCGGGGCGTCCAGTGGATATCGTAAAGAATTAGCCGAAACCTACCTCGATAAAGTATTAACAGAAGTTGCCAATAACGCGGGTAGCCTTATGCCCGGCTATGACACTGTCGCCAAACTAAGGGCGGTTTCAAACACAGACAACAACACCATTGGCCTTTATAACCAGATATGGTCGAAGTATCATGAAATAATAGGAGATGGGACGAAAAGGGCCGGCACACATCGCGTACCATGGCCAGTAATGGACTTTGACACGCTCAAATCTAATTTTGGGGACGGTTCTTCCTCGATCGGTATGGATGCATATGTTTCGCATCAGGCGATAAAAATCTCCGGCGAAGTATTTGCGATTCTTGCCGGCGCCAGTGCGGCCGCCCCGGGCGCCACGCATGATCCCGACCTGAAGGAAGCGAAGAAACAACAAGAAGCATATATCAAAGCCCACGCAGACGCCGCGGCCGGAGCAACGTCTGCACCCCGGCCTCCAAGAACCAATACTTCAGATGTGGCAATCGCGGATTTTAAAGAACAATGTTTCTTGTTGGCCCACATATTTAAATTTTATGATTATAAAACGAACAATGTTGAGCTTGTTGAGCGAAAAGGCCTTCCTTATTACGGCGCGAAGAAAGATGAAGAAAACACAAACAAATGCTTAATGGTGCACGGCGAGCCATATGGATTTATGAATAAATTAACGCAATATAGCACTCAATCAACTCTTTTGAATCTGCAGACCCACGAAATCTCAGCACTTGTTCCCAAAATTAGATTATTTAAGGTTTTCGAAAATGATGAAGGGGATGAGATTAGTCAAGAAATTCATTTTGATTCTCATCCGAATCACAATGACATCGGATTTGCAATGCTGGATAGACAAAAAAGGGGTGTCGGAGTTGGAATTAATGATTTTACATTTTCTTATGAAGGAAGCGATCCGTTCGCTGTTAAGAAAAGCATTAAAGCCAGTCTCACATTATATGCTGCTAGTTTTGACGAACTGTTCCGCTCGCGCAGCCGCGTCCTGGATCCAGGCGATTGGCGCTACGTGGATTTAGCGCTCAAGACAGGCGGTGCGAATATACAGCAACAATTAGATGCGACCAAAGGGACAGTAGAATATGAGAATTTGAGTCGACTTAATTTTAGAATTAAGGCGGTTGTTGGCTGGCAAAGTCCACCGACCCGGACCGGTGGATCCAACAGCGATTTGTCAAAAGCGGTTTATAATTCCTTTGTGACTTTGAATCTAACTCCGACGATCCATAATTTTGATATACAAGATGATGGTTCGGTGAGGTTTAAAATACAATATCTCGCATACATCGAAAGCCACTTTGATAATCCATTATTTAGCATCTTTGGTAATGAAGATACATTTGGGCGCTACCTAAAAAGAAAATTAGTTATTTCTTCTTTAAGTGAGGCCTGTAAGCCAGAATCGATAGCACCCATAAAAGAAAAATGGAAAGATGAAATAAGAGACGATCTTCGCGAAGACGCTGCAGAAATCATAACGCAATTGATGGGCAAAAAAAGACTTAGATATGTTAATATCTCCTTTTCTAAATTGCGCAGCTTAAACATGGATGGCCCATATTCGGCGTTTGGAAAAGAGTTTAGTAAAGCTAGCACGACCCCGACCAAGGACACGATAGCCGCCGTTGAGAAGGCCCTGGCGGGAGGGGCCGATCCGAGAGGTGGAAAACTCGACAGAGTTTTAAATGTTGGAGCCTTTAGTACTCGACCCGTCGCACCCAGACATAAAAAGTACAATCTATCGTTTTTTTATGTAAGTGACTTATTCGACACTATCTTGGAGAGCATTGATAGAAGATTGGCCAGCGCTGACAGAATTTTAAATGAAATTGTCCAGGGGGCCGCTAAAGATCCCATTGCTAAATTAATTGATGCCAATCTTTTAGCAAAGGAAAAGAAAGAGATAGCTAAACAACTCAAAGCATTCAAAAAACTTAGAGTTCTCTTGGGTCCGCTAGAGATTGTTAATCAACAAGATCCCACGGACAGCCGGTTTATAAATATGGGGGATATTCCAATATCAGTAAAATATTTTATAGAATGGTTATCTAAGAAAACCCTGAACAAGGCCACAGTTATCTACCCTCTCCCTAGGTTTATAAATCAATTTTTTAAAGAATTTATTGCTACTTTTTTGAATAATGACACTTGTTTTGAAGGTCGCGTCAAACAAAGAACATTGTTGACCCAAGCAGCCATTACATCTTATAAAAGAAAGGAAGAGGATCCAAGCGATATAATTACTCAATATATCGGAGCCCTAAGAGCGGCCGTCGGTACTACATACATCTCCAGGTTCCCTTTAGACAACCTCGGCCTCATTGCGCCAAATTCTGCAGATCCGTGGCCACTCCTAAATATATCTGGAGTTAGTCATGAGCCAGTTAGTGATGCTGGCGCGGAAAATGAAATTAATTATCTAACTTTTTTCGCAGGACGAGCTAATCCGGTAGAAAAACAGAATGGAAATTTCGAAGAAGATAAAAAAGGCGGCATTCACCACTATTCAATTGGAAAAGATCGCGGTATCGTAAAAAATATCAGAATGACGAGAACCGACGTGCCATATCTTAAAGAAATTCGATTCGCACAAGAAGGTTATGATGGTTTAGAACAGCTAAGAGAAGTTTATGATGTTAGTATAGACTGTTATGCAAACGTTAATGTTTTTCCTGGAACCTACATCTATGTAGATCCGCGCGGGTGGTCACCACAAACAGAGCGCATATCAAAAGAAATAATAGGGGCCCGCGACAAGGCCCGTGCGGCAGGAACTGCATCAGTCGAACTTGCAGGCTTTACTGCGTTGCTTGAACAAGATTTAACCAGATATGGTATCGGAGGATACTATATGGTAAAACGCGCCGAATCCAGCTTCGGGCCCGGCAAAGCAAATACAGTCATTCAGGCTCAATGGACCCACCAAGCCGGCACTGACTCCACTTCGAAATCGCAAGAAAAAGTAGGGAAGAGACCAGAATCCGCAAAATGTCAAGTAGAAACAAAAGGCAGCCTTGCCCCGCAGCCCCAGGGGCAGGAACCCCCAATCCCAACATCTAAACGACAAGGAGAAAAAGCGCGGTGGTGGACCCAGGTTGTGGCGAACATGGCCCCTGGAAGCGATGACTGGCAAAAGCGGATCCGGCCGGCGATATCGGAACTATCAGAAGGTGGGAAACCATAATAGGAGGACAATAAAATATGTCATTTGGATATGTAGAAAGTAACGAAGAGACTAGCCGAGAACTATTTTATAAAAGAATGGTTTACTTGACGACATGCCACGGTTATGTATATACTAATTTGATGGATTTTAATTTTGCAGAAAAACAACTATATGGCCGAGTCACCAGGAATTTTGAACCAATGGTTTTATCATATGGGCCCACTTCCCAATTAAAAAATTTTTCATCCGCCTCGGAATCAAAAGAACCTCTTGCGGCTTTAAATTTTGTAGTGGATGCATTTGAAAAGCTCTCCCAGCAATTTGATAAGTGTGCACTAACAGGTAAAATAAGCACGACGGATACTTTCTTGTCTAGCCTAAAAGTACATAAAGCTTATGTAAATCCCAAGAAATTATACGATGAACACTTGGCTGAAGTTAAAACAGGTTTATCGAGCACACTTAAAGGAGCAAACCCTAAAATTAGAAATTTTGATGAATTTATTTTAAACTTAATACCGACCTTAGAAACAGTTAGCAAAAAAATACCATTTACATTTCCCGCATTTGTTAAAAGCACCTTCTGCCCCATAAATGTGTCGGGCCTCGCAGTAGAGATTGCTGATTTGCAAGCAGACAATGATTTTGAAAAAATCAAACAATTTATTGCCAGCCCTAACTGGGAATTTTTTGTAAATGCATGCAATTCTTATGGATTCATGGTAGATGTTAAAATGCCGTGGAGAATTGTGGCAGATCTGGCGGGCCCAGCAATGCTGGAGTATGCCGGCGAGTATAGAATGAATACAACCGATCTTATCTTAAATGTTGCTTATGAAAAGGCCCATTTAAAATATTTCGGCAGATTTAAATATATTTTACTTGATTTATACAACACCATAAAAGATCTAAGAATATATGAACATGAAGTGTGTGAAAATGGAGGCTTTATTGCAAAAACGACCACACCCACAAATTACAATTTAGAATCATATTTTATAAGATATGACGATTTATATTTTTTGGAACTTTATTGTAGAATCAGATTTTTTGAAGAGGAGTCACAGTTTACTGACGGTCAGAAAAACCGCCTAATAAGTGATTGTCTTAGTTTGGCAGAAATGGATTTAATTCAGGCTTTAAATTCTTTTGAAAAAATTCTCAATAAAACGCTTGACTATAGCGGCGCAATAAATTATATTATAGAGAGACGTAGAATTCTGGCTGGCTAAATGATTTTTCAAACACTTGATGACAAAAATCAATGTTTTGGTGTATATGTTGATGGGGCACTCTATTTTGATCCACCGGCCCATAAACTTACAAAAACATGGAACTACTCAGGCTCTTTAAGCGATAAAGAGATTGATTATGGTTTCCTCTATGCGGGAGGGCTTTCTTTGGATGAGGTATGCCCTAATCATTTAAAAGATGAGTGGCAAAAAGTTAGAAAAAAGTTTGTTGCTTATAGAAAATCATTTGAGATAGCAAAATTAAATTTTCGAGAACACTGCTTCTTTGATTTAGTGCCGCACGATTTCCTTGTAAAATTGTGTGACATCAAAAACCAAATTACTAAGCACGTCTTTGAAAATTACGAAAAACCAAAAAACTATGAGTTTTTGGAAAAAATGCAAAAATTGCTGTTTAAGATCAAATATCAAAATCTTAATATAAATGCCGAAGATAGCAAAAAATTGTTTTTAAGTACTGGCACGCGCCGCGAAGCTAAAAAAATTCTTAATCACCCTCAACATATAGACTATAATCTTTTTGGGACGGTTACGGGTCGTTTAACAACTCGACCAAATTCTTTTCCGATTCTTACCCTCAAGAAAGAGTTAAGAAAGCTAATAAAGCCCCATAATGACTGGTTTTTATCTTTAGATTACAATGGCGCTGAAGTGCGCACGTTACTAGCGCTTTCGGAGCAAGAACAACCAGAGACTGACATTCACGAATGGAACATTCATAACGTGTTTAAAAAACCCGAAATCCATCGAGAAGAAGCGAAGAGCATGTTCTTCGCATGGTTATACAACCCAGACTCAGACGTTATTAAAACCAATTATTATGATCGCAAAAAAATACTTGACAAATACTACAAGGGTGGTTACATTTATACTGTATTTGGGAGAAGCATCAAAGTCGATCAGCGAAGAGCGTTCAATTATTTAATTCAAAGCACCACCGCCGATCTTGTACTAGAGCGCGCCACAATAATAGACGCGATGCTAGAAGGCAAGAAGTCATTTATTTCACACATAGTTCATGACGAGATTGTAATAGACTTTGCTGATGAAGAGCGTGATATGGTGATTGAGATTAGAGATACATTTGAACAAAATAAACTAGGCAATTTCATGGTAAATTTAAGTGCCGGCAACGACTATTATGACCTTGAGAGGATGTCGCTATGATATCTATTGTGGGCATTGGTAATGGAGCCTCCGCGATTGCCGAGAAGTTTGGTGAAATCTCGCAGTACGATGTATATCTATTGAACAACAGCATTAAAAGAAAAACATCGAGAAAGTTTAAGCTCAAAGCATTTGAAGATCCGGAAGAATATGAAAACAATATTCCTGATTTATCTAATTTTTTTAAAGATCTGAAGGACCATGTTCAAGTTTTTATTATTGGATCTTCGTATAGTTCAAATTATTCGTTGGGCATATTACAACAAATAAAAGAAAAGAAGATAGAAGTTTTTTATATTAAACCAGATATTGGCCTGTTGACGGGAGTCCCCCGGACAATGGAAAATATAACTTTTGGAGTTTTACAGGAATACGCTCGTTCTGGACTATTTCAGTCAATTACGGTTTTTTCTAATCAAGAGATTGAAAAAATTCTTGGAAATGTACCAATAAAGAAGTACTACGATATTATAAATGATTCGATTTTCTCATCAGTTCATTATTTGAATTATTTTGCCCACACAGAGCCCGAGATCGGCCAAGTCGCGCGCCCCGCGGTGATGAATCGCATTAGAAGTATTGGAGTCCTCGATACAAAAAATTTAGAAGAAAATTGGCTTTTTAAGCTTGACGTTCAGCGAGATTTATGTTATTATTTATGTATAAATGAAGAAAGATTGGCCCAGGAGGGCACATTGCATAGAAAGATTGTGGACGCGCTAAAGAAGAAGCCTTCAAATGCTTTTCGTAAAATTTCTTATGCAATATACGAAACACCGCACAATGATTTTGGGTACGTCGTGGCCCACACAAACACGATACAACAACAAAAAACTCTTGACAGGCTAGAGCAAGAGTGACACATTAGATATCAAGGAAAGCTTGATATACTTTAACAATAAAACAAGGAGAAAAAACTAATGTCAATCAACATGGAACTAATGAGAAAGAAGCTCGCTCAACTACGCGGCGAGTATGATAAGGAGCAATCGCCCTGGTTTAGACCAGATGAAGGGGATCAGGACATTCGAATCGTCCCATCGCCCGATGGCGATCCGCTTAAGGAAATGTATTTCCACTATAATGTAGGAGAACATCGCGGAGGAATCGTTTGCCCAAAGCGCAACTTTGGAGAAAACTGTTCGATTTGCGAGTTTGCTTCTGCTTTGTGGAAGGAAGGTACAGGCAACAACGATGAAGAAAGCAAGAAGCTTGCTAAGTCTCTATTCGTTCGTGCACGCTATTTCTCTCCGGTCGTTGTTCGCGGCCGAGAAGATGAGGGAGCCAAGATGTATGGCTATGGAAAGCGCGCCTACGAGAATCTTCTAGGCTACATTTTAGATCCAGATTATGGGGACATTACAGATCCCCTCGAAGGGACCGACATTGCCCTAACCTATACGAAGCCCACCACGCCTGGGGCATACCCGCAGACGAACCTTAAGATGCGCCGAAACACTTCCCCGCTTTTGGAGGATAAGGAAGCTATCCCCGCCCTCCTTGATAGTATTCCCGATTTTGATTCTCTTTTCGAGCGTCATACTTCAAAGCAAATCGATGCAATTCTGGATGAACAGCTTGCTGACAATGGAAGTGCAGAGTCACGCTCGACGGAAACCACTAAATACGGAAATGGTAAGAGCGATGTGGACCGAGCGTTTGACGAGTTAATGGCAACTAAATAAGGTTTGCGCGTGACCGATGGCACCCCGGTCGAGAAAATAGGGTGCCGCATTTTTTAAGGAGGCATAATGGCGAGAAAAGCCAAACAACCCAAGCCTGGCCGGGTATCGATGCAAGATTTGATGAATCTTGTAAACAAGAAGGCCGGCCGCAACGTTGCTCACGATCTGACGGGCACAAATCCAACCGAAGTAAAGGAATGGATATCCACAGGCTCTCGTTGGCTTGATAGTATTATATGCAAGGGCCGAGTCGCCGGGATCCCGGTCGGCAAGGTGTCTGAACTGGCTGGATTGACCAGCACAGGTAAGTCATATATGGCAGCGCAGATCGCCGCAAACGCCCAGAAACAGGGCAAGCTTGTCGTCTACTTCGATTCTGAGTCAGCCATTGACCCTGACTTTTTGGAGCGAGCAGGATGCGATCTAGGTCGCTTAATGTACATCCAGGCGACGTCCGTAGAGTTTGTACTAGAAACCATAGAAGAACTACTTGGAGCATCCGAAGATCAGCTATTGTTTATCTGGGATTCATTGGCATTTACGCCGTCAATTTCCGACGTTGAAGGGGACTTCAACCCACAGTCGTCGATGGCCGTGAAAGCACGCATTCTTGCAAAGGGAATGTCAAAACTGGTGATCCCTATCGCCGATAAACAAGCAACACTGCTCGTTCTCAACCAGTTGAAGACGAATATTCCAAGCGGCCCGAACGCACGTATTATTGCGATGACGACGCCATACATGACCCCCGGAGGCAAGGCGCTACACTATTCGTATTCATTGCGGATCTGGCTCACAGGCAGAAAGGCAAAATCTGCGTTTATTGAGGATGCTAAGGGCTTTCGCATTGGTTCAGAGGTTAAGGTAAAGATCGAGAAATCACGATTCGGCACGCAAGGACGCAATTGCGCCTTCCGCATTTTGTGGGGGACCGAAGATGTTGGCATTCGTGACGAAGAATCATGGTTTGATGCTGTGAAGGGTTCAGAGTGTATGACTAGTGCTGGTGCATGGTACACTCTGAAAATGGCCGACGGATACGAGAAAAAGTTTCAGCCATCAAAATGGGCAGATCTAATACAATCTGATGAAGAATTTAGAAAGAATGTCTTGGAACTTATGGACGAAGAAGTTGTCCAGAAGTTTGATAGGCGCGAGGGCTCTGCAGATCAATTTTACGCAGATCCCGAATGAAAAACGCTTGACAGCCCTCTCATGATGCGCTATACTGAAGTATAAGCTTGTGGGAGGGCTTCATGTCTACGACAGCAACGGAATATAAATCGGATTATGGCGCCGAGAGATTCCATCACTATTCTGGTAAAACACGGCGCTATATGGAACTAGCTAAGCGCATGGCACATCAATCGTCGTTTCCTGATTATCGCCATGGCGCTGTGCTTGTGAAGGGCTCCATCCGAAATGCATCCTTCAATAAGGATAATTACTGTTCATTTGGGTCGAGATTTCAAAAAGAACATCAAGGCAGAACAACGCTCCACGCAGAACTAGGCGCCGTCCTGGGCATGGATCGCAGCATCACCGAGGGTTCTACCATCTATGTTGCTAGGGTGGGGAGAGAGGGCAATTACAAGCTTTCCAAGCCATGCTCCATGTGCCATGAGGCCCTTAAGCATGTTGGCGTAAAACGCGTCGTATACACTATTAACAACAAAATCGCAGGAAGTTATAAATTATGAAAAGAGTATTGATTATCGACGCTCTCAATATGTTTTTGAGAGCATACATTGTAGATCCAAGTCTCTCGACAAACGGAGAACCAATCGGAGGATTCAAAGGATCCCTTAAGATTGTACAAAAGCTGGTAAGGATGACAAAACCAGAAGAGGTCGTTATCGTATGGGATGGCCCCAACGGATCTCGCAAGCGCCGGAGCCTAGATAAGAATTATAAAGCTGGGCGCAAGCCAATTCGTTTGAATAGAAACGTAAAAGCCCTCACCGAAAATGAGGAAATGCAAAACCGAATCTGGCAGCAACGGCGCGCCATTGAATATTTTAATGAGATGCCCATTGTTCAAGTGATGATTCCAGAAGTCGAGGCAGACGACGTAATCTCCTATCTCACAAGGATGTCCTACTATGATGGGTGGCAGAAGGTTATTGTTTCTAACGACAAGGATTTTTACCAGCTATGTGATGAGGAAACAGTGGTCTATCGCCCTACTAGTGATATCATCTATAATAAGGGCCGCATCGTTGAAGAGTTGGGAGTGCACCCACGCAACATGGCCCTAGCCCGGGCAATGGTGGGGGATGCATCAGATAATTTGGCAGGAATTAAATCAGTTGGCTTTAAAAGCATTCAACGACGTTTAGGATTTTTGGCGGCCGACAAAGATTACACCATTGATGATATTGTTTCATATTGTGATAAAGTAGATAAAAAGCTTAAGTTTCACACAAATATTATCGAAGGAGAAGAAATTATTGAGCATAATTATAAGATGATGCAACTATATTCTCCAATGCTTTCGGTCCAGTCAAAAGACTTTATTCGAAATGCAGTAGAGAACTTTGAGTGTAATTTCAACAAGATAGAAATTTTAAAGAAAATGCGCGATGATGGCTTCGGAGAATTGAATTGGAAAGACTTAGAATTGCACTTAAATAAAATTAATGCGGGACGCTAATTTGCTTGACTTTACGGATAAATTTGTTATACTTATTACGGGTGCCGAGGAGTGAAACTTGATTGAAAAAGTTAGCTTTAGTCGTTATGGAAAAGCCTTTCAGGAAGGGCTTGTCCAGATCATATATGAAGATCGTCCTTTCGCCGATCAAATCACAGAAGTGCTTCACATACATTTTCTAGAATTGGAGTATTTGCGTGTATTTACAGAGAAGATTCTTAACTATCGCAATAGATACGCCACTCATCCTTCTGCCGAAGCTGTTATAACAATGTTGCGCACAGAGCTTGATAACGAGGATAAAGTTGTGCGGAAG
>Ga0080013_1001478_pt1 | contig 30990 bp, 39 predicted proteins | sample ETNvirenome_6_85_FD_69236 | JGI IMG/M metagenome (GOLD analysis project Ga0080013, IMG submission 69236) | Marine viral communities from the Pacific Ocean - ETNP_6_85 (SPADES assembly) (version 2) | ecosystem: Environmental > Aquatic > Marine > Oceanic | place: Pacific Ocean | collected 2013-06-19 | reverse complement strand
ATCCCACCCCGCACAAAAGTCGCTTTTCCTTGTTTCGTATCATTTGCTGTATCCTGAAGATCGCCCTGGGTGATACATGACCACCACCACAGACAGCCAGACACCCGCGAAGATGGACCCTGACGAGCGGGCTATCAGGGCACGCGCACTGCGATCCAAGGGGATGTCACTGCGCGCCATCGCTGCTGCGCTGAGCTGTTCGCTGGCCAGTGTTCAGCGTGCGCTTGCCAGGCCTATCGCTGGCGTTGACCAGGGGGCACCGATGCGCAGCGGACGACCGAAGAAGTCAATCACCACAGTCAGCAGGGCAGGCAAGCCCAGGGGGGTGGAGCCTGACAGGTACGCTGAGTACCGCGCACGATTGACCGAGAACAGAGCGCAGGGCTTTTCCGGTGTGGTGGCTATCCTGTGCGCCGATCCTGACCTGACCGATGAGGACAGGGCAGCCATCAGCAGCGCAGGCACAGCCAGCGTGGCGCCTGGCGATCTAAAGCAGATGTGTGCCTTCTTCGCTAGCAAGCTGCGCCGCTGGGAAAGTACAGCGATGCTCACACCCCAGCAGCTCGCCAGCCATTACAACAGTTTGATGCTGCGCATGGAGGCAGCAGTTCAGCTCACAAAGGAGCTGTCATCAGCGACCCCTGAAGCCATCAACATCACCTTTGACGTGTCAAGCGAGCATGTGGGCAAAGCACCCCAGCGGCTGGGGCTGCAGCGCAGCGCGCGACCACAGCCCACAGCGGTGGGCGACACGATAGACACAGAGGATTGATGCAAGGGCCTGCGGTCACCGTCGACATTGCGGCCACCTTCCAGCCTTATGACAGGCAGGCCAGGTGGCTGGCCAGTGATGCGCTGTTTCGCCTGTTCCTGGGTGGTGTGGGCAGCGGCAAGAGCTGGAGCCTGACGCTGTGGTGTGTGCTGCAGCAGCTTGCCAACCCTGGCGTTGAAGGTGCCCTGCTGGGCAGGACCACCAACGACTTGATCAACCCCCTGCTGCCTGAGTATTTCGGCCACCTTCAGAAGCTGCAAGATGCCACAGGGGTCAGCTACATCACCGACTACAACAAGGGGCAGGGATACGTTGACCTGTTGGGTGGTGGTCGCTGCTGGTTTAGGCCTTACAATCGCATCGCGAAGATCCGGGGCATCAGTATTGGCTGGGCTGCGTGCGATGAGATTGAATGGTCAGAAGCAGATCCAGAAGAAGTCTGGACTGTGCTAACGGGGCGCATGCGCATCCCCTGCCCGCGACCTGGCCTAGCCTTTGCGACCAGCCCCAACGGGCTGCGAGGCATCACCAAGAGGTTTGTGGACTGCCAGCGGGAATACAGGGACGCACTAAAGACAGGCGACACAGAGGCAGCCCAGCGGCTGGGCAGGTACTACACCACCGTCAGCACCAGCTATGACAACCCCCACCTTCCTGATTACTACTTCGATGCGCTGCGCAGCATGTCACGGCGCCGCTACAAGCAGGAAGTTGAAGGCAAGGTGTTGAGACCATTGAACAATGTGTGGCAGCTAGAGGCGCGCCACCTGGTGCCCTGGCAGTGGCAACAACACAGGCATCTGGATCGTGTCTATGGGATTGACTGGGGTGGCCAGGATCATCATGTGGCCGTGATGTGCCAGGTCACCAGCAGCGGCGCATGGGTGGTGGCTGATGAGCTGGTGTGTGATGACATGCCCAGGGGGCACTTTCACGATCGGGTGAGCCACTGGATCGGCACGCATGGCCCAGCAGATCCTGCGCTGATAGCTGCAGACAGAGCTGCGCCAGTTGAAAACCAGCTACTTCAGCAGCGATGGCGAAAGACGCAAGTCAGATGGATGGAGTCAAAGGACCAGCAGAAGGTTGAACACGGGATCGAAATTGTGCGGGATATGATGGATCCCTGCGACGGTGATCCAACTCTGCAGTTCAGCACTTCGCTGGCGCAGTCATTCGGTGGCGTAACAGCCCCGATCGTGCCCGCTATGCGAGGCTACTGCTACCACATCAGCCACGATGGGGTGCAGCTCAAACCCAAAAAAGACGGCACCCATGACCATAGCTGTGACGCATTGCGTTATATCGTTGCGGCGGCAGCGCACGATCCCAAGCTGCACGGTGGACGCACGCTGTGGCGAGGGGCAGCAGGCCCGAAGGTTCGCGCCGGCGACAGTTACGGACAGCGGCCAGGTCATTCAAGTAGACAGGTGCTGTAGCGGGTGGCTAGACTGCGCGCATGATTCTGGGCAATTTGACCGTTTGGGATGAGATAGAGTTTAAGCGGCGCAGCCGACAGCTTGACCTGTTAGCCAGCGGCGACTTCAGCCCCATAAAGGATGAGCTTGCGGCTGCCTTTCCGCGCAGTGACTTGCCTGTGCGTGCGATCCCGTTTGTGCAGCGATACGTTGCAGAACTGTCTGGGCTTTACGATCGCCCCGTTGTGCGCAGGTTCCGAGGTCAGGGCGTCAACGCATCGGCCTGGCAGAAGCTGGCGACGGTCTACCGTGAAAGCGGTATTGATTCTGAGCTGTCATCGATTGAGCAGGCCCTGTGGGTGCAGTCCACTGTGCTGGTGGTGGTGCTGCCCGATGGCCTTGGCAGGGTCAGCCTGCTGCAGCTGCTGCCCTGGCAGGTAGACCGAGTGGATGTCACCGATCCACTGCGCGCCCATGATCCGCGCGCCTGGTCGCGACTGGTGGCAGAGGTGCCTTCATCGGTGGTCGCTGGTCAGGTGATAAACGGACGCATGGAGCTGACCTCCACTCATGCCTGGCGCACGATAGGCTCGCAGCAGGTGGGGATCTACAGCGAGGATGGCACGCATCCATTCGGAAGGGTGCCCGTAGTCGCAGTGCGCAGGTACAAGCCTGCGCCTGGTCGCTGGTGTGCGCCCGTCAATGAGGCTGTCCTAAATCTACAGGTGAGCCTGAGCCTGCAAGCTGCAGACGATGAGAACATTGTCAGGCACTGCGCCTATCCCCAGAAGGTGATCCGCAACGCAACGCCATCACAGCTAGTGGAAGAATTGACGATCGGGCCTGACAAGGTCATCGCACTTGTGCGCAGCGGTGACCCAACAGCGCCAGCCCCTGAGCTGGCAGTAGTTCAGGGTCAAGTGCCCGTGGCTGAGCTCGTCAGCTTTGCTGAACACAAGATCCGCCTTTACTGCGCCATGCTGGGGCTTGACCCTTCTGCCTTCCTGCGAGTCAACACGGCGGTGACAGCCTCTGCACGCCTGTTCGCTGCGCAGGATCGGGCTGTGCTGCGTGCCAGGGTGCAGCCAGCCCTGCGCCAGATGGAAACAGAGATAGCGCGCCTGGTGGCAGAGGTGCTGGGCGTGCGCGAATTGATGCCGCTGCCTTCTACGCTGTCAGTGGATGTGCGCTGGACTGAGCCAGACAGCTCAGCCGATCCGCGCAACGACACCGAGGCAGCCAGGGCGCGCATTGCCCTGGGCTTAGACAGCCGCACAGAGGTGGTGGCCAGGGAGCGAGGGATCGGGCAGACAGCAGCTGCTGCTATCGTCGCGCGCAACATGGCAGAAGATCGCGCACTGGCTGACACTGAGGCAGCACCAGCGACACCACAGAAGCGGCGAACAAAGACCGCGCAGGTGCCCGCTGATGCTTGACGTAAAGATCCACTGGACAAAGACAGCCACCGTTGACATCAAGCGGGATCTGGCAGTGTCGATGGCCATGGCACGCGCCACTGCTGGCCACATCAGGCGCAGGGTGTTGGGTGGTGACAACGCGACACCACCGCGCCCCTATCATGGCCCGCGCGCCCCTATCATTGACAAGCGCAGCGGCAGGCCCCGAAAACGCTTCTACTTCATCAGCCCAGCCTATGCGGCTGAGCTTGGCATGCCAGGGCAGACACGCTGGGCATCCAGCGCCGAGCTGCACAAGCATGCAGGGGTCAAGTCGGGCACAGCCCACACCACTGGGGGCATGTGGCGTGGTCTAAGGGTGCGCAATTATGGCAAAGAAGCTGCGCTGATAGAGTTTGCAGGCTCCAGCCTGGGTGCATCTTCTGTCCGCACAGCTATCAGGCGAGGGGTCAAGGGCAGCTATGTGCTGAGCCGAACAAAGCGAGGCAAGCTGAAAGCTACCAAGCTGAAAGAGTTTTCACGCGATGAAGGTGGCAACGTCAAGTATCGACGCAAACCCAAACGAGTGCGCAACAGCGCAAAGGCTGGCCGGGTGTTCAAAACCACCAAGGTGGGGCTGCTGCAGCCCACCGCTGCAGAGTCACAGGCGCAGCTTGCTGCAGTCTCACAACAGGCGATGGGTGTGGTGCTGGTGACGTTTGGCAGTGACCAGACAGATGGCCCAACGGTCAAAGGCGATCGGCGCCTGTTCGCAGCAATCCAACGGGAGATAGGCAGACAATGATCGAAGCAGAAGGCACACCACCAGCGGCTGACACAGCCCTGGCCACAGACACAGACACAGCCACAGCACCAGCGGCGCAGCCTGACCAGGCGCAGCCCACCGCTGAGCAGTGGCAGCAGCTCCAGGCCACCCTGGCAGAGCTGCAAGCGGACAAAGCGCAGGCATCGGCGCAGGCTGAAGAAGCCAGGCAGCAGGCACTGACAGCGGAGCAGCGCCAGGCAGAGCAGCAGGCAGCCCTGCGCGCAGACATTGAGCAGCAGCAGGCTGAGCTGCGCAGCGATCGGCGTGACATCGCGCTTGATAAGCTGCGGGTGCTGCCGCACTTCCGTGACTATGTGCCCGATGTAGATCCACGCACAACAGAAGGGGCTGCAGCCCTTGAAGACTGGGCGAAGGGTCACCCAGAAGCCCTGCGCCAGACAGCGGCGCCTGCGCCTGACTACATACCGCGCGCACAGAGCAAGCTGGCAGACATTGCCAGCGGCAAAACAACTAACCCGCTGGTGCCAGTCGCCAGCCTGCGAAAGATCATGGGGGGCAGCTAGATGGCCAGGGCAAGATCAACGGTGAAGAAGAAGCCGGTAAAGAAGTCGGGAGTGTTCACGCTGCCAAGCGCAGATGACCTGGCTGCAGCAGCAGCCGATCGTGCGTTGACTACGGTGGACAACGATTACCATCCAGGCAGAGTGCAGGGCCTTGACTATGAAAAGTGGGCTAGTGCGTTCGTTGACTTGAGCGAAGAAGAACACAACCCCCAGCGAGTTGCGCGCAATCGCCAGCGGCTGCGCCGCAAAGGCTACGCGCTGCTATCGGGCGAGCCCGTTGTTGATGGCTTTGAGTCTGCCGAGGTGTGGGTCAAGTCGCGCGCCCAGTACAACAAGGATCGGCTGGCCAGGATCGAACGTATCAGGGAGCTGCAGCGCAGCGGTGTTATGAGCGACACAGCGCTGTTGAAGGCAGAGATTCGTGGACCCCACGGGACATCGCACGCTTGACAGTCGCAGCCCGCTGCCACTAGGCTGCGCGCAACCACCACAGCCAAAAACTTGAACGTACCCACACACTGCGACCGGGGTAGATAGGCGCAGACACGGGAACGATCGGTATGGCTAACCAAGCAAACGCGACACGCATGACCCAGATGGCCCTGATGCACGGGCTGGCTGAGCAGACAGCAGAATTCACCCGCGCAGGCCGAGTGGTCACAGGCCCAGGCGGCGGCTTTGCTGTGTCTGGTCGCGCTGTGGGCGGCCTTGCTGCCACGCTTGCCAAGACCACCAGCAGCCTGTCAGCCACTGACATCGCCAACTTTGAAGCGCAGGTGACCACTGCGCACAAAGTGATCAAGCACACCGTCAACAACAAGCTGCTGACCACTGACATGGGATATGAGGACATTGGCGGCGAATTGGCCAATAAAATCATGGTGTCAATGGACAAAGATTTTTTCGATTTCTGCGAAGGGTTATTTTCGGCATCACATCCCCGTGCTGGTGCTGGCGTCTTCGAGGTGGGGGCTGGCAAATCCTATCTGGACACAGGCCTGGCCTTCCTTCAGACCGAGGGTGGAGCGGGCACACAGGACAATCTTATCACCACAGCGTTCTCCGAAAACGCCCTTGACGCAGCTTTGCAGCTTCTCTGGAAGTACAAAGACGATCGTGGTGTGCCACTCCACCTGGGTCTGCGCGGTGGTGTCACTTTGGTGGTCGGTCCGAAGAACCGCAAGGCAGCCCATGAGATTGTCAACAGCAATCTGAGCGGGGCTGACATGGCGGTGAACACCACCAAGGCGCTCATCAGCGACATCGTCTGCTGGAATCTCACAACTGACGAAGATGATTGGTGGATCGTCGATATGAACAATGCGCCGATCGGCACCTACATCGCGGCTGCGCCCAGCGTGACGGTAAGCCCATCTGCGGATCGACTGTTCACGCACTTTGTGGCTGAGTACGAAAGCGTGCCGTTCAAGCTGCCCTACGAGTACGGGATCATCGGATCGAATGTTGCGTAGCTGACCACCAGGCGCGGGGGCTGCCTTCGCCCTGGCTGACTGAGTGGAGCAGAGACAGTGGCAAGCGAGCTGCAATTTGACGCGACGACAGGTGTTGACCTGGTGGCCGATCTGGTCGCCACGTCTGCCACCCTGTCTGTGGTCAAGCCAGACGGCACGCAGCTATCAGCCCCAACAGTCACCCGTGCAGCGGCGACACTTAGCACCACCATATCAGGGGGCAGCTCCACAGCGTCTGTGCTGAATCTTGCCAGCGTGGCAGGGATCACCCCAGGCACCCCACTGATAGTGACCAGTGATGGGGTGGGCTATGCCTGCGAGGCTGCGACTGTTGACACATCGGCTGCGCACGTCGCCCTGCGCACAGGGCTGCCAGTGGCACCAGCTAACGGTGATGCGGTGCAGGGTGCAGCCCTGACAGCTACTGTGGCAGCGCCAGGGGTCGCAGAGATAGGCCCCAACTTCCGTCTGCGCTGGACGTACAGCGACGGCACAACCACCAAGACCATCAGCCGCACTGCTGCCGTTGTGCGCCAGGTGTGGACAGCAGCAGCCAGCGGCGCCGATGTGCGCCAGGTGCTGGCTGAGATGGGTGACTCTCGCAGCGAACGCTGGTGTGCAGAAGTGGCTGACAGGGTTGACGAGAACATCAAGGGCAGGCTGGCAGAGACAGGGCGCAGGCCCTGGGCATTCATCAGCTCTGGACCGTTCAGACGCTGCGCCCTGCTGGGCATCAGGTACGAGCTGAGCCAGCGAGGGATCGCGCACGGGGGGCAGATATACGAAGCCCAGCGAGAGCTGCGCTTTGCCTTTGATGATGCGCTGGCAGGTGTCATTGGATCGCTGTCTTATGACAGTGATGACGATGGCGCGATAGACGCCACCGAAGCCCGATCGCTGCACTTCACCATTCAAGCGGTCAGGTGATCGCGATGGACACTGCGACGATCCTTGATTCGCTGGCGAGCCGCATTGAAGCCCTGGTGCCTGCTGTGCAGTTCAGCGACGATGACCGCTTCAGGGTGACCATCGGCACGCAGCTTGCTGTGACTGGTCCGCGTCAGGTGCTGCTGTCAGCGCAGTCAGGGACGCGAAAGCCCACAGGCGGGCAGACGTGCAGCGACTGGGAAACCACAGCAGAGCTGGTGGTGGTCTACGCTGATTCACCACCTGAGCAGGGTCAGCGTGGCGTCTATAGTCGGGCAATCCAAGACGCTGAAGACATACTGAACGATCTTTATACCTGGGCGACCACCACCACAGGGGTGCTGGCGATTGAGCCAGATCCAGGGTCAGTCACACCAGACGGGCAGGGACTGTTGGAGTCTGCCCGCAGCATCTTTATACGGTTTGAGCGGAGTTAGATCATGAGTGCATGGAATGACAGCAGTCTGCTGGTAGCAATGCAGACAGCATTTGGGACCCCGAACGCCACTGACAGCGACTATCAGGCCCTGTTGGCCGAGGTGCCAACGGTCAGCTTTGACACTGAGATCACCGAGCTGGAGCTGATGAGCGGGCAGGTGGGCGCAGCCCCTGAACGCATTGTTGGCAGGCGCAGTGGTACTGTTTCGTTCAGCATCCCCGCTGAAGGGCTGGTCACTGACTACTCGCCATCCAATGAAGATCCAGGTGGTGTGCCTGTTGGCAATGAAGTGATTCCGATGTGGATGAATCTGCTGGCTAACGCGATGGGATCGAACCTGTCAGCGGCCACCACCAATGCCAACTTTATCAGGGGGCTGCACTGCAGCACCAGCCAGTACACCAGCGGGGGCATGGCCAGCGGGACAGCCAGCAGCATTGTCTGCGATGATGCCACCGCGTCAAACAAGATCGACGTTGGGCAGCTCGTTGTTGCAGCTCTGACCGATGCCAGCACCGTGCCACAGATCGGCTGGGTCAAAACCAAGTCAAGCCAGACGCTGACGCTGTTTGAAGCAGCGGTCAACAACGTCAACGACGCCGCTGCGAACCTGTACGGCACAGCCACAGCCTACATGTCCAGCGAGGTGGCCAGCACCAAGGCCTTGACATTCCGCTGGACTGGCCCCAATGCTGCGCTCTGCTATGAGCTGATCGATGCCATCTGTGAGTCAGTGAAGTTCTCGTGGAATGTTGGCGAAGTGCCCACCGTGGAGTTTAGCTACAAGTTCTACGAGTTCCGCATCAACAAACTGGATGGCGGCCTGGTGGTTCCAGACAGCTACAATCGCATCCCGCAGATCATCGGCAGTGTCAATGGCCGCGTGACCATGCGCGATCCTGCTACGGGCTTATCGGGCACATCGACCTGCGGGATTGAGTCAGCCGCCTGGGAATGGTCAGCCACCCTGAGAGAGACTAAGTGCCACGGAAGCAGCACAGGCATCCAGTCTGTGGAGGTCATCAACCCCCGTTGCAAGCTGACGTTCTCGATTCCACATGACACCGCTGACGGGGTGTATGACGCTGCTGGTGTGGCTGCGAATGTCGGGCAGCACAAGTGGCAGTCATCGCTCGAAACGGGCTATAGGCAGAGTGTGGGGCTATACGTTGGCAGCCAGGTAGGCAAAATCTTTTCCTTCCTGGTGCCTTCTGGCTTGATCACAGCAGGCCCGCAGGTGGCCGATCGCGATGGCACGATCGCCTATACGCTTGAGATCGAAGCGGCGACCTACAGCGCAGACACCACCGACACAGCAGAGACAAGCGCAGACAGCCCGCTTGATTCCATCGCGCGTGTTGGGCTTGCCTAGCTCGTTCGTTAGGCGCGCCCTGCTTTTCTGTGGTGGTCAAGCAGCGGCGCGCCCTTTCACCTCGCTGACCACCACCACAAAGGGCCACCACAATGAACATCTTGGCAGGCGACAAGCTGCAGATCCAATGGGATGAAGAGGCGCGCGATTTTGCGCCAGCGGGCACAAAGAACGGCGCGCCAACATTTACGATCATCAGCCTGGATTATTTCACGGCGCAGGCTGTGCTGGGCAATGAAGAAGACGACGCGAAGGTCCGTGCCTGCATCACTGCTGGCCTGGTCAGCGTGGAAGGCGCCGACTGTGACGCTGCCAAGTGGCTAGAAGCCCCCCGTGCGCAGATGGTCAACCCCCTGTTCCACGCTATTTGGCAGCACACCTGGGGAAACTGACAGGGGCAGCCGGTGAGCCTGTCAAACATAGGGGTCACCCGATGACTGTAGCCACTGCGCTGCCCACACTGCTGCGACTTTCGCGAAAGCAGGCCACCCTGCGGGTGGTGCTGGGCTGCAGTGGTCAGCCCCGCTTTCACAAGCCAGCCCCATCCGATGTGCCTGACCTTGACTGGTCGCACTGCCCGCTTGACTTGCTTGACAGCCCCTACATCGCAGCCGTGAACGCGCTGTGGCAGACATCCGAAGTGGCGCCGCTGTCTGGATGGCCTGTCAGCTATGCAGCCTGGGCTGTGTCAGGTCTGCTGGCTATCCAGGGGAGCAGATAGATGGCCAGGGCAGTCGCAAGAGTAGAACAGAAGATCATCATCACAGGCGCAGACAATGCGTCTGACGCGATAAAGAAAGCGCAGGCATCGCTGGGTGGGCTGCGCAAGACCGCCAAAAAGACAGCCGTTGACACCAAGGCCACAGGCAAGGCCTTCACCGAAGCTGGCGACCAGGCAGCGGGTGGTGCTGGCAAGCTGTCAACTGCGCTGTCATCGCTGGGCGACTTCGCAGGGCAGTCTGAGGGGGCATTCCGAACAGCATCAGAAGCTGCTGGTGCATTTGATGACGTGCTGACCGTGCTGCCTGGGCCTGCTGGCCTGGCTGCTGCAGCGGTGGCAGGCCTGACCACGGTCATCTACCTGCAATCAAAGGCGGCCCAGCAGGCTGAAGCGAGGCTGCGCCAGGCATTCAGCGGTGCCTTGCTGGCTGATGTCCTAAAGATAAAGGACAGCTTCAACCTGACCGCTGAGTCAGCGGTGACGCTGGGTGATGCGCTGGTTGATAGCGGCAAGTCAGCGGCTGATGTGCATGATGAGCTGGTCAACGTCATCAACAAAGCTGAAGCCGTTGGCGACGATGGCAGCGCAGCGGTGGCAAAGTTTGCAGCCAGCCTGACAAGGGGGGTGACCGAAGCCCAGCGATTGACTAACAGGCTAAAGGCCCTGGGGGTGGCGATCGAAGTCGCCAACCTAAAGACAGCAGCATCGGGCAGCTTCCTTGAACAGTTCGCAGGGGCTGCTGGGGTGGCTGCTGATAAGCACATTGGATCGATGGCTGCCAAGCTCAAAGCAGCCAACCAGGAGTTAAAGGACTTAGAAGCGGGCACCAGGGGGCCGCTTGCCAACTACGAAAAGCACCTGAGCACCGTCAACAAGATCACGATCGGCCTGGGTCTGAGCACCAAGATGGCGAAGGCACAGGCGAGCGCCACAGCAGCACAGGCTGCAGCTCTGGAGCAGGCACGCAAGAAAGTCGCAGGGATCACCGACGCGGTGAAGAAGGCAGCCGCACAGCGTGCGTCAGTGGCTGCCACGCTCAAAGAGGTGGCGCAGTCTGAACAGACGCTGCGCATAGAAGCAGCACAGACAGAGGCGCAGGAAGCCGTTGCGGAGAATGCGCGGGCAGCCAGAGCGAAGAAGCGGGCAGCTCGCAGCAAGGCACGCACAGCAGCGCAGGCACGCGCGCGAAAGGAGGCAGCGCAGGCAGCTTTTGGGCTGCGCCAGAATGTGGCAGGGCAGCGTGCGCTGCTGACCTATCAGCGGCAAGACCTGGAGACAGAGGGGCTGATTGCCCGCGCGCGCAAGGCGACAGCCAAAAGCACAGACGCAAAGATCGCAGCAGAGAAGGCCCTGATTGATGTGGCGACTCGACGCCAGATCCTTGAAATACAAGCCACCAAGCTAGACAAGCCAGACAAGTCAGCGCGCATTGCAGCGGTCAAGGAGCTGGCAGCCGCTGAGCAGCGGGAGACGATCAAGGGGATCAGCGCCACCGCAGATGCTGTGGGGGTGGCGAAGAAGAAGGCAGCGGAGAAGCAGCTTGCTGATGACCATGCGCTGCTGGTCAGGCAGATCCAGCCCATCATGGAGGCTTTCGAAAACATCGGCAGGGTGGCCAGGGCGCAGGGCAACATCGGCATGCAGCAGCTTGCTGACAGCCTCACTGTGGCAGTGCGTGGCGCTGTGGAGCTGAAGAAGAACTTAAAGGACATCCCTGCGGCTGTTTCATCTGCTGCAGGCACCGTTGGCAGCCTGGCAGGGATCGCGATTGACGCAGACACAAACCGAACGAAGAAGGCACTACAAAACGAGAAGCGGCGAAAGCTGGCGACAGCGACCACCGAGGCCGAGCGCGCTGCTATTGTCGCTGAGTTTGAAGCGAAGAAAGCAGCAGCCGTTGAAGCCGCAGAGCGGCGAAAGGCAGCCATCATGGCAGTGGTTGAGCTGGCCAGGGCTGCAGCGAGTTACCCGAATATCCCAGAGATGGTTGCGCACGGGGTAGCCGCTGGGCTTTTTGGGGCTATCGCTGGCGGCGTTATCGGCGGCAGCTCTGCAGCCCCTGTCACCCTGCCAGGCGCGGGGGGCTTTGCAGCCGCTGGCCAGGCTGGTGGTGCTGGTGGGGGCGGCAGCGGTGGGGGTGGCGCAGGGGTCACCATCGTCAACAACTTCAATCAGCCCTTGACCACCCGGCAGCACATAGGCAAAGCAGTCAGCAATGCCCTGCGCTCTATTGACAGCACAGGGCATGCCAAGGCGAAAGGGGTCTAGTGCTATCGCTTGAACCATCAGCCGTTGACTGGACAGCAGCCACGCTTGAGCTGTTCGATGGGGTGACCACCGATCAGTTCAACGGATCGGCTGTCCGCATGGCGCTGCCTGCCGTCATGGATGAGCTAATCGCCTGGGCCACCAGCACCTTTATCCCGACATTTGACTGGAGCTGGGCGCGCGACTCTGCCACAGGGGGCGCAGTGGTCACCCTGACCTGTACGGGGGGCACAGTGACGCTGGAAGCGAAGAACGCAGCAGCGGAGCTGGGCTATGGGCTGCGCGCAGGGGTCAAGTCAGCAGCGGCAAGCCACGAGTTTGACGGGCCTGGCGCAGCTACCTGGGCGCCGCTGTCTGGGCTGATGATAAGCGCGGATCTGCGAGTGCTGGCCACGGGGGATGCCTGCGCCGATGGTGCCATCAGGCCAGGATCGCCAGGGCTTGCCCATCGTCGCCCTGTGGTGGGTGCTGTCGGCTCAGCCCTGGATGCTGGGCGCATGGCAGCGACGATGGCAGCAGGTGCCAGCCCCCGTAGAGCCACAGCGTGGCAGACTCACACAGCCACCTGGCTGACCTTCGCCCTGGGTGATGTCACCAGGGCACCCGCTGGTGCTTTGCACTATCGTTGGGATCTACAAGCGGCTGGGGATGTCATCTGATGGCCGCGAATGGACCCAGGATCATGGCGTACGCATACAGCGAGGGGCCGATCACAGGCGCCGCTGCTGCGATCACAGCCAACAGCACCATATCAGTCATTGAAGCTGCGACCCCTGGCACAACGACAGAGGCTAGACCGCTGACCCCTGAGCTGTTCACCACACAACTGGCATCCTGGCAGACCCACCTGAACACCTATGCACCAGCGGGCACCTATGAGATCGCCTATGATGCCAGCACCCAGCGAGTCACGATCGAAACCACCAATGGGGTCAGCTTTGTGCCTGTGATGGATGGCAACCTGGCCACCTGGCTGGGCTTTACGCAGTTGATTGCTGGGGGTGCGTTCACCTGGCTGGCTGAGTCTGCGCCCGCTGCCATTGCAGAGCTGCTGGCAGTGACCGTGCAGCCCGCTGAGGATGCTGCGCGGGTGGATCTGTCTGAGTATCGGCATGGTCGCGCTGTGGCCACAGTGTGGGGCAATCATCAGGTGCATCGCGTCACCCTGGTTTTCAGTCGCACTACCACGCTGGCACAGATAGCGGCTGGCTACCTGACCACAGGCAGGGTCAGGATCTGGCAGGCAGGGGATGCCACAGCCTATGCTGCTGACAATGTAGATGGCTATGTCGATGGCTTTGTCATAGCGGCTGACGAGCCTGTTGAATCTGGCGACGTTGGCGAGCTGTGGAGTCTGAACCTGCTGGTGGGGGTGGCCAGGTGAGTCTCTGGGATTCAGTCCGTTATGGATTCAGCCCTGTGTACTGGGTGCAGATCGCAGGCATTCCTGTGGTCTTCATTGAGCGTGCCAGTGGGCTGGCGCTGCCAGCGGGCTACACCAGCGAGGATGCCAGCCTAGTCATCGATGCCAGCGCAGAGGTGGGGGTCGAACAGATCGACAGGGACACAGGCGCCGCTGTTAGTTTGTCGTTTGGCTTCAAGCTGTTGGACACAGCGACGGTGAGAGACTGGCTGCGCCGCTGGTCAAAGAGCATGACCCTGGCCAGCGACCTGACAGCCACAGCCACCACGATGACGGTGGCCAGCACCAGCGGCTGGGCAAACGGTGACGCAGTCTACGCAGGCATGGAGCGGCTGACCATTGGCACCGTTGCCAGTGGGGTGAGCTGCACAGGCCTGACCAGGGCGACAGTGGGCACGCTGGCGTATGCACACCAGACAGGGACCACTGCGCAGATCCTGACCGATAGGCTGCGCTTTTGGCGTGGTCGCGATGTGACGCTATGGGCCAGCCCCTGCGACCCTGCTGGCTTCATCACAGGCACCAGCCTGCTGGCTGACGCTGTGCAGGTGTGGCGCGGACGCATTGAGACAGGGCCCGCGCGTGAAGTGGATGGCTTCACCTTCCAAGCCAACAGCATTGACAGGCTGATGGATCGGACACTGATAGCCAGCGTGACAGGTCAGGTGGTGTCAACGTCAGCGAAGATCCCAGTGAGCAAAGGCTACCTGGTGACGATAGCCCTGCGCGCCAACACAGGCGCAGGGGTGCAGGTGTTCGCCTATACATTCCACTGCGCGCCGTTCGAGGATTTAGCAGACGGCGACTTGCTGACAATGGCAGAGATACGCGATCGGATCGTCAGCTCTTTCTCAGACGCAGTCAGCGCAGAGTCAGCCACCGCTGATGTGGGTGCGCTGGTGTGGCTAAAGTACGGCATGAAACACGGCCCAACGTACAACGCAAAGGTCATTGTCAAGGCTGATGCGACCATCAAAAACTTTGAAGTCTATGTGCTGCTGGACAACAAGACGATCACAGCTCAACTGGATCTGCACCCTAACGGGTGGGCTGTTGAAGGTTATGCGGATCTGCACTGGGCCACAGCTTCTAACCCGCTTGCACCTGGCGCTGCTGGCGAGCCTGTGATCCCGTGGCTGGTGACTGTCAGGGTGGACGATGGCAGCCCCTCTGATGTGCCACAGGGTGGCCGGCTGAAGCTGCGCCTGGGCAACACCACCAGGCTATTCAAGTACGAGGCAGCGACCCCCAGCAGCGCGGACGTTTACCTGACAGGGCTAACCCCTGTTGACGGTATCCAGAGCTGGCCCAGCAAGCTGGCGATGGATGGCGCGGACGCTGAGATCTTCTTCGGTGACGAGGGTACGTTTCCCAACATGATGCTGCGCTGCCTGATGAGCAGCGGCAATGGCGAGCGTTCAGCTACCTATGACACCCTAAAGCGCGGGCAGGGCTATGGCATCGACGAGGATCTGATTGATGCCACCAGCTTCACCACCACCAGCGCACCCATCGGCACACTCAAAGGTGAGGCTGCCAGCGGTGGTGAGTCGTTTAGCACGCTGTTTGGTGGTGCCCTGGGCCTGTTCCGTAGGGCTGTGGTCAGCAGGCCTGACCCTGACGCGGCAAATGATGCGCTCAAGCTGCGCATGGTTGAAACTGCCCCCTATGGCGCAGGGGGCAAGACCACGATCACTGATGCCGATCTGCTCAGCGGTCAGGATGATCCTGTTATATCGGTCAAGCGCGCTGCCAGTGCTAACGTGCTGGCCATCCTGCGCCCCTACGGTGGGCAGGACGATGGTGAGGATCGCTTCGTTTTCGCGGACAATCCGCGCGTAGATGCAGAAGGGCGCAATCAGGTCGAATACAGGATCGCAGCGAAGGAGCGGGTGGCGCTGTACAAGGCAGCGGGGCCTGCTGCAGCCAGCCACCTGGCAGCAGACCAGACCACCCAGGCACTTGAGCTGCGCATCCCGCCCTGGATCGTGGCAGAGGTGGGGGATGTCATCACGCTGGACACCACACACCCTGCCCTGTGGACATGGAGCGCATCACCTGCCAGCACAGGCTACACTGGCAAGGCCAGGGTGGTGGGTCGCACGCTGGAGTTGAAAAGTTCAGCGGTGCGCCTGACCCTGCTGGTGGATGCCAGCGTTAGCGTAACCAGCCTCAGCCCTGCTGCCCTGGTGGTCAACTTTGTGGCGCCTGCTGCAGACCCTGACTCGATTGATGTTCATGTCAAATACGCTGACCACTTCATTGACGCGATAGCGGCCGCTGGTGGTCCCGTCTGGGTGCTGCACTATCAGCCAGGGCAGGCAGAGACAGCCGCACAAAAGCACCAGATAAGCGCAGCGGTCAAAGTCGCAGGGATCTGTCGGCTGACAGTGGACACCACATCAGGGGGTCACAGCCTGTCAACGGGGCTGAAAAGCACCCTGACGCTGCCCACCTTGGCAGCCGGTGATATAACAGCCTATCAGGCTGACTTCGCGCACACTGACGATGGCACGGCCTGGGGTTGATAGATGACGATCACCACCCCAAACACGATCCAGGTCAGCTCTGAAAGCGAGCTATGGATTCCAGAGATGGCGCAGCACCCGCTGCAGCGTGCGCTGGAGAACGTCAACTACTTGATGAAGTGGCACAGGCCACCGCTGGCGTCTGTCTGCTATACGAACACAGCAGAGCTGACGCGGAGCGCTGTCTATGTGGTCCCGATCTTCCCGTCGGCTGATGCGCTCGATGGCATGCGCTACAGCGCGCAGCACCGCTTCATTTGCAGCTCAGCCAGTCAGGCTGTGACCATATCGATCGACAGCACCACCAGCTATACAGGGGTCACCACCACCTGGGTCAACCTGACCAGCGATGCTGCGACCAGCGATGGCGTAGGGGGTGCGCTGTCAACGCACACACAGGCAGACTTTACGATCGCCACCGCTGCTGAAGCCCTGCGCATCACCTACACAGCTCCAGCCGCTGGCAACAGGACCGATCACCATCTGCTGGTCTACCCTTCGCCAGCAGCGCCAACAGCGGGCATCACAGCCAGCGGCGCCACACCCTTTGACGATGGCTTGATAGCTGATGGCGATGATGCGCCTGTGCATACTGAATGGATCAACCGATGCAAGGCCACCAGCGTGGCAGTGTTGACCGATCGAAAGCAAAACTGCCTGTCATTTGTGCAGGAAGAAACGAGTTACCGCTACCTGTGGGATGGTTTAGCGGCTGACAAGTATTATCCGCTGCCACCTGTGCGGATCTGGTTCCCAAACCAAGGCCCCAGCACCACGCTTGATGTGTTAGCCCTGGCGACTGTTGACGGTGGTGTCACCACTGATCTGGTCAGGGTGCGCCAGACAGGCAAGCCAGCCAGCCTGACCAGCTTCTACGATGCAGGCGGTGGCATTCAGGCTGGCACGCTGAAGCTGGAGCTGCAGGGCACAGGCCTGATGGTCTGGGCTGATGTAGAGGTGGCAGTCAAGCGGGAGACAGGGCAAGAAACCCGCTTTATCGCTTTGATGGCTTACTACACCCCAGGGACCGATTGACATGCGACCAGTGCAGCCTAGGAATTACAACGCAGACGATCTGAACGCCGCGATCACTGACCAGGCCACACCCCCTGCAATGGTCAGCCTGCTCCAAGAAGCAGACGCCTGGCCTGTGGATGTGGCGATCGGCCCTTACTGTGGCTGTGGGCATATCTATGATGGCCTGTCTGCTGCTGGCTATGAGGCGCGCCACCTGGCAGCGATGGTGGCGCCTGGCGCTGTCCATGCACGGGCTGCGTTGACTCGCAGCTTCGTGCTGACAGTCAGCAGCGGCGCCTATCATGAAATGTACAGCAACGACGGTGGCACAACTGGCAACGATGTCATCAGGGTGGGCTGGTATCTCACACAGGGAGCGGGATATGTGCCCCTTGGTGAGTTTCAATACGGGCAGCATTCGATCGTGAACAGCGGAGGCAGCATCATCGACGCGCCCACCCTGCCCACAGACAGACAGCTTGAGCTGCAAAGCCTGGGCGCGCCCTATGTGGAGCCGCTATACATCAGCAAAAGCGCAGGCTTCAGTCTGTGCGTCACTGACCAGGTGGGCGACCTGACGACGCTATGATTGACGACACGCGCAGGGGGGCTGATTATGGGCGCACCCACCACAGGGGCAGCGACGATGGCAGCGAGTGAGACAGCAGCCCAGCCTGCGCCTGCGCCTGTGGCTGTGCATACCTCGCATGTGTGGCTGGTGGTCGCCACTGCGACCCTACTGGCAGGTATTGCCCTGTGGATGGCTCGCATCGATGTGGGCTTGCAGGCTATGCGCGCCGATGTCACAGAGATCAAGGCTGCAGTCACCCAGCATGTCACCTTGCCTGCACACCCGCTGGCAGCCTACAGGCTGCGCGCACTTGAAAAGCGGGTTAAGTGATGCACATGGACGGCACAGACATGGCGATCCTGGGTGGTGGTGGCACTGCTGCGCTGGGCTTTGTGTTGGGTGTGGTGCAGCGTTATGTGGGTCCGCGCTTGGAGGCTCTACGCGATCGGCTGCAGCGACTGGAAACAGCAGTAGCTGCAGCGGCTGACAAGCTGGACGCAGCCGAACGCGCGCAGGCCCTGGGTGACTTGGAAGGGCAGAAGTTCACCAGCCTGAAGATCGCTGAAGTACACACCAAGATCGAAGCCCTATTCGAGACACAGGGCCGCGATATAGGTGAGATGAAGACCACGCTGGCCAGGCTGGAAGAGCGGATCAAACGATGACAGACGCTGAACAGTGGCTGAAGTCGCGCGCAGGCACAGCAAGGCTGCCATGGTCTGACCTTGTGCGGCTGGTGAGTTTCGCGCAGGGCGAGCTGGGGGTTGACGATGATGGCAAGCCAGGTTTTGCCACGCTGGCAAGGCTTGACCAGCACAACGGCGACCAGGCCAGCAGTAAGCCCCTGCCTATACCGAAGGGGCGCGCAGCCACAGTGGCGCTGTATGGCGATCCTTCATGGGTCAAGCTCACCAAGGGGCGCGCCGTTGACCTTGATGACCGCTGGGAAAGGCTAAATATCATGTGGTTCAGCCTGCACACCGGCAAGCGGGTGCGCATGCACAGGATGGTGGGGGCTGAGTTTGTGCAGCTCTACAAGCAAGCCTGCGATGCCAGTGGCTACACCCCTGCAAGCGTGCAGACGTTCAACCCCAGGGTCATCGGTCGCACTTCGCGACTGTCAATGCACGCCTATGGGATCGCATTTGACGTGGATGGCATCAAGCCCAAAGGCGGCCAGGTTGAAAACCCCTGGGGTGGCGTGCGCGCAGATGGCACCCCTTCTCTGCTGCGTCAAAACATGGCTTTTGTTGATGTGTTTGAAGCGGCTGGCTGGTGCTGGGGTGGCCGCTGGCGCAAAGGCAAAGGCGATGACATGCACTTTCAGAGGTCTTTTCCATGACAGACTTACCCACAGCAGTGACCGCTGCCAAGGCTGTGACAGCCATCGTGGCTGACCACACCAGCAGCGCAGCTTCAGAGGTGGCCACCTCCTGGATCGCTGCACATCCTGAGTGGTCAGGCCCCATCGCGCTGCTGCTGTTTGTTGCAGCGATGGCTGTGGCATGGATCAAAGGCAAGGCAGCGGGCACCAAGAACACAGCCGATGACCTGGCTGCTGATGTGCTGGCGCAGACAGTGGCGAAGACACAGGCAGCGACACAGGACAAGCCAGGGTCAGACCCTAAGTGAAGACCTTTCTGGCCTTGCTGCGCTCGCTTGCTGGGCTGTTGGATGCGTTCGTAGACGCTGGTGGAGTGCAGATCCTTGTTGAGTACCTGCGACAGAGAACAGGGCAAGCCCAGGCGGCTGCGAGGCTGGCTGACCACCAGCGACTTGAAACGGAGCTGGCAAGCGGTGATCCTGCTAGGGTCGAGCGTGCTGCTGCTGAGCTGCTCGATTCCACCGAGGGCGCCGATCATCATTGGCAAGGCGCAGGTGCTGGCAGTAGACAATCAAGCGGGCACAGTGACGATCACCCTGGCGCTGTACAGGCGCATGATTCGACGCTTGAGGGACTGCAGCGAGAGGCTGGATCGTTAGGCCTGGCTGACTGAACTGCGCTTTTTGAATCCATTAAGAGCGATGTTCAACGCGCTGGTGACTTCAGATCGCATGAACGTAGCCACCCGCTTGCTGCCCGCTTCTGTGTCACGCTGCGCCAGGCAGGCTGACAGCTTTTCTGGCAGCCATTCGACCATTGAGCGCAGCGCGCTGCATTCATCGTGCGCCTTGCGATACTGACCACGCTGACCAGGCTTTCGCGGTGGCAGGCCTTCGCCACAGAAGTCGCAGACTGTAGGGGGCGCGCGATGTTCGCGGCTCTGCTTTCGCTGGCGCAGCCTTCGCACTGCCTGGGCATTCTTCGCGCGTTTCTCTTTGTCTGTCATGGGGTTACCCTCGCTTTGTGTAATCTCCACGGGGATATTACATCAAGGGGGTAAGGTACGCAACAAAGTGTCAAGCGCGTTAGACACCCTCACAGCGCCCCTAGGTCATCAGGCCTTCGCGCAGCGCATAGGCAACGGCAAGACCCAGCGCATCGCGCGCATGCCCCTTAACATGTGCCAGGGGTCCAGGCGCACGCTGCCAGCCTGAGCCGCCACACAGCTCGCAGGGAGGCGCAGGCCAGCCTGCCTGATGTTTCTTGCGCCCCCTGCGCGGGCACAGCTTGCCACGCTGGTCACTGCCCAGCAGCCGCACAACTTCACCCCACACTGCTGACTTGCCTACGCTGCCAGCCATGCCCAGGGCACGGATGACATCAGGCCTGCTGAGCATGTGCGCGCCACGTTCACGCTGCAGCCAGTAAGCCTGACCGATGGCCAGGCGTGACCCTTCGCCTGGTGGTCTGCCATAGTTGATCCACAGCTCAGCGACCACCTGGCCAGCAGCACCGAACGGCAGCCGATCCAGCAGGCTGTCAGTGGTCTGTGTTGACCACTCGCAGACCCTGCGATCGGTGTCCAGCAGCGCAGCGCCAACAGTCACCCCTGGATCGATGCCCAGGATGATCACTTGATGACCACTTTTGTGCGGTCAACCAGCACCAGCACAGCACCAGCCACCTGCTGCCCAGCCTTCAGGGCCTTGCCGATCGCAGTCTTGTCGGGTGTGGTGGTGGTCCTGACATACTCAGCGCCCAGCGCAGTGGCGTCTGTGACCTCCACTCGCTTGCTGGTGGTCACCCGCATGCGCGCCATGCGCCCACCTGTCAGGGGCACTCCGCTGGTCTGCTCCACATCCATATAAACCTGCACCAGGTCAAGCTGCATCCCGCGCAGTTTGTCAGCCCTGGCAGCCAGCGCACGTTTACGCTCAGCAGCCCGCTGCGCCTCTTGCCTATACCATTGAGCCTTTGCATCCAACTCACCTGCGACGATGGCCAGGGCTTCTACTTTGCCAGGCACATCACCTTCTGACCATTGAACGAAAGCCACTTCAGCAGCAGCAAAGGCTGCCTGCGCAGCGGCATCTTCTGGATCGGTGTCCAGCGCAGCCGCTGCAGCTTCGAGCGTGGCTAGGATCGCGTAAACATCGCGCGAAAGCTGCCAAGCGGATCTGCCTGTGGTGCTGGTGGTTGTGGTGGTCGCTGACATGGTGCCCCCTGTTGGATGTCGCGCGACTGTATAGCACCGTTGACACTGTTGTCTATTGTGCTTTACGTTCGCGCAGGGGGCACTGATGGCAAAATCAAAGCACAAGACACAGCTTGCAGCATGGCTGGCTCAAAGCAGCATGACAGTCAGCGAGCTGGCCAGGCGCACAGGTGTGACCCGGCAGACACTCTATAACTTGATGGCAGGGGGCGCGCCCAGCCTGGCGACTGCCCTGGCTATCGAGTCAGTCACAAGCGGCGCAGTGGCGCTGTCTGCATGGAGCGATGATGCGCAAACACAGATACGATGAAGCAGCCCTGCGCCATGCATGGCGCACAGCTCCAGCGGCTGCCAGCGGTGGCATCTTCTGGCGAGGGGTCCGCAGGATCTACGCGCGCGATACAGGCTGTGCGCCTGGGGTGCTGGCTTTCCAGGTGGCTGCTAATCGCAGGGGCATGCGTGCGCGGATCACTGGTCGCAGTCGCAGCACCAGCCGATGGGCTGGGGGCGGCTCGCAGTCGTGACTGCCTGCCACTGCTGTGGTGGTGCTGGCTGGCAAGTGGGCACCATTGACCCTTGCGCTGTCTGCGCTGGCACAGGCAGGCCTGATGGCCAGCTAACGCCACATGAGCAGATGGTGATGGGTGAGATTGAGCGGGCAAGGGCTGCCCGCGCTGATGCTGTGCGGTTTGAGTTGGCGATCTTCGCAGGCCTGGTGGCCTTGCTGGCTGCCTTCGCTGCTGCGCTGGCTGCTGTCTGAGGGGGCTGGTGGTGGGCACTCAAAGGGAGGCAAGTGCAGAGGCTAGGCTTGCTGCGCTTGATGCGGTGGTGTGGGCTGCCAATGCACCCGCCAGAGAGGTGCTAGACCTGGCACGGATAGACAGGCAGGCAGCCTATCGCTACAGGTCAGGGGCTGCCCCATCGCTGCGCACGCTGGCCAGGGCTGCCTGCGCGGTCGCTATCGCGTCAAGTGAAAGACCTGCAAAGATGGCTGCTGACTTGGCTGCTGACCTGACTAAAATGGCACGGAGGTGCTAGTGCCCGCGAAAGTGCAGCGCAGGTGAGACACTGCAAGCCATGCGTAAAGCCAACTTGACGCCTTGCACAGGTCGGTCATCATCGTGGCTCGTTCAACCACCCACACAGGAGCCATGAAGATGACCACCACCGAACACATCCAAGCGTTTATCACTGCAGCCCTGCGCGCAGAGACATCCCACACAGCAGCACACAGGACAGCCCTGGCTGACCTGACAGCATCGCTGGATGTGCCCGCCTATCTGCGCAGGAAGCAGGGCGCACGCATCACCAGGCTGCGGAGGCTGGTTGAGTGGCATGGCGGCGAGTCAGACCGCTATGTCATCGCAGCCCAGCGGTGGGTGTCTGCTGTCGTTGGGTGCGCCTGATGAGCTGCCCACACTGCGCCAGGAAGGACGCGACCATCAAGAAGCTGGAGGCTGCGTTGGTTGTTGCGCTGATGCAGCTATATCCAGCAGGGGGCACAGATGGCCCAGCAGAAGCAGAGCAGAGCCAGCAGGCAGCGAGAGGTCAGACGCATGGCGCGCCTGCGCGCGGTGGCTTATTGCCAAGCGGCGCAGGTGCGCATCAGGGCACGCAGGAAGAAGCCAGCTAAAGAGGCAGATCGTTAGCCTCATCTGCTTTGTCTTGCCAGTATTCCGATGCCAGCACCAGGTCAGCAGTGCTGGCTGTCTTCAGGTCTGCAGCCTTGCCAGTGTCAAGGCCCTGTACTTCGCCAACCATGACAGCCACTGCGCCTATGTTGTTGCTGTTGGGCATGTCATCGGCGCTGTCGTCAATGAAGGCGAGCTGCTTGGCACAGTGGATCATTGTGACCACTGCCCTGTGCCTGCGCTCGTCATCGCGATGACGATCCAGGGTTGTCATCGCAGACGGCTTGTCTGCATGCGACACAGCTTGACGCACAGGTGTGGGCGCAGGTGCAGCGGCTGCTGCTGCCTGCACTGTGGCCTGCGCAACGCTGCCATCATCGTCCCGCTCAGAGACGGCGAACAGGGCAGCCAGCCCATAGCGGCGCCCATAGGAAAACGCTGACGCGATGGCATGGGGTGCCCAGTGGACAACCCCAGCGGCTGCCTCTTCGCGGGTGACCCCTGGGTTTTGCGGACCCACAGGCACGTTGACCCAAACGCTTGACCCTTCGCGTGCCAGTACCACGCCGCTGCGCACGACCATCAGCCCGCTTTCAACGCTGGTGGTGGTGTCATGCACGATCACCAGGCCAGCAGCAGCGCACAGGGGGCGCGCCTTGCTGAGTAGCAGATCCAAGTCGATGTAGAGGTTACCCTTGCTGCCCCTGGCCTGTGGCCTGATCCCTGCCATGCCTGCCTGCACAGTCGCCAGGGCTTGCCAGACGTTGGCTGGCTTTGCTTTCGTTGCCATGTCTCACCCCCTTAGAACAGCCCTGCTGTGTCGTCGGTGGTGGCTGTGGTGGCCTTCTGGGCGAGGTAGCGGCGCACGCAGTTCTTCGCAGGGTAGCCCCCTGACGCAGCGCGGGTGCCGATCTGCACGTCCAGCTCCTGACCGATGAGATCGCCCAGTTCGCTGGGTGGGGTGTCAACGAAACCAGCAGCCTGGCACAGGTCGCGAAAGCTGCGCTGCCCTATCTCTGTCGCCTTTGCGCTGTGGGGCAGGTTGAAGTTGATCCAATCCCAGACCCTGCGCCTGGAGTGCTCGCCAGCGACCACCAGCAAGGTGACGCTGAAAGCCTCGCCACCCTTGGCAGGCTGCTTTTCTTCAATGTTGAACACTTCGCACACATAGATGCCATCAGGCAGCAGCGTGAACGTCTTGGCGTTGTCTGGTGTCGCATCAGGTGCTGGTGGTGGGGTGTCCCAAGTATTCTTAAGGCTGTCAAAACGACCCATTGTGGTGGCTCCAGTGTAGTGGCAGGGCTTGCCTGCAATTAGGGTTGCACTTGACAGCAAGGCTGCCACTGTGTCAAGGGCATTAGACACCCAGAGGAGGCGCATGCGACCAGGCAGAATCGAGGCAAGCCAGCGCAGTGACTCAGACAGTGAGGCTGCCCGCTTCGTGGACGCCACCCGCTGGCTGGCTGGGCTGTTTGTTGGACCTCATGATCCAGTGACTTGGCAGACGTTCGATGACCAGGGGGTTGACCCTTCGCTGGCGCGCCACTTCACAGGCACTGTGGGCACCTGCTGGCGCAGGCTGCGCGCGCTCAACCAGCGAGGGGCTGGCGTGTTCGCGATGGTCAACGAGGGCGACGGCAGGGGGCGCGCCACTCGCAACGTGCGCAGGGTGCGCGCATTGTTCATCGATGTAGACAGCGCAGTCAGGCCACCTTCTGCACATCTTCAGCCGTCAATGGTGGTGTCGTCGGGCAGGGGCTGGCATGTCTACTGGGCTGTAACTGACTGCCCGCTTGACCGCTTCAAACCACTGCAGAAGCGGCTGGCGCTGCGTTATGGCAGCGACGGGGCTGTCAACGACCTTCCCAGGGTCATGCGTGCAGCAGGATTTGACCACTGCAAGGCAAAGCCCAAGCGGGTGAGGCTGCACCACCTAGATCCCTGGGGGCTGCACACAGTTGACGCTGTGGCTGCTGGGCTGCCTGGGCTGTTCTCTGCTGCTGCCCTGCGTCGACAGCAGGCAAAGGCCAGCGGCAAGCCATCTACGCTGCCAGAGGGGGCGCGTGACTTCGCGACCATTGACACTGTGGAGCTGTTCAAAGCGCGCGGGATGCTGGGCAGGCAGCGTGGCGAGACTTGGACTGTGCAATGTCCGTGGATCGACAGTCACACCAGCAAGCGTGATCCAATGACTGCATCTGATTCGGTGCTGTGGCCTGAGAGCGGGCAGGCCCTGGGCAGATGGGCGCGATACCACTGCAGCCATAACTGCTGCGCTGACCGCAGCATTGTTGATGTGCTGCGCTATTTCGGGGAGCTGCGAGGATGACCACAAAGGCTGCCGCGAATGTCTGAACTTCATGTTGTTGCCCTGTCTGGTGGCAAGGACAGCACAGCGATGGCGCTGCGCCTGGCCGAGGTTGAGCCGCGCGAATATCTGTACGTCTGCACGCCAACAGGCGATGAACTGCCAGCGATGTGGGCACATTGGCGCAGGCTGGGCGAGCTACTGGGCGCGCCGATCCAGCCTATCATGGTGGCTGGTGGTCTGGATGGCTTGATAAAGCGCCAGCGTGCGCTGCCTTCCTGGCGCATGCGCTGGTGTACTAGGATGCTGAAGATCGAACCGTGGAAAGCATTCTTAATCAAGCGGGCTGCGAAGCATTCGCTGGTCGTTTCTTATGTGGGCTTGCGTGCTGATGAGCCAGAGCGGGAAGGTGGCGACTTTGGGGATGTGCCCAACACTGTCAGCCGTTTCCCGCTGCGCGAATGGTCATGGGGCCTGGCTGATGTCATTGCGTACAACGCCACGCACGGCATTGAAGTGCCCCCGCGAACCGACTGCGCTCGCTGCTTCTATCAGACAATCGGGGAATGGTGGGCGCTATGGGCGGATCACCCAGCAGCATTCGCTGATGCCGAACGGCAGGAAGCCTGGGTGTCAGAGGAGCGGGGCAGGCTGACCACCTTCAGAAGCGATGGCAGAGACTCATGGCCAGCCTCGCTGTCAGGGCTGCGCGCACGCTTTGAAGCTGGCGAAAGGCCAGCGCATGCGGGTCAGGGCGATCTATTCAGTGCCAATAAGTGCAGGGTGTGCAGGATATGATGCTGCGCTATTTCGGGGAGCTGCGAGGATGACCGTCAAGCTGAAGCCAGAGCAAGCCAGGGCGCTATACGAAAGGATGCAGGCCTTTGAAGCAAACAGCGGCTGCTGTCTGCTGCACGGCAAAGACGCTGATGGGTCAGCGGTGGGGGTGTTTGACGGTGACCAATGCACCACCATCGCCCTGCTGCCAGCAGAGGGGATTATGCCTGTGGTGTTTGTTTGTGCTGAAGTGCCTGCGACCCATCGCGACCTGGTGGCTAATGGCGCACTGGCGCTGCTGGCTGCTGTTGCTGTGGACAGGCGACCAGCAGAGCTGTGGGAACCTTGGCAGGCTGCGCAGATGACCCTTTATGAAGTGCCCTATCAGGTGCTGAGCCGAACACTGCACAGCCTGACCAGTGGGCAGGACCAGGTGATCAACTGATGATGATTGAGCCTGAGCGCATCACCTTTCCGTACCTTCATGAGCAGGGACCGCATGCAGGTAAACCGAAGAAGAATCGACGCGAGAACACCAGGGCGCTGTTACAGGCGCATGGTGCCACTGTCAGATACAACATGATGCTGCACCAGCTTGAGGTCAGGTTCGCAGGCCTTGAGGTGGCAGAGGAGCGGGCTGGCAACACATCGCTGGCATGGCTGCGCAGCATGGCGCGCAAACACGGGCTGAGTGCCAACAACGTCGCAGAAGACATTGAAACCCTGGCTGATGAATACCACCCAGCCCTTGAGTGGATCGATGCTGTTAGCTGGGATGGCATCGATCGCATAGGTGCGCTGGTCGCCACCATCCACACTGTTGACGAGATGGCAGAGACACTGATTAGAACGTGGCTGCTCCAGTGTGGCGCTGCGCTTGTCAGCCCCGCAGGGTTCAGGCCTGAAGGGGTGCTGACCATGCAGGGACCACAGGGATGTGGAAAGACTCAATGGGTGCGTAAGTTGGTGCCTGACAATGCGCCTGCTGGCCTGGTGCAGATAGGGCGCAGCGTCGATCCTGCTAACCGTGACAGCGTGGAGCAAGCCACCAGCAGTTGGATCTGCGAGCTGGGCGAAGTAGACGCGACGTTTAGGCGCAGCGACATCGCAGCTTTGAAGGCCTTTCTGGATCTGGACTATGACCGATTCCGCGCAGCCTATGCGCGGGTGAGCGAGCGCAGACCCAGGCGCACTGTGTTCTACGCCAGCGTGAACAGGGCTGACTTCCTGGCTGACACTACGGGAAACCGCAGGTGGTGGGCTGTGCAGGTGCAGGCCTGCGACTGGCAGCACACCCTGCCCATGCAGCAGGTGTGGGCGCAGGTGGTGTCTCTAGTGCGCGCAGGGGTGGACTGGCGGCTGGGTGAGCCTGAGCGGCTGGAGCTGGCAGCGAGTAACGAGAGGTTCGAGGTGGCTGTGCCCCTGGCTGATGAGGTGTGGCAGGCCTGGGAAGTGGACACCAGCGAAACACACTGGGCATCTATCGGCGAGGTCTGCCAGTCGCTGGGTGTGGAGCGCAGTAGCGCAGGCTATGCGCGCACAGCTCGTGAAGTAGCGAGGATCTTGGTGGGTGCTGATGTCACGAGGACGCGAAAGCGGCTCAAGGGGGTGACAGGCAGAGCCACCCGCTATGCCGTTCGCAGGGCATTGCCACAATGAATCAAGCGCACATCACACCCAAGTGGACAGGCAGTGGACACCTAGTGGACGCGCGTCCATTTAGGTGTCCAAAAAGTGGACGCGCGTCCAAAGTAGATGATCCAGGTGTCCACTCGCGTCCACTCGATAAGCGCAACAATCACAGGGCCTTGGCTAATTGTGGATCATGGACACCCTATACAGGGCTTAAAACAATGTTGTTTATTAGCTTTAAGCGGTAGTGAGGGATTACAGGGGGTTAGCCTATAAGGTGTTTAAGTCTTAGGGTTTGCGCGTCCAGGTGTCCAAGTGTCCAAAGCTGGAGAATGAAGATGACCACCACACAGATGCGATGGGAAAAGAGCGAGGGCGCCGATGGTGCCGAGTGGATCGGGTGTGTCGATCCCCTTGCCGAGTCATGGCTGCGCCTGCGCAGGGGGCTGCTGGACGATGACCAGGGGCAGCCTACGATCCCCTTCTACTTCGTTGAGATGACCAGGGACGGCGAGACATGGTTTGACATCGTGGAGAGTGCAGCCAGCCCCGATGAAGCGATAGCCACCGCAGGGCTGTGGTTTTCTGCATGGGGGCTGGCGCTGTGTCAGTCAGCGGAGCTGGCCGATGACTAAGCTGACGATCGGATCTGTGTTCAGCGGTATTGGCGCGATGGATCTAGCCTGCGAACGGCACTTCAAAGCGCGCACAGCCTGGTTTTGTGAGCGCGAAGCGTACCCTGTGCAGGTGCTGGGCAAGCGATGGCCAGGGCTGCCCGTCTACAGCGATGTGACCACGCTGGCAGATGAAGGGGCTGCGCCTGTGGATATCCTGATAGGTGGCCCGCCTTGTGTTGACCTGAGCTGTGCAGGCAGGCAGGAAGGCCTGACAGGCCAGCGGAGCGGGCTATTTTTTGACTTTGTGGCTGTGGCTGCACGCATGCGCCCCCAGCCTCGCTGGGTGGTGATAGAGAACGTGCCAGCCCTGCTGTCTGGCTATAGGGGTGTCGTTGAGGCTGAGCTAGCTGCAGCGGGCTATGGGGTGACCTGGGCGAAGGTGGCCGCAGCTCATGTGGCAGGCTGCCCACACTTGCGCAAGAGAGTGTTTGTGCTGGCTGAGCTAGGGGGCAGTCACAGAGGGGTCTGCGATGCAGGGCCTGTGCCTTCTGTGCCTGATGCTGCGATGTGGCCAACGCCTGTTGCCGGTGACACAGGGCGCAGCGTAGCAGCGTGGGATGCTGCGACGGCTGCTAGCCTGCGGGTGGGCACCCCGGGCTTGAAGGTGGCTGTTGAAAAGCAGGCAGGCAAAGCCAGCAGATGGCCCACACCCAGCGGGCTGGCAGGTGGTCAGCGCAGCAGAGGTGGCGCACGCATTGGCGAGCTGCTGTTAGCCGGGGCTGTGACACCTGCCCGCTGGGCAACGCCAGCCACCCGTGACTACAAAGATGGCGCGCACGATCCTGGGATGTCCATTGACACGCTGCCAAGGCAGGCAGTGGCACCAACTGGCACAGATCCAAACAGGGGCAGAGACAGGGGGCTTAGATGGCCCACCCCCGCAGCCTTTGACGCTGTGACTGTTGACACGCCTGCGAGGCGTGCGCGGATCGCTGCGCTCAGCATGACAGGCAAGCCACAGCGCAGGCAGGATGGCGGTGAGTATCAAACCAACCTAAACGATGCAGTGTCTGCTGAGCTGCCGCCCGTTGACATGTCTGTCAAAGGTCGCTTGTCGCCTGCCTGGGTGGAGGTGCTGCAAGGGCTGCCACCAGGCTGGTCTGATGTGGACTGCGACAAGGATCTATCCTGGTACGCTCAGCACCTGATGACCATGCCCCGATGGCCTGCGCCGATGGTCAGGGGAATGTGGGGTGACAGCCCACAGCATCGCTTCGAACCACCACGCACAGTCACAGGCAAGCAGCCGCACAGGTCAGCGAGGCTCAAGGCCTTGGGCAACTGCTTGCCACCGCAGCAGTACCTGCTGGCACTGGAGCTGCTGGCGCAGGGTCCAAAGCAGCGGAGCCTGTTTGACCTGATGGATGGCTAATGGCTGCCTACCTGCCAGGGCTTGCACCGCTGCTGCCCGCTGCTGCTGCTGACAGCCACGATGGCGAAGGGGATCGCTGGATGACCCCTGCGCCTGTGGTCCGCGCATTGCAGCAGGTGTTCCCTGATGGCTTCATTGACCCATGTGGCGATCCTTGCAGCTCCCTGACAGCAGCGGCTGCGGCTTGCCTTGATATCCGCAGGGGTGAGGATGGCTTGACCATGCGCTGGCCTGATGGCGCTGCCTTTGTCAATCCACCGTACAGCAACGCCAGCGAGTGGATCGAACGCTGCGCGCAGATGGCCAGCGATAGGCTGCCAGTGGTTGCGCTGCTGCCATTCAGAGCAGAAGGCCTGGCCTGGCACAGACACGTCTGGGGTAAGGCGCAGGTGGTGCTGCCTGCTGGTCGCATCAAGTTTGTAGCGATGGATGGGCAGACCTATGGTGCAGCACAGATCGGGACTGCTTTTGTGTGCTGGGGCTTGCCTGGTGCAGCTCTGGCATGTGCCCTGGCTGACCAGGGCCTGACCTGTGTGGTGTTGGATGTGGTGGCGTCTGACCGCTACAGGGGGCGAAGATGAAAGTACCGATCACAGGAAACCCTGACTTAGATGCGGTCACTGTTCGCGCAGTGCTGAAGCTGCACAGCGCAGCCATGCGCGCCCAGGCTGCTGCTGGGGCTGCTGCAGACCAGGCACGCCAGCGTGCCAGACAGCTCAGACAGCGTGGCAAGCGGCTGAGGTGGCGACTGGCAGAGAGCAGGCCAGGCAGGTGGCTGCGGGAGCGATGGTCATGAGCCTGCGTCTTTGGGTGCCTGCGCTTGATAATAGTGTCTCGGTGAACGGGGGGCCGCATGGGCTGGATGACCACAGGGCGCTGACGCTGACAGGCTGGAGGGGGATAAAGAGCAAGGCCCGCAGGTATCTGCGTGCAGGCATCTGCGATGCCATGAGTGAGGCTGTTGATGCATTCGGGGGCAGTATCTGCTGGGTGTGTGGCCGCAGGGCAGGGGCGCTCCCAGGAACGCTTGATCAGCAGCTATTCGGGGACGGATTCGATCTGGCAGACATTGGAAGGTCAAACCTGCGGAAAGGGCTTATGCTTGACCACTGCCACGAGACAGGCGCAGTCAGGGGGCTGCTGTGCTCAGCGTGCAACTACGCTGAAGCGCGCGCCCCGCTGTGGACGCACCGCAACTACAGGGCGAACGCTTCCATCTGCGCTGATGCTGGGTGGTGGTTCTGTACGACGGGTGGCGAGGTGCCTTCCCTGGCTCAGCGCATCCGCGATGGGTCGGAGTGGGAAAGAGGGCTCTAAACGTGACACTGAGGGGGTGGGTCCGTTTCTGAGGGGTGGGGGGCTGGGCTGCAATCCCACCC
>Ga0080013_1001477_pt1 | contig 30992 bp, 23 predicted proteins | sample ETNvirenome_6_85_FD_69236 | JGI IMG/M metagenome (GOLD analysis project Ga0080013, IMG submission 69236) | Marine viral communities from the Pacific Ocean - ETNP_6_85 (SPADES assembly) (version 2) | ecosystem: Environmental > Aquatic > Marine > Oceanic | place: Pacific Ocean | collected 2013-06-19 | reverse complement strand
GAATGGAATAAAGATTGTGATCAAAAGGAAGTATATGAAATTATAAAGGATGTGAATATGATACAACGCAAATCATTTGTTAAATGGAGTAAGGATATACAAGCACAGAACCCACAATGGAGTAAAGACATGCAGTTTTATGATGAAGTCATTGAAATACTTGATAAACTCAATAGTTTATTTGGAGTTGACGAAGATGTACTTAAATTGAAAAAAAAATTATTCAGCACAATCATTGAATACACCACAATTAAAAAATCCAAGATGGAGGTACAGAATATTATATGTAAATAATGGATATATTACACATATATTGTTATTTTGTGTCATTAGAAGAACCAACTACATTATTTGGTTTATCACTATGTTAGGATATTTCTATAGTAATATCAATATCATTAGTATCATCTGCGTCCATATCATTTGTATCAGTATCATCTGCGTCCATATCATTTGTATCAGTATCATCTGCGTCCATATCATTTGTATCAGTATCATCTGTATCAATATTATTTATTTCTGGTTGATCCAATTGTGTATGAACCCATTCTTCTAGAGAAGGAATACTATTTATAACTGTTTGTGATTGTATAATTTCTTCAGGGTGTGGAATTTGTAGATTTACATTTAATGAACTATCCAATTGCATTAATCCACCAAACAATGTACGAGGGAACTGGGACGTTATTAGTGTATTATTAATTGAACTTACCAAATTGTTATCATCAACCGTTGGTGACATTGGTAATGATGTAGGAGAAATTGAAGGTGCTATATATGTTGTTGATAATGCATTTACCGATGCGTGTCTATTAATTGTTGTATAAATTCTTCTACCAAATGTAGGGTTTTTTGTTTTAAATTCTTTTAAAAACATGATTAATTTAAATTTATATTTAGTATAAAGTTCACTATCAAGAGAATAATGTTGCAATAACAAGTAATAATATAATAAATGTTTTACTTTATTTACAATTGATTGTTTATTCCTTAAAAGCATATCTATTTTGATATGTGTATATAGCCAATAATCTTCAAACATTTCTATAGCATAATCAAATAAAACTAGTGTTTCACCATGATTTATATAATTTTTTACTGCCGCAGATTTTAATAAACATAAATTTGCTTCAAAATACTTTCGCAAATTTAATTCATTTTCAAAATAGGAAAGTATATGACTTTTAATACTATAATTTGTATATAACATAATATGCAAATATATATTATATATGTTATGTATTGAAAAAGTTATATTAGTATAAGGGTTTTTTGGATGTTGAGATTTTGGACGCAAATATGCACTATTTAATAATGACGCATTTAATATTCTTAACAAATCCACTACTGCAAATGTATATATTGTATTATTTTCAATTAATTCTATTAAATTTTGTGATTTATATGTAGTAAGATTTTCCATACTTAAATCTGTATCTATATCAGATTTTATATATTTTTTTTTTATTTTATATAAATGTTTTATTTTATTAATAGCAAATGTAATTTTTTGATGTAATGAAAATACATATAAATATTCCTTCTTTTCACGTCCAAGAAACGCATTATCTAATATCATTTTTTCTAATACATCATATTTTTGTGAAATTGTCTTTGTTCTATAAAAACTACAAAAGGTTAAACTTAACCCAATATTATTATTACAATATTTTTTATTTATAATATCAACTATAGTATTTAACAGCATTCTATATTCTTTGGTATGTATTGATATAAAAAATTTTTATATCAATTTTATCATATTTCAATAATTAGCATAATTAAAACCCTGGTTTATAATCATCATCTATTACTCCAGCAGATTTAGTGCTTATAAGTCCTGAGTTGTTTCCTATTTTAATTTTATCTATAGAGCATGTATCATTAACATCCTTTATATCAAACAAATTTTCTATTCTAACCTTTTCTTCCAATTTTTTAGCACCCAATTTCACCATTTCATTTATATCTAAGACTAATTGAAATGCATTTGTTCCATAGTTGCCTCGTTGACCGCACATAACATTAGAAGATATGCCACGCATAGGATCCAATTCCGCATGTCTTGCCGCACGAAGGAACATTTCAGGGGTTTCTTCAAATGACGCTTTTGCTATTGGTCCAATATTATCATTATTAATTCCATGCCTAAATATTGATACCATTTTCTTTGTAGCGCACATACGATCGCATAGTAATTCAATATGATGTGAATTTACATAAGATCCTCCAAATTCAAGAACTTCCATAATCTCATTAAATATCATTTGTCTTGCTGCTTCAATACCCAATGTTTTATGTACCTCAATTATATCATTGGAATAACAACGATGAGTATCTACCATATTCATAGCCAATATATCCATAAGATTGGTTCCTACTGTATCTAACACCCAAATTTCCTTATTTATATAATTTCCTTCTTCCTTTATAATATTATTTTGTATTTTACGAAGTGTTACAGCACTAATTTTTTTTATACCTTTAAGAATTATATTATTTAATAAATTTTCTTGAACATTTTTTAACATATAAATTTCATCTGACTGATCTAATGATTTTTGGGGCATTTCAGTTAAATTTACAGCACCTCCCTTCTTTTTTTTAGATGAAAGTATATCCATTAATCTAATACGAAATATTAATTTATCAGAATTAAAATCGCTAAATACACATTCTACTTCATTTTTATATCCATTACTAATTGCAAAATTAATATCATCCATTGAAATATTTTTATCCAACATATTATTTTTATCCAGTACAAATCTTATAATCCATTTAGATCTTTGTTTATCGCTATCTTCACCAATATCTGCACATTCTTTCATCATAGTTTCAAATTCTTTGTATTGAACAAGTAATTCTTTATCTTCATCTATTAATGTTGTTAAATTATCTGGATCAAAACATATTTCAACAGATTGTGTTACATCACGTAAACAAGTATATTCTAACATATACATCATCTGTTGTGCTTTTTGTATATTTTTTTCATCTTCTTTTTTTAAATATACTGTCACGCTAGGTTTTTTGGGAGATTGAGATAAAGATAATAGTTCTTCAATCCGCGGTACACCTCGAGTAGCATTAGATTTACTAGATACTCCAGCAAAATGAAATGTATTTAATGTCAATTGTGTTGTAGGTTCTCCAATCGACTGAGCTGCCAACATTCCAACCATTTCCCCGGGTGTTACGATCGCCTTTTTATAATTTGTATTTAATGCCAAACACAACACATTTAATGATTTTCTATTAAATTTATGTGTCATCAATAACTCTTTTGGCGACATAAAGAAATCATACATTATAAAGAACAACGCAGTTGGTTTACAACATTGGATTTTTCTCAATTGATTTTTATTCTCTTCGATGATTTCAAAACATTCTAATGGTGTAATATTTACTAAAGAATTTGATTGTAAATTTAATTGATGTTTGATATTATTTATAATACGTTTAAAATGAACAGGTATATGAACTTTATTAGTATCCTCGTAATTAAATACATTTTCTACCAGTTCTTGTCTATATTGAAGCATATTATCAATATATTCCTTTGTTTTCTGCTGTGTAACATCCCGTTGTTTTTTTATTCTTTTCAATGTTGAAACAGTGTAATTTGTTGTATACACCGCATCATCCAATGAATCAGCAGGCATTTGATAATGTGCATAAATTTCTTCTATAGTCATTTTTACTAAAGGTATTGATTGGTTTTCGACCTTTGTAGTATCTATTCCATCACCACCATATTCAAATTGAATAATTTTTTTCATATGATTTCTTACCGTCATATCATATTCTACTTTTATATCTTCCATTCCCTTAACAAGTCTTCTTTGAATATAACCTGTTTGACTTGTTTTAACAGCAGTGTCAATAAGACCAACACGACCACCCATTGCATGAAAGAATAACTCCTGAGGTGTTAATCCTTGAATAAATGAATTTTCAACAAAACCGCGCGCTTCTGGTGTATCATTGTATTTAGTATAATGAGGCAATGTTCTATCTTCAAATCCATATGGTATACGTTTGCCATCCACACTTTGCTGCCCTAAACAAGATATCATTTGTGCAATATTAATATTATTACCTTTAGAACCAGCATTTACCATAATAACAAATCTATTGTCTTTACTCAAACTTTTACGCCCAATAGAACCTGCTTCTTCTCTCGCCTTATCTAAAATTGTTTTAACTTGTGTTTCAAATTCTTCTTCATTTGTTTTTCCAGTATTATTATCAAAAATTCCTAATTGAACTTGTTCTATTACTTCCTTAACCTTTTGTTTATTTTGAGTAATAGCACTGGCTATTGTTGTTTGGGTTACATTATCTGCTATAAGATCACTAATCCCAACACTATATGAACTTGATTTCATATATTCAGTTACAATGTCTTGTAAATTATTAATAAAATCTGCTGATTGTGCAAACCCAAAATCATTAAAAATACTATGCAATAAATATTTAATACTCTTATCAAATTGACCACGTATAAGTTCCCCAGTCTTAATTTCAACAATATTATTAGATGTTTTTCTATTCTCATCATCTCCTAATTGTCCATTTGCAAATGTTGTTGACAATGGAGGTAATATCTGTGACAATATACTAAAATTTGAAATATCCTTAGGTGTTTTTGAAAATAGAGAATAGTTTATTTTTGTATAATTCATCAATAAATTCATTGCATCACGAGGTGTAAAATTAATATCTTTCCTAGTTAATCTATATAATCCTAATAATGAATCCTGAAATATACCTACTATTGTTGAATTTGTTGCTGGACTAATAATTTGTCGAGACACGGCTGCTAAATGTTTCAATTCAGCAACTGACTCTTCATCTTGAGGTATATGCATATTCATTTCATCTCCATCAAAATCAGCATTATAAGGTTTAGTATCTGCTACATTCATACGAAAGGTTTGTCCTTGTTTCATTATCTTTGCTGTATGACACATCATACTCATTCTATGCAAAGTAGGTTGTCTGTTAAACAAAACAGCATCTCCATTTAGCATATGACGATGAACTATATCCCCATCTATCAAATCAATGGAATCGCGATCAACATACCGTAATGAAATACTTTCTCCAGTTCGCTTTTCCAAAATTTTAGCACCTGGATATTTTTCTGGTCCATTTTGAACCAATTTTAATAAGAAATTTTTATTACGTGCATTTACTGTTGTTGGATAAGTTAAATTCATTGCAATTTTTAAAGGAACACCTAATTCTTGAATTTTTAAATTTGGATCAGCAGTAATAACACTACGAGCACTAAAATCTACACGTTTTCCCATTAAATTTCCACGAACGCGACCTGTTTTTCCATTTAATCGTTCAGATATAGATTTCAATGAACGTCCTGAACGTTGACAACAAGACGCTACACCAGGTATTTTATTATTAATCATTGTTGCTATATAATATTGTAAAACTGTGGTCCAATCTTCAATTACATTTTGTTTTGCATTTTGTTCAATCTTATCCAATAATGTATTATTTGATTTGATAATATTAATAATAATATGAGATATATCATCTTCACTACGTTGTTGTGAATCATGTTTTACTGAAGGACGAACGGCAGGAGGAGGGACTGCTAAAACTTGACAAATCATCCAATCTGGTCGAGAAAATGTTGGACTAAACCCCATAAATGTTACGTCCTCATCTGATATGCGTCTAAATATTTTTAAAACCATTTCTGGTATCAATTTCATAATTAAATTCTCTGAACCTTCTTCACCTATACCTTCTATTTTTTTCCACTCAGCAAATATTGTTGCTAATCCGTCTTTACGAATTTTATCTGGTTGTTTACACCCACAACCGTCATCAATATCATCACCACAGCGAGATATTTTACTTGCACGTTCAAATACAAAGTCCCATCGTTTTTTAGAATTCATATTTAATGCCTGTTTGTATTTATCTTTGTTTATCAATAATTTACTGCATTTATAACACACACATCGTAATATTTTAAGAATATGAGTAAAATATTGAATATAAAATACTGGTCTTGCTAATTCAATATGACCAAAATAACCTGGGGTTTGAATATAATTTAATCCATCAGTTGGACAAATTAAACCTGGTTCTAAAACACCCATACGAGGATCAAATATACCATTAATAACTGGTTTATTATTAACATAGGTATCTCGTGTAGTAATATGAGCTACTGATCCACGACGAATTTCATCAGGTGATAATAAACTAAATTGTATAGCAATAATTTTAGAAGGAGTTTTAGATGTTATAATTCCGCTTTTATTCATTGTCTTCTATATTATTTACAGAATATTTAGATTGTTTTAATTCAATTTTTTATTATTATTTTACTAAATAAAATTGAAGTATATTAAAGAAATAATATATTATGTAAATATACATAATGGATAATAAAAATACAAAGTACAATTTACGTTCAAAAAATAAAAAAAAAATGTCTAAAGACGAAGAAGATTTATTAAAATGCAATGTATCTAGTGGTTCTGACACTGATAATACATTAAATGATGATAGTGATAGTGATAATGAAGAAATGGATTTGAACGAATATCATAAATTTTTACATAAAATGTTTCCCTCTAAATATTTGAAGAACAAAATTAAACAACACGATAAATTATTTGGTAAAAAAATTAAACAATCGGCAAATTCTCCTAAACAATCTACTATTACAGCAAATAATTCATCTTTAAAAACAAATAAACTCACACAAAAATCGTCTAAATCAAAAAAACTTGTCGAAGCAAAACATACTGATACTGATAATACAACAAACGCAAATGATGCAAAAAAAAGTAAACAGATTTCTAGCGACGACGATTGTAGTGATGAACCATACGAAAATGTAGATGATGAAGATGATGAAGATGATGAAGATGATGAAGATGATGAAGATGAAGATGATGAAGATGATGAAGACGCACTTAAAAATATGCTGAAAGAAAAAATGAATTTTAATATTGTATTCACAATAGGTGATAAAAACTATTATGATGAAGACTATGATGAAGACGAAGACGAAGATTATGATGAAGACGAAGATGAAGACGAAGATGAAGACGAAGATGATGAGGAAGATGAAGATGAAAATGATGAAGAAGGCTATACTAATGTTAAAAACGATGATGAAACTGAAACTACAAAAATAAAGAAAATAACGAAAAAAAAAGCAGAAACTGCTAAAGTCAGTAATCCATCTATGAATGAAGATATAGATGATGTATCACTAGAACAACTTGAGAACTTTATACAAACAAATGAAAAATCTAAAAATACTACATTATTTAATAAAATAAATGATTTGGTTAAAACAGAACAAAAGAAAAAGGAATCTAAACGAAAAAAAAAAGAGAAAAAAACAAAACTTTCAAATGTTAAAAAATTAAGAGGATTACTTCGTGAAAAAAATGTTATGGATGATACATCTTATTTTAAAACTATGAAAGTTACAGAACAACAACATGTGCTAACTGAATTACAAAGCATATTGAAACATACTAATATATCAAAACCTTACCGAATTGCTCTAATAGAATCTAATATTCCAATTAAATTTAAAGCAAATGCTTTACGAAAAATTAATTCGTTAGCATATATGGATCCTGGTTCTGGAGAATATTATAAAATTAAACAATGGGTTGATACATTTATGCATATTCCTTTTGGTATATATCGCACTTTAGATATTACAATGGACGATGGACTAGATAAATGTAACGATTTTATGAACCATTCTAAACAAATTTTAGATGATGCTGTATATGGACTAAATGATGCAAAAACTCAAATTCTTCAAATGATGGGACAATGGATTTCTAATCCTAACTCGGTTGGAACTGCTATTGCGATTAAAGGTCCAATGGGAACGGGTAAAACAACTTTAGTAAAAGAAGGAATTAGTAAAATTCTCAATAGACCCTTTGCCTTTTTAGCACTTGGAGGAGCAACAGACAGTGCATTTATGGAAGGACATTCCTACACATATGAAGGTAGTAGATGGGGACAAATTGTAGAAATTTTAAAACAAAGTAAATGTATGAATCCTATTATATATTTTGATGAATTAGACAAAGTAAGTGAAACTCCCAAAGGTGAAGAAATTATTGGAATATTAACTCATTTAACAGATGTAACACAAAATACACAATTTCACGATAAATATTTTGCTGACATTAATTTTGATTTAAGCAAATGTTTATTTATATTTAGTTATAATGACGAATCTAAAGTTAATCCAATTTTACTTGATCGAATGTATCGTATTCAAACAAATGGTTATGATAAAAAACAAAAAATTGTTATTGCAAACAAATTCTTAATTCCAAATATAGAAACAAATGTAAATTTTGAAAAAGAACAAATTGTATTTTCAGACGAAACACTCGGATATTTAATAGATAATTATACTGAAAAGGAAAAGGGAGTTCGTAATTTGAAACGTTGTTTAGAAATAGTATTTACAAAACTGAATTTATTTCGACTAATGAAAACAGACTCTAAACTATTTGATACTCAAGAAGTATTTGAAGTAACCTATCCATTTGATGTCACATCAGATATCATACAAAAACTTCTTAAGAAGAAAGAAACCGAAATATGGCGTCATTCATTATACACATAAATTAGATAAATAACATACATACATAAATAACATAAACACGTGAAGAATAATTATATTATATACATTATGGAAGATGCTATTGTATTATTAGTAAATCAAAAAAATTTTTTGCTACAAGAGCAACATAATATGAAACATACTATACTTCATATAACTCAAAAGCTACATATTATAAATAATTTTTTATCTAAAAATTGCAATCATACATGGATAACTGATGATATTGATATTTCTCCCGATCATTCTAAGCAAATAATATATTGTTCAAAATGTGAATTAACACAAAAATAATCTTTACACATATAATTTTTGTAAAGTAAATATATACTTATTATAGTAATATGAAGATTGTAACGTGGAATATATGTTGTCTACCTAAATGGATAAATCAATATCAAGACCCCAATAAATGTATATATAGCATAATTAAAATATTAAAATCATTAAACGCAGATATAATTTGCTTACAAGAATTATTTGATGTTAATATTAGAAACTTATTTCTCAAATATTTTCAAAATTATAATATAATTTATGAAAATACAAGCAGTTATTTTTATTTTAATAGTGGATTAATGATACTAACAAAATATACATGCGTTAAATCCAATTTTATACCATATAAAAATTGTTGTGGTGAAGATAGATTTTCCAATAAAGGATTTTTATATACTGTATTAAAAATTAAAGATACATATAAAACGGTAGTTAATACTCATATAAATAATGATGAACCGGTTATACATTTTATTTCACCATCATACATAATAAAACAACAACTAAAACAATTATTATCCTATATATATTCATTGAAACAATTTAATAAACAAGTATATTTATGTGGCGATTTCAATAGTAACAAAAATACTATTATACAAAATATACCACTTAGTATCAAACAACAATTATATATATCTGGGTTTTCATCAGAATATACACAAATAACAAGATTGATAATTGATCATATTCTTACATTATCAGTTACTAATGATGAACCAACTAATACAACCAATGATAAAACAAATGTAGATTTTATTAATAATACAACCCCTCCACTTTACATATTTAACACCAATTGCTCTGACCATTGTATGGTTATAAAACAATATTCATAAAACAATTATTACTAGTAGTTATATTTGTTTTATTTACACCTAACTTCTTACGCATTACGCCTATGTAAGTTTAAAATTCTGTTGGTAAAGTTCTATTTCCACCTCGTGTATTTAAATAATTCATTTGTTTTGTATTTAAACACGCACACCCTCCACTTGTAGCTCCTTGACTTGTTAAACCTCCGTTAGCACTGTATGTTGAACCACAGCATTTAGGTTCAAATTGTGTATCAGCAAAGAAAAACATTGAATCATTGGGTGGAACCATTTTACTAGCATATGAATCGTGGTCTTGAGAACGCCAATCTACAGAAGAACCTTTTTTCCCTTCACGCGTATCCCAACTATTTGCTACACCATCCCCCATAGTATAGTTTAGTGCGGCACCCATTACTTGTAAACCTTCTTTTATGCTAACTTTTACACATGAACAAAATACGTGGCATCCTAATATTACTCCCACAATTAAACATACTATTACAACTTCTACGCGACATTTAAACCCTAATATTTCCAATTGCATTTTATACATATTTATTAGATAATAAATTTATGAGAATTCATATTTATGTGTATATTATTTAACAAATGTTCTAAACATCCATCATAATCACTAAACAAAACACCATTTATCATTATTGTATGTTTATCTGTAATCAAATGATATAATTTAACGGGTTTCCCTTCTGTTATGTTTTTTCCTTCTAATTGCATAGTACTAACATAATATATTTCATCATTCATAAAATTATTTGGACCACAAATAAATTCTTTATTGTCTATTATATATTTTTGTACCTTTATATTTGTTGCATCTATTTCTACTTTTCCTAATATACGCTCTCCAAAACGTAACACATCATTTACTTCAATATCTTGAATATTTATACTTCGTCCATCATCTAATTCTATTTTAGTATTACCAATAAATCCACCATCAAAATATTTATGTATTAACGATTTATTTGCTATTACATCATCTTTATTATTATTAAAATACATTTGTTTTATATCAAACAGTTCCATCTCATCTATATCATCCCAATCAGCAAATATACTATCCTTAATAGGAATTGTCTTAGTTGTAGTATTTAAACAATATATATATTGTTCATTATAGTACTCTATTTTATGAGCGCTTGGTAATTTATTAATAGGTATCCATATACCATCACACGTCAATATGTTGTGATTTCCAGAAACTATTATATTATTATAATTATACATTGTTATATCGTGTGTTGATAATTTACATAATGCTGTGACTATGCCACCATTTATCAATTCATCACCTAATTTTATATTGCATATTTTCCATAAACTTCCATCTTTTTTTTTAATTTTAGTATTTTTATCAAAACATCTTGGAACAGATGATTTCGTCATATGTAATGCTTTACTCATCTCAGCAATTATAACTATTAAGAAAGTAGAAACTGTAGCAGTTATCGCTATTAAAGCAGCACTTAGAAATGCTCCAACAAAAGGGATCATTAATAATATTATTGTTAATGCGATTATTACTATAAGAAATGCTATTATAATACTTATAAATGCTCCAACAAAAGATTTTAATCCTAAATATGCTCCAATCACACTATATAATGTGGTTGTTAATCCTGCTTGACTTTTCAGTAATATATCTTTGATCTTTATCATCATTAATTGTAATGGCATTAAAAAATTTAATATACGTCCCATTATCTCCTTATCTATGTCAGCAATTTCTCCAAGCATATCTGATATTTTAGTCCGAACCATATTAACATCTTTACTAACATCTTTTACTGAATTTTTTATAATATCTCCTACATACTCTATTGGTTTCAAAAAATCTTGTATTATATTTATTAATATATTTGTAGTACAATTTGTAAAATTTTTCCCAGTAAATTCAGCAGCAGATAAATGTGGATCTTTATTAATAAGACCTGCAAATGGAATAACCATTGGATTACATCGTTCTGTTATCCAATTATCTTTTATTGGTTTTGTATGATTCATAACTTGAAAATAAGAAATTAATACAAAAAATATAAGTAATGTTATGAATGTCATAAATAGAGATCCTCCATATTCATTTAAATATGACTTATTTTTGTATATTTCCTTTAATTTATTCGTAATATTATCCATTGTATAAATAATATTAAGATATAATTTATAAAGGTTATATTTAATCCTCCCAATCCCAAAACATATATTCACCTATTGGAATTAAATGATCGTCTGTTACTAAACAATTCATATTATCACTTACTACTTCTGGAGCAACAGTTGCTAAATCATACGTTTTTACAGGAATAAATGAATTTGTTTTACTATCAAAAATTTTATGCGATCCAGTAACATAAATATAGGATTGTTCAACTTCGCTAAAAATCTTATAATATTTATTATTATTATCTGTTTTATTTCCTATAATATTTAAATATGCTAAAACATTGCTTCCATTTGACAAAATTTCACCTGGTCGTATATCCTTCATTAGTTTCTTCTCTCCATTTTGCATTTTAATTTCGGTATCAGGATGAAAACAAAGAAATCTTAAGGTTCCTCCAATTGGTCCAGCCATTATACTCGTTCCTGTTTGAATTCCACCATCAATTAAATATATAAATGTTGCCATTATTCCTAAAAGTTTAGCCATTACATCCTTTATTTTTATTACAAGACGTTGAAATTGAATTAATATATTTACAAAAATTCCCATAATACTTTTAACAATACTCATTATTGTCCCAACAAAATCTGCTATCTTTTTCCGTATCCATTGTACATCATTCATTACACCTCCGATGGAATCTTTAGTTACACTCATAGCATAATGTGTTGGTTTTAATAAATATTGCATATAATTTGTTTGCATATTTTGAATACAATATGTAAAATTAGCGCCTGCCTCGTGTCCCATATATCCAGCAAATGGCATTATCATTGGATTACATCTATATTTAGGCCAATTTTTCTTAATGTTTTCAAGACCAACTGAAAATATATTAAATGCATAAATACCTATAAAAACTAATATTATTATAAATGATAAAAATATGTCTTTTGCTTTCATAATAAATAATAGTGTTATTTTTTTTTATGAAAGTTACTATATTATCCTCCCTAAATGTTTTCTTTAGAATAAAATTATCTTCGTTTACGAGTTCTTCGTTTACGAGTTCTTCGTTTACGAGTTCTTCGTTTACGAGTTCTTCGTTTACGAGTTCTTCGTTTATGGATTTTTCGTTTATGGATTTTTCGTTTGCGTTTATGAACAATACCTCCAGATTGTGTTTTGGGAGGTAACTTCCCTACTAAATTATCATATTGTGCGTTTGCATGACCTTGTGATTGTGTACCATTTGCCTCACAAGATTGTTGATTTGCATTATTTGGAGTTGCTTGCATCCCATGCATAGCAACTTGTGGACACGCTATTGGAGCAGGTGCTAAGGCTTGTGCGTCACCTCCATATTGTGGATTATTAAGTTCATTTTGTGCATTATCGCGGTTCAATTGCAATTTATGTGCTGAACATTGTGGTGTGCTACATCCTGGTTGAAACGCCGCAACCACAACCGGTTTTGGCACCATTGGTTTATATCCAGATCCTCCGCGTTGTTTAGTACGTGTGGTATTACCCATTATACTTATATATATATATGTCAATAAAATATTAAAAGAATATTTATGTAATATTTATATTACTATGAATACTAAAGATCGATTGAATTTATCTAATCTTATCAAAGAATATCAAAGTGAAGAAACTACCGATAAAATTCGAAGTCTTAAACATAGTTCCAGTATTAAACAAGATGTAATTGCTATCCAAAGACTTAAACTTAGATGTGCTAATTTGAGAAAAAATGATTTTTCTAAATTTAAAGAATTGGCTAGTCAAAAAGCACACTTCTTATATTCAAATTACGCAAATATTTTTAATAAATTAATGAAGGATGAATTAGATTTGACTATATTAGGTCAATTTCTAATCGTTTTAAAACAAATCGAAGATGGAGAATTAGACCAACACGATGGTTCATATAAAGTTGGAATGTTATTAAAAAAATTATATATAGATAGTGCTCTAAAGCAAGCAAATAATTATGATAATAATAACACAAAATCCACTCCTTCAACTAAAACTGGAAAAAATATTAATTGGAATGAATATAAAAAAATGCAACAATAATATTATTTTCTAACTATATATTATAATTATGCCTATGTCTAATTCATATGTTCGTTCACGCCGTGCTGCTCTCGCGTTTGTTCGCGGAATTACACCTTATGCGTCTCAAGCTTCTCGTGTTGCCACTATGTCTGCTCCTGGAGCACGATTAGCTGGTAGTCGCAGACATTGGGGAGGTCGCTAAATACTTACCTATTTTACAATAAAATAATTGAAATGATATAAATATGAAACACATTATTTATATCATATTATGCAAACAACACTAATAATTGTAGAATCCCCAGCCAAATGTAAAAAAATCGAGTCTTATTTAGGCTCAGGATATAAATGTATTGCCAGTTTTGGTCACGTTAGAGAATTAATAACCAAACGCGGACTAAAATGTATTGATATTAATAATAATTTTGCTCCACATTTTAAAGAAATCGCGAGACAGAAAGACAATATTGCAAAAATGAAACGTTTAGTTACCCAATATAGTGATGTCATATTAGCAACAGACGATGACCGCGAAGGAGAAGCAATTGCGTGGCATTTATGTCAATTATTTAAACTTCCCATATCCACTACAAAAAGAATTATATTTCATGAGATTACAAAATCTGCTATACAAAATGCTGTTCTAACACCCACTACTATTAATATGGAAAAAGTTCATTCACAACAAGCCAGACAAGTATTGGATTTATTAGTTGGATTTACTATTTCACCAATCTTATGGAGGCATATTACAAGATTTAAAAAGGAATCCTTATCTGCAGGAAGATGTCAAACTCCTGCACTACGTCTCATATATGATAATCAAATGGACATAAACAAAACACCTGGACATAAATGCTATAATATTACCGGTTATTTTACAAAACATAACTTGCAATTTAATTTAAACACACAAATTGATTCGTGTGATACAGTTGAAACATTTTTAGAAGATTCTGTAGAACATCCTCATATGTTTAGCAAAAATAAACCAAAAGAACTAATTAAAAAATGTCCTGAACCACTTACTACAAGTGCTATTCAACAAAAAGCAAGTAATGTATTGCGATATTCGCCCAAAGACACTATGAAAATTTGTCAAAATTTATATGAAGCAGGATATATTACTTATATGAGAACAGATAGTAAAAATTATTCTCAAGAATTTCTTGATAATATTAAAAAACTCATAATTGCCACCTATTCAGAAAAGTATATTAAACCGGATTTATCCTCTCTGTCTCTTCGTAAAACAGACGATAAACCCAAAACTAGTAAATCTACGAAGAAAAACAGCAAAACTAAGAAAAATCCAAATAACGCACAAGAAGCACACGAGGCTATTAGACCAACTGATATCAGTAGAATAATTGTTCCTGATGGTAATAAAATAACCAATAAAGAAAAAAGAATGTATACCTTAATTCGCAATCATACATTAGAAAGTTGTATGGCAGATGCCTTATATTTATCCTTACATTGCAAATTTACATCAGTCAACCCCTATCATTATAAATATTCATGTGAACAAGTTGTATTTCCTGGATGGAAAATTGTATGTGGTTACGAAGAGGTTAATCCTATATATGAATATTTAAAACTATTAACTACTAAAAAACCTATTGCTTATAATAAAATTAAAGCATCATATACTATTCGTGACCTAAAAACTCACTATACAGAAGCCAAATTAATTCATCTATTAGAACACAAAGGGATTGGACGTCCATCCACATTCTCTAATATTATATCTAAAATTCAAGACCGTAATTATGTTAAAAAACAAAATGTAGAAGGACAGTCTATTACATGTATAGATTATGAATTAATAGATAATGAAATAGAAGAAATAGAAGATAGAAAAACTATAGGAGGAGAGAAAAATAAAATGGTCATACAACCTACTGGTATTATGGTAATAGAATTTCTTTTAAAATATTTCGATTCTTTATTTGAATATGACTATACAAAACGAATGGAAGATGATTTGGATAAAATTGCTAATGGAAATAAACTATGGTATAGTTTATGTAAATCATGTTACGATGAAATGAATGTATGTGTTGTACAAATAAAAGAAGAACATAAAGAAAAAATACACATTGATGATAATCATGTTTATATGATTGGACGCTATGGACCTGTCATTAAAACAAAAATAGACGACAAACTTAAGTTTTTAAAAGTTAAACCAGATATTGATTTGAATAAATTAAAGGCAGGGGAATTAAGTTTAGAAGATATAATAGACAAATCTGCTACCAATGTTAAAAACGGATCTATATTAGGAACACATAAAGGTCAAGAAGTTACTATCCATAATGGAAAATTTGGTATTTACGTCAAATATAATACTAAAACATACTCATTAAAAATACTGAATAAACCTATAGAGGAAATCAAACTATACGATATTATACCATTTATTGAAGGACTAAGAAATACTAACCCAAATGTATTAAGAACAATTAGTCCACATATCACATTACGAAAAGGCAAATATGGTCCATATTTATTTTATAAAACCGACGATATGAACAAACCCCAGTTTTTAAAATTAAAAGGATTTACCGATAATGCTAATACTTGTAATTTAGAAATATTACAAAATTGGATACAAGACACATACAATTGCACATAATATTTTCCATATCCTATAAATATTATTAATGTTATTTTATTATAAATTATTTTATAATAAAATATTACTTTTTAATCTTCATTTGTATATATAAATGAATACATCTAATACAGAATCACCTATATCGTCAAAAATATTATATGGATTTTTTTTTACAATAATTATTTTAGAAATTATACTAATGGTATCACTCTTTGTAGATTTACACGGATTTTCTCGTTGGGGATATAGCACTATTGGTGTTATGTTGTTCATATTATTGAGTTTTATATCGCGCAAATTCACCTCAAGTATTAAACATATGATTTATTTAGGTGTTACATCATTATGTATATTAATGCCTCTTGCATATTTAGCATATGTATTCATATCATATAATAATGTTATAGAAACCAAATCACAATATTTATCAAACTTTAATATATTAAAAGCATCAACAATTGTTATTCTAATCTTACAAACTGTTGCTTTTTATCGTTATATAAAATATATAAACCAAGCAACACATAAAGTTATACAAAATCCACTACATTGGACAGTTTTTCTAATTGCTTGTGGTATAACTAATACATTTTTAACTTACACACTATATTTGAATTTAACCCATTTTCTAACAGATGGTTATACCAATATTAATTTATAAATTAATCCTATTTCTGTTATGCTTTCCCAAATTCCAGAAATTTTAATTATAACATTTATATGAGAATATTTTGCATTATTAATTGGTTTATTAGAAAATAGTTTCAAATTATTGTTATTTAACTGCTCTTGTAATTTAAATGTCTTTTGTTTTATGTTGTTATATTTATTCAATAGTAATCTTTCAAGATTTATTAATCTTTGTTTTATACATTCATTATCATTATTGATTTTGCATTTATATTTATTAAAATAAGGTTCTATTGTTATATTATTTAATGTAAAATATAGAGTTATATTGTTCATTGTTATTATATCATTTGAAAAATACACACTACAAAAACTGCTATTTTCCATAATTGTATTTAAAGTCTTTTCTCCAAAAATTATATTATATACATTATAATTTTGTAAATTTTGCGCTATAAACATGGCGTGGATATATAATATTGGGCGCTTCTTTTTAAGTAAGTAAATATTTTCTATACATATTCAACGGTGTATATTCAACGGTGTATATTACAATAATAACATAATAATAAGATTACATACACTCTAATTACACTAACATATATTACTGATATATTTGGATATAGTGGAGTTATATTTCTATTGTTTCACCTCAAAATAAAGCATAAATAATGAACACTATATTACTATTATTATAATATAAAATTACTATAATATATTATATTATTATGAAATTGTTAGAAACAACATTTGATGATTATATTAGTCCATTGAATACCCATAATTTACATCCCAAACATGACCTATTGTATAAACTATTTTCAAATAATTTATCTAATATGAAAAACATTATTTTATATGGTCCCAAAGGAATTGGAAAGTATACACAAATGTTACATTTGATTAAAAAATATAGTCCAAGCGAATTAAAATATGAAAAAAAATTTTCTATTACATTTCAAAAGAAACACACCTATATTTTCAAAATAAGTGATATTCATTATGAAATAGATATGTCATTATTAGGATGTAACGCACGAGTATTGTGGAACGAGGTTTTTAATCATATTATAGATATAATTAACACAAAACAACATAAGGTTGGTTTTATTGTATGTAAATATTTTCATGAAATACATAGTGAATTATTAGATGTATTTTATAATTATATGCAAAAATTTGAGAGCACAAATACTATCCGATTTATTTTCATAACTGAACATGTAAGTTTTATTCCTGAAAATATTTTAAATACATGCGACATAATATCATATCGCAGACCAACTAAAAAATCATACAACGCATGTATTTTCCCTAATAAGCTCAATGCAAAAATAAAAACCAGGAATATAAATAATATCAAAAATATTAAAACAAATATTACCCAAATGATGAACCCAACCCATAATATATGTAATAAAATTATTAATATAATTTGCAATATAGAACAGGTGAATTTTCTTGAATTAAGAGAACATTTATACAATTTATTGGTGTTCCATTTGGATATATCTGAATGTTTATGGTATATAATACAAACATTATATAATGACAAAAAAATTACCTATGACCAATTGTTTGATTTGAATTTACACATACATGGGTTTTTTAAATACTATAATAATAATTATCGACCTATTTACCATTTAGAAAGGATTGTATTAAATATAAGTAGTATAGTCAATGGACTTCAAAAAAGCAATTGATTTATTGGAATTGACACAGAATTTTACTGAAAATGATTTGAAAAAAGCCTACCATTTGAAATGTTTACAATATCATCCTGATAAAAATCCAAATGGAGAGGAAATGTTCAAAGCCATTACTAATGCATATCAATATTTGAAAACATTTATGAATACTGACGTAGGGGAGGATTTTTTTAGCAATGTAAATGATATTGGTTATGATGAATTGTTACGAATATATATACATTCCATTTCAAATAGATATAATTGGAATTGTAATTTCATAGTTGATACACTATATTCTATTATAGGGGAATGTCAGAAGTTATCTCTGAAATTATTTGAATCGTTAGATAAAAATACCGCTATGAAAATATACTCATATATTAATAAATATCATTACATATTTCATTTACAATCTGATATTTTAACCAAAATGAAAGATATTGTAGAGAGAAAGAATGAAGGGGAAAATGTTATTATATTACGACCAAGGTTCAGTGATATTTATATCAATAATATATTGAAATTAGAACGGGATGATGATGTTTTCTATATTCCATCATGGCATAACGAAGTATATTTCAAAAAAGATATTGTGGTGAAAATACACCCTGAACTACCAGCGCATGTTTATATAGATGATGACAATAATACACATATTTCTATATCTACTACACTCTCTTCATTGTTTCATAGAGAGAAACTTGAAGTTGATATTGACACTATTAAGTTTCATGTGAATGTGGCTGACATTTATTTACGAAAGGTGCAAAGAATTGTCTTATCCGGACAAGGTATTTCCAAAATTAAAGAGAATGATATCTTTAATATTGAAGATAAAAGTAATGTTATTATAACACTTACGTTGACGTAAACAGATATCTTTATTTTTTACGTCTACGAGTGCGTTTTATTTTTTTTGTTCTTCTATGTTTGTTTGTTCTGTGTTTTCTACGTTGCTTATTTTTACGTTTTTTATTTGTACGTCTGTGTTTTTTATGTTTACGCCTTTTATTTGTTTTGCGGGTTTTATGTTTTTTGTATCCGCCCCTTTTTCTTTTTCTGCTGGGTGTTCCTGCTCCGTTATGTATAAGTTGTATTAGTATATATAATTTGTCAGCTGCAATATGTTTGTTATTTGCTCTTGCTGCTGTTTCTCCTGTCATGTCTACGTCTGCTGTTTCTCCTGCTCCTCTTCTTTTCTTGGGGATTATTCCTTCTGCTCCTCTTCTTTTCTTGGGGATTATTCCTTCTGCTCGTGCTTGTGCATGTTTTTCTGCTTCTGCTGCTGTTTCTAGTGTCAATAATACGTCTTCTGTTGCTGCAGTACTATAATCATTTTCATATTCATACACTAATGTTAAATATTCATGCCATATCATTTGCTTCAACATTTTCATTTTACAATTATAATCTCCTGCTACATCAGGACATTTTGGACGAATATATTCATAAAATATGTTGCTATATCGTGGTTGTAAATTTCTTATTACTTTTCTTTGCTCTCGACTGGAGTTATTAGCTTTATTTATGGCGTCTTGTAAGTGTACTAAATATGTTGCTTCTTCTGATATTCCAACATAATCTGTGTGAACAGCAATAGGTGTTTCATCTTCAACTCCATGAATAGTATTAATGGTATTAATAACTTTAGATAATTCTGTGGGTACTTCACCACCAGCACCAGAAGCAGCACCAGCACCAGAAGCAGCACCAGCACCAGAAGCAACACCAGCACCAGAAGCAACACCAGCACCAGAAGCACCACCACCTTCTATGGAGAGATATTCTTCCAAATAGTCATTTATACCCTCCATAAATTGTAAAAATTGGGTTGTATTATAAACAAAAATGGAGGAACCGTATAATACTCCCCCTTTTTGTATAAATTGGCTGATAGTACCTCCTTTTTGTGCTTCTGCTGGTGCTATTGCTGATGCTACTGGTGCTACTGCTTCTGGTGCTGTAGATATCCCATTTATGCGCAATAATAACGACATTACTTTTGTTATAAATTCGTCGGCTATTAATTCTTTAATAATAGGAACCTTTAATTTTAATGATTCTATAACATCATCGTCAAGACTAGCTATTTTCGATATAATATAATATACATTTCTGACAAATATATCATCCATTACATCGTTTTCACCAGGAGTATATGTACCACCAAATTTTGTTGTTAGGGTTATTTCTGTAGATGGTTCTGTAGATGGTTCTGTAGATGGTTCTGTAGATGGTTCTGTAGATGGTTCTGTATTTCCCTTACCTATACCTATTTCTTTTAATGGTGTAGACGCGATTGATTTAAGTTCTTCACCTGCGAGTTGTTCTTTTGGTGTAATCACAGGCGTAATCGATGGCGTAATTGATTTTTCTAACATAATAGAAGATCTCCCTCCTGATTGTGTAAGTTTCTTATTAGATAATCCACCTCCTCTACCTGCTCCGCTTGCTGCTACTCCGTCTACTTCCACAGGTAAAAGTTTTTCCATAGCATCAACATACTTATTATATGGGTATGTATTATCAGCGAGACCTTTCACTTGAGTTAAAAATGTTTTAATATTAATTTTAAAATCGGTTAATTTACCAAATAATGGGGTCACATCAAGTTCCATAAATTCTAATATAACATCAAATTCTGTCTTTGTAAAAAGAACAGTATTTTCTAGTGTTTTACTTCTTCTTGAACGTATACGTCTTAAAAGCCCTATAGATGGGTTATAAATTGTATGAGTTGGAACATCGTAATCAACAATCTTAGGCATATTGTTAACAAAAGTAATAATTTCGGCACATGTGTCATAAACATTTTTTAAATTGTTTAAAGCCTTAGTATACTCGTTTAAAGCAGTTATATATGCTTTTTCTTTTTTTGTTATGGCTACGTTTTCTGCTTCTCTTGCTGCTACTACTCCTTTTGCTTCTCTTGCTGCTAATGCTTTTAGTGCTACTTCTGCTATATTTTGTGATGATTGTAAAAATTTAATAATTGGTAATGCGTATTTACAATATTTCACAATCTGATTATATGCTATATTTATTGCTTGTTTGTCTGCTGCTGCTCCTGCTGCTCCTGCTGCTCGTTTTACTGCGTCTACTGCTGCTACTGCTCTTGTTACTGCTGCTTGTGCTGCTTCTGCTGCTCCTAATACTTCTTCTCGTGCTCCTAATACTTCTTCTCGTGCTGCTCGTGCTGCTGCTCCTGCTGCTGCTCCTGCTCCTGATCCCATGCCTACGTCTACGTCTACTTCTGCTGCTCCTGCTCCTGCTTCTATTACTTTTCTTTTCTTGCTGGTGCTTCCTAATGCTGCTTTTGCTGCTCTTGCTGCTCTTGCTTCTAATGCTTTTCGTGCTGCTCCTGCTGCTGCTGCTTCTGCATCTGCTGCTGCATCTGCTGCTTCTTTTATTCGCACCTCTGGTTCATCAAACCTTTTATGTTTGAAATATGTAATATTATTTGGATTTTTACTATTCATATAAATAATATTTGGAACACCTACATATAAAGCCAACCATACTGCTAATCTATCATGAGTAACAAATACGGCGCCATCTTCCAATTCCAAACACGATAATACCTGTAATGCATCTCCTGCTCGTTTTGCTATAATATTATGAGGAGATCCAGATTGTGCTAGTTGCAATTCCTTAATATGACCTTGTAATTCTGTAAATGTGCGTGATTTACCTGTAACAAAACGTTTTATCTGCTGTAAAGTTTGTTTAAATAAACCAGTTTTAGCCGATGTTACATAAAAATATGTGTTTTCATCCTTTACTATACCATATGCTTTATGTACTGGTTGCTTGGACGTTGATTTTTTTAGCTTTTTACCTTTTCCTAATATTAATGTATGGGGAGAACAAAACAAATCATATCCATTGTTCGAAGGCAAAGGAGTATCACATTTTTGACTGGCATTGTTCCATATAGTAGTTGGGTTTACTACAAGCAATGGGGTTTGAATGGTATTATCTTTAAAAATCTCGCCCTCGAAACCGAGTTTATTCCATCCGTTAGTTCCTGGAAAAGGTTTCCCTGCTGAATCAAATGCTGTTGCTAAATTATAAATATATTGTAGGGATTTGTATGACGGAATAGTTACAAGTTCTTGAAGTAATGTATTAAAAGGCTTTGTATATACAAAATCAACAACAAATCTCAGTTCTTGTGATGGTATTGTGTTTAACGCGCCGGCTAATAGGTTGAGTGACGGGTTCTTTAAGTTCGTTCTATAAATATGGTAACCGATATCTGTGGGAGCTGTGAGGAATCCGTCACTAGATGTAATACCTATACGGTTTAACATTTTATTTTCATTAAAATGTTCTGGTGGAGTAGGTGGGCACAAGCCTGGTAATGATTGAATTAAGTTTGGTCCTGGTTTAAACTCATCATGCAGGCTATCAGCATAAGCGTGTATTTTTAACCATTCTTTCGTTATAGAGGTTCCTCCTGCTGCTACTGCTATTCCTGCTCCTGTTCCTGCTGTTGCCATTATATATATATATATATATATATAATCGTTTGTGCAACTTATTCTAAATAAAAAAAATATTTTATAAGTATATTTTTTATTATATCATACATTATTCAAGCACTTATGCTTCCGCCTTCTTCTTCTTCACGATCCGTCGCTTGCGTCTCACTACTTTCTTAGGAACAGGAACTGGTTCAGGTGCTGCTTCTTCTTCAGCGGTTTCTTCGTCAGAATCTTCTACATTCGTGCTGACTGGTGCCGTTGTAGCATACATATTATCAAGTTCTTCTGCTACTTCTTTGCTTGCCTCCTCCTCTGCTTCGCGTCTAGTAATGTTATCAACCTGTGCCTTATCTGTAGAACTCAAATTGAGAAAGCAACCACCTTGAATTCGAACAGGACGGCGAACCATTGCTTGGATCAAATTCCATGTTACTCCAAACTTTCCACCAGCAAACCACAATCCATTACATTGGATCGCCGCGACTACGTGAGATGTTTTTGGGATCAATGTCTCAAATGGTGTAGTCCCCATATCTGTTGATGAATTGAACATTACATTTTGGTTGGTATCATACAACTCTACATTAAATTTTCCCTCCCAGTAAGGAATTTTTACACGCATTGTAGGAGCACGCGAATAATCAGGTTCTCCAGACAGCTTGTCCTTGGGATATTTCAAAATCGGATAAAACAATGCTTCTGCCACTTCACGCGACATCTTTGACTTATTAAACCATTCCTTGGAATGAGTTACAGCATCATCCAATACCTTTGATTCAAGTTCCTTCATATCTTCAAAGAATTTAGAAGTATCATCATTTGCGTATTTATCAGAAGGGAATTGAAGCGCCATATTATAATTAATGCGTCCAGTATCATCATCTACATTTTTATTAATACCCCATGTTAGAATAAGAGGTGTACTTAATACAAGAGTGTTTTTCTTAATATCAAGAAATTTTATAGATTTACCACCACGAGCATTGGTGCGAGGTGCACCATAGCTCACGGCGGAAGGAATAAAGTCAGTAAAGCTCGTAATCAGTTCTTGTGCCATTTTGTTTGGTATATTTATAGAGGTAATCTTTATATCAATTTTTTTTATATTTCAATAAAGTCAGAGGTCAAAAGTATTTCAATATAAAAATTTGAAATATTATTAAAATGCGGAATTCATTGTGTAGATGAAGCAAAAAAATAATATATTATAGAGATAACTGTATCGTATGAACATCAATGTTGGCGTTTTGAACTGGTATGTACTTAATATCAATTTTTGATATAATCTATTGCTCCTTGTTCTAATGCTTCAGTAATATGAAATATATCATTCTCTTCTATACACATAGGTGGTTGTAATCTAAAAACATTTCCTGCGGCCGATCCACGACCAACAATTAACCCATATTGTAACAAATTTTTATGGATTTTATAGGCGGTTTTCTGACTATCTTCAGGAGTAGTTCCATAAATTTCTAATCCTTGAAATAATCCTTGTCCTCTAATATCTGAATATATATATGGATACTTGTCACATAAGGCAAGCATTTTTTCTTTCAATAATAATCCTTGTTTTTCGCAATTATCCAATATTTTATCATCGTCCATTACATCCAATACAGCATTTGCAGCAGCACATGCAATTGGATTAGAAGCATACGTATTAAAAAACATTTTTTCTGTAAATGCTTCACCAATACTTCTTTTACAAGCAACCGCTCCAATTATTGCTACACCATTTCCCATTCCTTTTGCCATTGTTACCATATCCGGTATAACATCATTATGTTTATTTTGAAATCCCCAAAATGATTCTCCCGTTCTCCCATAACCAGTTTGTACTTCATCTGATATAGTCACACCTCCTGCCGAATGCACTATATCAAATGCATTTTTCATATAGCCATCGTCCAAAGGAAATATGCCACCATATCCTTGTAGCGGTTCTATTAACATACACGCAATTTTACCACCAGTTCCAAATTTAATTTTATGCTCTAATTCATTTGTATCATTAGGTGTAATATGATGAATGCCTGTAAACATTCCTGCATAACATTTTTGTGTTGCTTTACCTATAGCAGTAACCCCCGCAGCGTATCCTTGTAATCCATGATATGCCTTATATAAAGCAATGGTTTCTTGTCTATTTGTATATACTCGAGCCATTTGAATAGCCAAATCAATAGCATCACTACCGCTATTTACAAAATGTACAACCCAATCTTCTCCATCCTGTCTTTCAGGTAATTTTTCCACAATTCTTTGAGCCAACTTTACTGGTTCTTCATGATAATACATAGTAGAACAATGAGCTAATTTATCCATTTGTGATATAACTGCTTCTCTAATTTTTGGTCTATTATATCCAACGCTAACACATATATTTTGTCCCACAAAATCGGTATATTTATTTCCATCAATATCCCATAAATATTGCTTCTCTCCACGATCCAAAACCATAGGGGTATCATATGCTTCAAATGTTCTTAATGAAGGAGATAAATATTTATGTCGTCCATTAATAATAGTTGTTTTACTGAGTGCTTTATTGGAAAATTTACGTATTGAATGTAGCATAATAATAATATAAAATAGTAATATATAATATTTCTAATATTTCTCATATTTAATTTATCTTGTGTATATAGTTGATCAGATTTATGATCAGTTTTTATCTATATTATCTGGGTTTTTACGATTAATATATACAATTAATAATAATATAAAGTTAGTTATCCAACACCATATACTACCATATTCCTTTGTTTTTCCATACATATAAACAGAATATAGACATGTTATTACTAAAATAGATAAGATCAACGATCCCTTCCAGATAGGAGACACAATTAGAAAAGATATAAAGCCAATAAAATACTTCCAATCATAATTTAAAAATTTTGGTATTTGATTATTTTTAAAGAAATTCCATATTAAATGACAACCACTTCCTGGACGAGAACACCAGTATTTATTATCCTTCTGTGTTTGAGAGAGTACGTAATAAATAGAGTAGATTAACGGTATAGAAAACAACAAAGTCATTAAAATAGGGATTATTTTAGATATCCATATTTTTCCCCATAATGTAGCAAAAGAAAACATAAATGGTTGTGACCACAACAATATAAATGCTATCTTAGTTGCAATTTGATTTAAACCATTACAATCCTGGTCTTTCCACATTAAAAATTCTAATATTTGCATAAAACTAACAAATAAAAATGCTATTCCAAATATTCGATCATTAGAATTATTTCGATATATGAGATATCCACATAAATAGATAGCAGTTAAACCCGTAATCAGTGAAACTGGAGCATTAAAGCACATTATATATATATAATTATAATATTAATTATAGATATTATAAAATAGTAATATAATTAAAATATTTGTTAAATTACTATTTAACAAATATCATTCCGTGTATAACATAAAATTTTGCTCCTTACAAAGAAGTTCACCCCTACATAATGTTAGTTCATAACTATATAAAACAAAAATATATATTATATGTATATTTAGATGAATAGAAAAATACAAAACAATAAAACTATTCTTAGTCCTACAACATATTTTAAAGAATATTTATATGATGATTATCCCTCTGCATTTAATTCAAAAGTAAAAAAAATAAAGGTATCTGTAGAAGATTTTTATATACCTTCTACTTCACAATATAATTACGTAGTTACACATAATTACAATGTTAAGCAACTCAAACAAATTTGTAAATATTATAATTTAAAAGTTGGAGGTAATAAAAAAGAACTGCAAAAACGCACATATAATTTCTTAAAATATTCTCACCATGCTATTCATATTCAAAGAATATTCAAAGGATATTTAATAAAAAAATATATTAAATCGCACGGACCTGCTTTATTTAATAAAAAAATGTGCGTTAATGATACTGATTTTTATACATTAGATAAAATTACTGATATTCCACATTATCAATTCTTTAGTTATATTGATAAGGATAATTTCGTATACGGGTTTGATATATGTTCTCTCTATAATTTAATCATCAATGGTGATAATCATGTAAAAAATCCGTATAATAGAATTGAATTATCAAAAACATTAACACAAGACTTGAGAAAATTATTAAAATTAAGCAAAATATTAAACTATCCAACAAATATTACCATTGAAGATACTACTAAAAATTTAACGCAAGAACAAAAACTAAAACTACGTACTATATCATTATTTCAAAAAATAGATGAATTAGGACATTATACTAATTCCGCATGGTTATTAACTCTTAATAGAATTCAATTAATCAAATATATACGTGAAATTATCGATATATGGATGTATCGAGCACAATTAACTAATGATGTAAAAAAACAAATATGTCCACCAAATGGAAACCCATTTATTAATTGTAATATGCCGAATATATATATAAAAAATTTATCGGAATTGAGAAAAATTGTATTGCATATAATTAATAATATGATTTCAAAAGGAACCACACGTGCAAATTGTTCATTAGGAGCATTATATTGTTTGTCTGCCTTAACGTTAGTAAATAAAGATGCAGCAGAAGCAATGCCGTGGTTATATGATTCTGTGATGCATAATTAAATTTCCCAAAATGTAATATTGAACGTTTAGATATTTTCAGTGTGCGTTTAATTTATATAATATATTATTAAATATAACCCTTATAAAGTGCCATTTTTAATGCTTTATATATATATAATCATAAAGCACTTAAAAAGGTAACACTATACTTGAATATAATATGCCCCGAACAAAAAAAACCACCAAAACCACCAAAGCAACCAAGACTGCCACCCCAAAAGTTGCCGCTACCCCCGTTGTAGCTGTTGCACCACCTGCAGCACCTACAAACAAAGTTGTTGCACCAGTAGCAACTGAACCTACCCTTACTGATGCATTCAACCAAATGTTGGGTCAATTGACCGCGCTGCGTCAACAAATCACTGTCATCAGTGGTCAAGTTCGCAACCTTCGTCAACGCAGTGAGCGTGAAATGAAGGCAGCACTTAAGTCTGGTCGTAAACGAAAGAACCCTGATCGCAAACCCAGTGGTTTTGTAAAACCCGCGTTAATCTCTAATGAACTGGCTAATTTCCTTAATAAACCTAAGGGAACAGAAATGGCTCGTACATCAGTAACTAAAGAAATTAATCAATACATTCGCAGTAATAATTTGCAAGATCCATCCAATGGACGCATTATTTTGGCGGATAGTAAACTTCGCAAACTTCTTAGACTTCCCAAAGGAGATCAACTTACATACTTTAACCTTCAACGTTACATGCGCCATCACTTTCCAAAATCTCAATCCGCAACTACTGCGACAACAACCAGTTCTTAAATAAATACTCTATTATAATTGCACCGTTATAAAAATTTAACATTTTTTTATATAATATGTTAAATTTTTACATATTATATTTCATATATATATTCAAATACTTATTTAGAATGCAACTTATAATATATAATTTTATCTAAGGATCAATTTGTAAATTTATATTATCATGTCTTTCTGATAATATTTTTATATCAGTTATAGTTGGTGGTAATAAATCTTTTATATTATGATCAATAGACGATGCAGATGACTTAGATGATGGGGGTAAAGGTGGGAACTCATCTATAATAATATTTTCAGACGAAACAGACATTGGACTATATCGTTTTATAACGTCATCTGAATCTGTATTTTCATTCATCATATAAACATCATTTTTAACTATTTCATAGTGTATTAAATGAGAACGTTCATTGAATTTTATGGTTTTAATATCATTCTTAAATATTTCACCCATTCTTAACAATTGTTTTTTTATTATATCATTAACTATATAATATATATCCAATCGTCGATGGGTTTCATCTATTAATAATTTTTTATGATGTTGTCTATTATAACAAGTTATACAACATTTACTTATAACATTTATATATTTGATATCTAAATCATAATGTTTATTTTTTGTTAAATATTTTGAAACCTTGATTTTAATATGTGATGGTATATTTATGCGTTTCGTACATAATTTATTAAATTCATTTCGTTTATCTCTAATAACATTTACGGCATTTTGTCTTAAATTTTCTCCTTGTTGTAATTCGCTCGTTAAATCAAACATAAATTTCATCCATTGATCTCTCGTTTTATTCAAGAATTCCATCTTTTCTTGCATTTTTTCTATTTTTATGTAACCGGTAATCATAGAAGTTAATACAGATGTTATAACTATTGCACCTTTAATAAAAAAACTCAACATAGGATTACTCGTATCAGTTATAGTAAATTGTGTTATTGATATAGTACTTGTTATCGATGATATCAATAATGACCATAAAGTATTAATTTTTAATACATGTCTAACGTGTGACGCATAAGTTTCAATTAATAATATATATAAATTACTATAGATTATCCAATCTATTAATGTTGTTGTATTAGTCATAGTCCATTCATTATGTAATATTTCATTATTTATACTATTCACCATATCTACATGTATACTCATTATACTACATAATTTATAATCTTTAATTCTTTTCATTTTTATTTATTCAAAAATATACCTTTTTTCTTCTTGCCATTCCCTCAATTATTCAAAATGGACATTTTAGAAATGTCCATTTTGTGTTTTCAAACACTTTCTCATTTTATTTTTTTCCTTTTTTATTTTTTTCCTTATGCAGTTAAATGTTTTAGTAGTAAACATTTTTGACTGCATAAGGAAAAATTATTGTAATTTTCCAATTTTAATTTAAAATAATTTTCTTTAGTAACACTATATAGTGACATGAAAAAGTGTGGAAATAGTGAAAAAATAGTGACATTTTATCATTGTGAAAAATGTGACTACAAATGCTCTAAAAAACAACACTGGAAACAACATTGTAAGACCAAGAAACATAATGCTAATAATGCTAACGAAAATGCTAACGAAAATGCTAATAATGCTAACGAATGTTTGTGTGGTAAAATATATAAACATATAGCAAGTCTAAGTCGTCACAAAAAGACTTGTGAAATATCTAAAAATACCACACCAGAAAAAGAAATGAAACAAATGAAACAAAATGAAACAAATTTGAAACAAAATGAAACAAATTTGAAACAAAATGAAACAAAAGAATTTAATGTTACTTATAATGATGTGAATAAACTAGAGTTTATTTGTAAAAAATGCAATACATCATATAATAGTAGAACAACATTATGGAGACATAAACAAACATGTAACTCCACAGAATTAACAATATATCAACCAGAAGACACCATTACTACAAACAACTCTAATTCTATAATGGAAAAACTTATGGAACAATTGACCGAACAGAATACAAATGAAAATATGGAGTGTATATTAAAACAAATGTTAGTTCAGCAAGCGGAGCAAAATAAAATTATTATTGAACTTGCAAATAAACCTACCATACAAAATAATAACAATCAAACATTCAATCTTAACACATTTCTTAATGTTGATTGTAAAGATGCTATGAATATTGAAGATTTTATAAGTAGCATCAAGGTTTCCATTGAAGATTTAAAAGATATACGCACATATGGATTTCTGTATAGCATGGATATTGCTATGATG
>Ga0080013_1001476_pt1 | contig 31005 bp, 55 predicted proteins | sample ETNvirenome_6_85_FD_69236 | JGI IMG/M metagenome (GOLD analysis project Ga0080013, IMG submission 69236) | Marine viral communities from the Pacific Ocean - ETNP_6_85 (SPADES assembly) (version 2) | ecosystem: Environmental > Aquatic > Marine > Oceanic | place: Pacific Ocean | collected 2013-06-19 | reverse complement strand
CCAGTTGCTGCTATCCTCATTTTTTCAGTACCTGCTACTGTAAGATTATTAGAGACAGTACTATTTAAGTGCGTTGCAAATATCATATCAACACCACCATCATCAGCAGCAGCAATTGCTTCAGTAGCCTTAAGTGTAATAGCACCTACCCATCTTTCTTCTGTAGCCCCACTAGTGCTTCCATCTACATTGTACCAAGATAATGCAGGGTAATATTCATCAGCTGAAATACCAGTTCCAGCATTAAGCGTAATGCCTTCTTGCATAGCTGCCACTAAAGTAGTACTTCCAGAAGCTGCATCTCTTATCTCTAATTTAGCTACTGGATCAGAAGTTCCAATACCTACATTGCCAGAAGATAATATCCTCATACGTTCAGTAGATGCAGTATCATCATCTTGGTTTATTGGAGCAGTACCAAATGCCAAATCTCCGCCCTTATCAGATGTACCGTGAGTTTCAGCAGCATAGGCAGCTATATAAGCAGAAGCATGTAAATTATTAGATGGCACATTACCATCGGTACTATCAAATCCAATAGTGCCAAGAAGTTGGCCATCTGCAATACTACCCTCACTATTTGTAAATAAAAGACCTTTTCCAGTTCCAGGGTTTTGATCGTCTGACCATTCAATGTGAAGTAAATTTGATGGAACAGTAGTCCCAATACCTACATATTTATCATTAGTAATACGCATAGCTTCTGCATCATCAATGAGAAATGCTAGGTCTCCATCATTACCGCTACCTTGATATAATAATCTAATAGAGCCATCAGCAGTAGCAGACCTAAAATGTATTTGTGAATAAGAATTAGTAACAGTTGATGTATTTTCAATCTGCAATCCACTATCATAATTTGCGTCCCAAGAAGCACTATTATTTAATGCCTCTTTAATATGTAATAAATTATCTGGAGCAGTAGTCCCAATACCAACATTGCCATCTCTTTGCAAAGACATTGCTGTATAAAAAGTGCCACTAGCGTTATAATCAAAGTGTAAAACACCAGAAGCAGTTGCAGAAAGCCTCATTTTCCAAAAATCAGTACCACCATCATCAGTTAGCATAATATGACCTGCTGAGGCACTATTTACTGTATCAGTATCAGCAGCTACAATATGTAAGGGCACAGTCGGAGAAGTTTCCCCAATACCAACTAAACCAGCCCTAATATTTAAAGAATTATGCATAGAACCATTTACTAATGTTCTCATAGACATATAGCCATCTTCAGCACCATTTGTAGCATCAGATATAAGACAGTAAATGTCTCCAAAAGAAAGTTTATCAGAAGCAGCATCATATCCTGCAAATTGCAATATACCTAAATAATCATTATTAGCTCCTGCTTCACCAGGATTTCTTAAAAATTGTATGTCTGGAGCACTAGTAGAACCACTCTCAGTACTCTCAATTAATACATGGGAATCAGCTGAAGTACTTTTCACATGAAGGGTATATTCTGGAGAAGTAGTTCCAATACCAACTCTTTTACCTTCACCTTGTAATACCATAATATTAGATAAACTAGAGGTTTGATTATCTGACGCCATAAAGACAAGGTCAGTACCAAAGTCGTTAGTATCGTGATTTTCACTCGCTACTGCCTTTATCACAGCAGCAGTATTTCTTTCTGTAGATTCGTCAGCATGAACAACAACAAAGTTTATATCACCTATTGCCTCATTATCTAGTATAGCATCATCTCTTCGAGTAAGGTGTAAACTAGCTGTTCCAGTAGAAGATATATCTAATTCAGCTGCTGGAGAAGTAGTCCCAATACCTACCCTTGTTGTTGATAGATATAACGCTGTAGTATCAGCATTCCCTGCTCCAGCTGTTGCTCCTCCACAATGAATCTGGGTAGCACTAGCACCACTTCCAGTTATACCCCCAGTATCTGCGGTTATAAGCAATTGATTATAAGTACTTGCTATTGTTTGTCCCGTTAAATTGTCATTTGCCATTTCAGTGTATCCTTACTAATGCATTATTTTGCTATTATAAATTCTATTGTTGTATTGCTTGTGACTTTATTTACCTTCACATCTTCCATTTGAAGCGTAGTACCGTCACCTCTAAGCGATAAGCTTCCCTTTGGTGGAATGCATATCTTATAATTACTTCCATCTATACTGACCTTTAAACTCTGATCAGAATCAGTTCCTAAATTCCTTATATATAAAAAGAGTACTGGAGTACTTGCTGATGCTGAATCCACATTTAAAGAAGTAGCACCACTTATAGTTTGAATTCCAGTCCAGCCTACGCCTTCATCTTCCCAATGATTATCCATGTTCTCCCAATATTGTTGAGAACCATTCATAGAAGTCCAAGCTTCGCCCCATTGAGCAGCTGTTAATGTAGCAATTCCTTTTCCACCATATGCCCTGCCAGCCCCACTCTCCATAGCATACCTGGTTGAGCCCTCCTCTGTGGCTAAACTTTCCTGGGGAACTACATAAGTACTAAATATTACTCTTCTTGCTGTTGCTGGATCGGGCATATTATGCTCCCTTTATATACTCATAATCTGGAGTTCCACTTGCAGTAATCGCAACTGTTGTGCTATCTGACGCAGTACTTCCAATATCACTTGAAAAAGATTCACCTGGACTTAATTTAATAAGTGCACCCATGCTCCCTATATTAAGGAGCAGATAATCACTCCCTGACGTATCGGTGTTCTTTACATGAATAAATTTTACACTCGATAAACTGATTGTACTAGAAAATGTACCTGTAACTGGAGTATTAATAGACGAAGACTTAGATTCACAGCCACCAGTAAGTTTTCTGCTGCAATCGCTGTCTAAATACCATCTATCACCACCAGCAAACCCTAGCTTCTCTTGTGGTGTGCAATGATTTTTATATATTATTCTATCTGCCATTTATTATGCCCCTACCGCCTCGCCAGTGCTCCCAAATCCTGCGTCATATTGCTGCTTCATTCTTGCTATTTGCTCTTGATACCATTGATATTTCGTTACGTCTGATTGAATTCTTGATGCCACCTCTGCAGAATACCCTTGAGCTATAGCTATTTTAGAAGTTATTTCTCCAGCATATCCTTGAGCTGCATTTACATACCCTGCAACAACCTGCCCATATCCCCCAACTTGAGCTATCCTTGCATTAACTTCATTCCCATACGCTGATGCCTCTGCCGCAGATGCATTAGCTTCTGCTAAAAATGCGTTTCCAGCAGCTATTCTATTCTGTGTTGTTCCAGTAAATATTTGCGTACTTGTTTGATATGCTTGAACTTCTGTGGCATACCCCTGCGCACAACTAACATATGCTTGGACTGAGCTATTATAACCTTGAGCTAAACTCAAATCTTGTGCAACTTCAGCAAGATATGCATTAGCTGTGTTTATATATGCTTGTACTGCTTGGGACTTAGCCCCAGTAAATGATACTCTAGCGCCAACCTCAGCGGCATATCCTTGTGCTTGAGCCACTATTGATTGTGCTTCTTGAATATAAGAACTACCAGAGGCTACTGTAGCATTAGATTCCTGAAGATATGCGTTGCCAAGAGCTATTCTTGATTGAGATTCCTCCCTTTTAGCCCCAGCCTGAGCCAGCCTTGCATTTACCTCTGCAATATACCCGCCTGATATAGTAACTTTAGATTGTATCTCGTTTGCAAATCCTTGTGCTGTAGCTACATAACTTTGAGCTGTACTAATATATCCTTGTATAGCTTGAGATTTAGCCCCAGCAAAGGCAGACCTAGCACTAACCTCTGAAGCATAGCCACCAGCCTGAGCTATTCTACTTTGCGCTTCAGCTATGTATGCATTACCAGCGCTTAGTATAGCCTGTGTTTCAGCTATATATGTGCCATGTAGCTGTATTTCAGATGCAAACTCTTGCTGTTTTTGCGCTAAATTCTGTTGATATTCTTGTACCTCAGTACTTACCTCTGCCTGATATTCTGCTAACTCTGCTGAATATTTTTGCAACTTCTTTGCCTCATTAGCATCTGATAGCTGCGCATCCTGTATATTCTTTTGTAATAACGCTTGATACTCCACGTTTGCATCATTGAATGTATTTAATGCGTCACTTATCTTTGCTTGATATTCAGAAACCTTTGGAGATACAAGGGATAGCCTAGTACTAACTTCAGTTGCAAATCCTTGAGCTGCTTGATTATATCCACTCGCTTGATTTTGATATCCACCAGCTGTAGACATAAATCCTTGAGCAGCCGCTAATTCCCCTTGCCATGTTTGTGCTTTTGCAGCAATAAATTGATTTCTAGCGCCTACTTCAGATGCAAACCCTTGTATTTCCGCATTAAGAGTATTAACTGAAGAATTCCACTCAGCTATATATGCATTTGCTAGATCCAGATCTCTTTGGCCGCCAGCTAGAGCTACCTGTGCTTGCTGTAATCTAGCACCAGCAAGCTCCACATCTTCATCTGTAAGAGCAGTATCTGCATCTGCAAGAGAGTTGTCATAATCAGTATCAGCAGTTGGATTTTCTCCAGCTAATCGAGCTGAAACTCTATCAAGATGAATCTTCACAAGTGTCATACCAGCGCCAGCTGTATATACAGTGCTATCACCAAATAAAGCTGGCGCAGCACTATCTGCTCTAAATTTATCTATAGCGCTATTCATAGCTGCTAATGCAGTATTAAAGTCTCCACTACTATCAGTTAATGTAACTGCCTCTGCAATTTCTACCATAGCAGCATCTACTCTTGCGTTAGCTAAACCTATTTCAGTTCCCATATTCCCCATTGCTGTAACTGCACTATCAACATTTGTATTTATAGCTGTAAGAGCCGTTGTAACTGCAGAAGCTTGACTTGGATATTCCGTATCCCAGTCAACGCCACTTATAGTCTGTGTTGGGGTGGTATACACTGGAGCTGCTCCAGTAATGGTTACAGATTGTGCAGATATAGTTGGTACATCTGGTGGGACAGCTGAAATAGATAGGTCTGATATAGCAAGTTTTGCAATAGCCATATCTTGTGCATTTTTTATTGGAGAATCGCCACTGCCTGATACTTGTGTAGCTATTTCATCAAATTCGTCATTCGCAAGGACTATTATTTCATCTACCTTATCTAATTCTGTTACCATGGCATCACACGCAGTTTCAAAGTTTGAAGAGTTATCAGTATTTGAAGCCAATTCTGCTGCCTCTGCTTTAGCAAGAACAACCTCTGCTTTAGCAAGAACTAGGTCAGCATTTATTAAATCACAAACAGCTTGTGTTTCATCCATCTCTGTCTTTACTGCTGTAAGAGCAGTATTTACCGCTCCCTCTGTGTCGGTTTCACCTAAATCTAATACTGTATCACACTTGTCATATTCTGCACTAGCAAGTACAATTTGTGCTGGAGTTTTATCAAATTCTGTGCTAGCAAGGACAATAACTTCATCCACTTTATCAAGCTCAGTATTTATAGCAGTAAGAGCTGTAGCTATATCACCAGAATTATCAGTTTGTGTAACTATTTCAGCAGCTTCCCCCTTAGCTAAATCTATTTCACTTTTTGCTGTTGCAATCCTTGTATTAGCCTGGGCAAGATATGTTCTGACATCTCCAACCCCAGCTACAGCATTATCAACTTGCGTATTAATTGCAGCAAGGGCAGTAGCGATAGCACCATCATCAGCCTCTCCCTCTGCTTGAGCAGCCTCTAAAACCGCATTATCAAATTCACCATTAGCAAGAGCTACAGCTGTATTAATCCTTCCTGCCGCTGTAACTATGGCAGCAAGTGCTGTGTCAACACTAGAATCTACCTGCGTAGCAGATTCCCCAAGCTGAACAACTGCATCATCTACTTGTGTATTGATAAGATCACATACCGTCTGTGTTTCGTCTAATTCTGCCTTCATAAGGCCATAGGCGGTTCCAATATTAGAATTGAAATTGCCAGACATATCGCCCATTGCTGCCTGTAAAGATTGTATAGCTGCGTAAGTTGCAACTAAATATTCATAATCTGTTGGAAAATTTTCTATTGCTCCTGAATTATAATTATCACCAAATACAAGTCCTGTATCATAATGTACTTGTGTAACTACAATATCATTGTTACCAGATCCAGCCGCTGGTACGGTATAAATAGATCCATTTAATTCATAAAATCCAGGACTATACTTGCTCCTATATGATAAACTCTCAGAATCCGTTGCATCATATCTATCACTTGCATCAATTTTTATACATTTTCTAAGCACAGATGTGCTATCATGCTCTCTTACAACTGATAATATTTGTCCTTTTTTGAGAACACTGTCAGTGTCATTTGTTGTTTTAGTAAATTTGGATAGTTCTGCAGGCCTGGCTGCAATCATTCTATTAACAACGTCTATTACACCGTCTACAAGAAATGACGATAACTCTGTTTGAGTTGGATTTGAGGAACCGTCGATTGAGATTCCTGTTAATGCTTCTACTTGTGCTTCATATGTTGCCAATTTTCTTCCTCTCTAAGGTTTGGTTTACCGTGAACGAGATGTAGGCTACCCCAACGAGGTGTCGAGATGAACGCCTTGTGAGGCAGCCCTTATCTACTTTTTATTTAAGCTACGATTATGCTCCAGCCCATACACCATCGCCACCGATAATGTACCAGCCATCACTTCCATCGCCAACAATAGTACACCAGTCGCCCTTATTAGCGCCAGATTTAGTGTTTGTTAAATCACCATCATCTGATGCCGACATAGATACGGCTGCAATAGTTCCCATGATTTTATCACTTGCATTAGGACTTACTGTAATTAAGACTGCATCATCATCACCACTGTTAACAAATGTGAACCTTACACCTGCTTTAGTGGCTGGTAATGTAATCGTTAATGCATCTGTGCCGACGAGGAATACCTTTCCGCTATCGTTGTAACTTAGTGTTTGAGATGCTGTGACTGTTTCGATATAATTATCGTTCCAGCCAGCACCTGCTCCTACTCTAGCCATAATCTACCTCCTAACCTGCGTTAATAACAGCAACGCCAGCAGGATTTGCATGCACCGTTGTTAATGTACAACTTGCTAACCAAGCTGTGCTATCAACTGCGATAAGGTGAATAACATCACCAGAAGTACCACCTAGACTAGCGCTATTGCTAACGAGATCGAAGTTGTCGTAACTTGTCACAGTACCAATTGCCGTTGCATGGTCTACGTCTTGCACTTCTGTCTGCTCTTCGGTTGTAGATATTAGTCTAATTTGGCCAAAGAAGCAATCACCTGAAGCTGCCACTATTGTGCTGCCAGCAGTAGCATCAATCCCTACCATATAGTAGAAATGTAACCCTGCTTCTGCAGAAGGGAGCGTCAGCTCTGCCGCTGCAACATTTGCGAAGATCAATGCTCCTGAGTTATCAGCCACCAGCGTATGTGCCGCTGTTGTAGTGATAATCTCCATCTTACCTCTTCCATAAAGAGACATGTCATCATCGTTTTTATTTTGTCCATATAATGGATTTGCCATGATTAATTCCCCCTATTTCCAGATAGCATGACATTCGGCCATACCGAATTCCATACCAGCTTCAGTTAAGATTTGATCTACACGACGGTCAATACCACTATTTTCAAGTGTTTGCACACCTACATAAATACCAGTATCACGGTTTATCCCATTGCCAACCAGTGGACGATAATGACAATACTTCATGTTCATAGCAAGAATTTTAACTGGACTTCCATCCAGATGTACATTACGTACAACATTCATGTCGCCATAAACAGTTGATATTGTTGTTGTGTCCAGACCGAGCACTTTTTTACGACCAGTTACAGCCAAGTCAGCACTAAAATTAGAAGATAGTTCGAGATTGTTCGCGAAGTATCCACCAAGTTTATGCAGCCAATTATATGTTTCTGTATCACAGAAAAATACATTAGCACTTGAATTATTATAACGAGGATCTAAATAGTTAGACATATCATCTAGAAAGTCGTCAGCTGTTTTTGTAGCTTCTGTTAAAGTAAAGATATTACCATTACTTAAAACATAGTCTACAGCACCCTGTGTATACTGAATACCATTTGTAGTATCAATATATTGAGTTCCAAACAATAAGTCAGCTTCAATATCCCACTTATGTTCGATTAGCTTTTCTTTCCAGATACGTGCCCACTCATTACCTTCATACCGAAGAACTGTAGCACGAGCAGTGTTGGACATTGCCATTGTGGTTTTCCAAATCTGCGTTGCACCAGTTTTTAGTAAGTAAGGTTGATCTTTCCAGGTCTCTGGGAATCCAGATCCCTCTTTATTTGCATTACCAATCACATAACATCTTTGTTGTTCTAAGGCGCTAGCAATTGAGCTGCCATACATAGTAACACCAGTACCTTTAGGGGTATTAGTATCATATGATGCAATTTCTACTGCAGCAGCAGAAGCAAATGGAGCCTTAACAACTGTAGTTTTTAAGATTTGAAACTCGCCACTTGCATCTACAGATTCAACCTTAACTACGGCATAGTTATCAACTTCACCGCCACCAGAACCAGGTGTCTCACCTGCTGTATGTGTATTGATTTTAACTAATTGACCAGGAAGGAAAAATTCTGGAGCTGTTCCAGAGTCACCTACTGATATATCATTAGTGGACTGCCCATATACGTTCTGGCGATTGCCAGCCGATAAATAGTCAGTACCCATCTTGAAATAATAAGTGTCTCCTTGATCGCTATCTCCAGAATCCCATGTGGAATCACCAGAGTTACCGAGCGCAGAAGTTGTTCCGTGGTCTGTTACATAAGCATAACGCTTATGATATGAACCTCTTTTTTCAGTAAACTGAAAGTGAGGGTCATCTGTTGGTTTTTTATTCAGTTTAGATACAAACCGAAAAAACGGGTCTTGTGCAATAGCCAGTTCTGAAACGCGATCTCCGAAGTTATACTTTCTTCGCATATCGCCAGTATCAATAGTGCCATAAGTGGCATCAGAATCAAGATTCAGACTGGAAGTTGTACTACCCGTATAGAATAGATCAGCCATGATAGCTTACCTCCTTATTTGACTCAACGGGTAGCTAAATATTGCTACTCGTTAAATACGTTTTCTAAGTTATTATCCGCTTTCTGAATTAAGTCAAATATAGCATCATTGTGATTTCCTTCACCTGGAACTTCGCCACCTGCAGAGCTAGCAGTAGCTGGCATAGACTGCGCTGATTTCATTTGATTGAGGACTTGTTTTTTAGAATTATTAGCAATATTAGCATTAACCTTATCTCTATTCTTAAGATAATAAATATCATCCCAAGTTAGTTGATGAGTTTGAGCCCAATCACTAAGATCTTTAAACTCGCCTTCTTTCAAATTATTTGCTTCAACAAACTTATTAGTTTGGTTTCGCATATTCCTACTTTGCGCTGCTTGCTGAGCTTTCTGCTTTTCAGCCCCGATTGAATCACTGATTCTCTTTTCCGCCCTTCTGTCTACAATAGTATTTAAAACATGAGCAGACTTCGATTTAGGATCTGATATAGCTTCATCCATATCAAAAATAAAATCATCTCCAAGGTTTAGCGATTCCTTCATATCAGGCTTTGTTCCATTATCCAGATAATTACGTACCACATCTACTAATTCAGCATCTTGTTCCAACACGTTTATCAATGACTCATAGGGTTTGAGCTTGTCATTCTCAGCCTTAAGTTTTTGAGCTTCACGAGTTGAATCGCTGTACCGTACTTTGTACGGGTTGCCATCATCATCCCAGTTTGCACTAGGCGATTCAGGCACTTCCCTAGAGCTAGAGTCCTGTTGAGGAGTTGCTTGCTCTGGAACGGATGATCCTTCAACATCTGTCTGTTCCTGTGGGGCATCTTGAATTGCACCATTAACTTCTGTTTCTAATGCATCAAAAAAGTCTGCATTGGAGTCTTCCACTATTGTATCCATAACTTTTTCAACAACTTGTGAAGAGTTACCTTCTTTCTTTTTTGCCATTTTATGTATTTCCTTTGATTTACAATTATTATAAATTATTACCTTGTTCTTTATCTACCAACCCATTTTTTACTTGTTGTTTAAATTCTTTTTCTTGGGTTCTTTGCATATCTTTTGATCTTTCATTTTGCAAATTTTGATTTGCCCTTGAGGTTGCTACATCTCCTTTTAGTTTAGCACTTGTATCAAGTAGCTGTTTGCGCATATCATGCTCTGCCATTCTAACCTTGTCCTTAATACCAGCCTGTACGAGCTGTCTCTCAAGAGTTTCTATTGTTCCTTCTTTATCTTTAATAGTTTCTTGAGACTGAGCAAGTTGATTTTGCATTTGTGATAGTAAGCTCTTACGTTTAGCAATCTGCTCTTTATCTTTAATGTCAGCCTCAGCAAGCACTGCTATATCATCAACTATACCAAGCTTCATCATTTCCATAAGTTCTTTTAAATATGCCCAGCGATTTACTGGCATTGTTGACCCTGCTATTAATCTAACATCAAATTTAGCTGTTGCATAATCAAAAAACTTGCCAACAGCATCTCCATATCTATTATATTGAATAATGTTTACTTCTGTCTCGCGAACCTTCTCATTATTTGGCTCAACAATTCTAAAAACTTTATTTCCTTTATAAGTGCTCTGAGCATAGTCTCTTACAACTTCGCCTAATTGCTGTAATGATGGTTCTACTGCATTCTTCATCCAGGTTTTAACCCTTCTAGTTCCATACTCATCATTGGCCATGAGTCCTTTAAAAGTATCGTGCTGAGTTTGAACATCCCCCTGCATTGACGAATAAATCCCTGCAAGATATTCCATATCCGTCTTTCCAAGCTCTACTATATTAGCAAATGCCGTAGATATTGGAGCAGGTTGAATTACACTTGGCGGTTCAAATCCTTGTCTTATAGGCAGCAATGCCCCAGGTGCTGACGCGTATCGTTCCCAATAATCCTCATCTATACTTCCCTCATGGTAGAGGTATCGCAAGGAGGATCCTAGTGATGCATTGTGTACCATGAGCTGATGAGCCTTATTAAGCTCTTGCTGCTTCCCTACTAGTGGGGCAACGGCAGACATTGGAAAAGGTGTACCTGTCCACTTATAGTGAATAGGTATAATTGGGTATTCATTCCCTGGGAGTATTATTTCATATACATACGTATCCCCTACAACTACAGTCAGTCTAATTCTTGAATCAAAAAACTTAACTGCATCAATAAGCTTGTTTTTAAGTTCGCCCTTCATTAGAACTTTAAATTCTTTTTCTGAGACAACACTATTTTCAACCTTACTCACCGCCTCCATAGCTACAGACATGCGTTGCTCTCTGGCTTGAGTAATTTGCTGCTCCATTTGTTTTTCAAGCTTTTCTACCTCAAGAGTATATCTCTCCTCTATAATTTCCCCAGCCTGAAGCTGATTATTAAGCGATAATATGGTTTCTTGAGCTTGCACATTCATTTCTTTTTGCATATCTTCCATTTCCATATCAACCTGAGCTCTGATTTGAGAAACCTGCTCTGCTGTAGGCTCTATTCTGTAAAATACATTCATATATGGCAGTTTAATCTTTTCATAAAGCTCGTAATAATCTAATTTCCTGTCTTCATCCCCAAAGTAATCAAATGTCTCATCTTCAACATCTTTATACTGAAAATCATGTCCCTCTGCCTTTTGACTATAATTATAATTACCTTGATCTGCTGCGCTTGCATTTTTAATTTTTGTTTTATATTCTGGTAGTAGTTTGCTTAAATGTGATTGAGGCATCACCTTGTGAACCATTATGTAGGCCGAATCTCTATAAAATATATCTCTACTTTTTGGATCTACGAATACATCAAAGGGTTCTATGGTATCTATTTTCACCTCTCCCATGCCGTGATCTGAGTGAGCATCGGCATAAACTTTAAAATAGCCTACCCCTTTTGTTATGCCATCATTGATTACTTGACTAAACTTCACCTGCCCATCACTTTCATACCAGATATAATCAGCAATATCAGCATGCACATTGGCAACATCTATGTCAGATCCCTCTGCTCCGATGGCTTGCCACCTAGGCTGGTTAGCAGTAACATAGAAATTTAACATCTCTACTATTGGGATAATTCGATTAATAGTAAATGTAGGCATACCTTGTCTTTCTAAGGTTTCATGCTCATCTTGAGTTAATTGATTATCTAAATAAAAATCATGCCCTTGCTGATTAACTTTTTCCCAGCGCTGCCTGCTAGTTCCATTTAGATTTACAAACAAATCACGTACTCTGTCTGCTTTTGTTTTTGCTGTCTTTCTTGCCATTATATCTCCTTAAGCTAATACCCAGCTTCTTGGTTTATTGTAAGTTTTTCTAACCCATTCTCCTGATTGATTTTCTTTGCCACTTGGTGGATGAGAGTATTTAACTGCATAGGCGAGCGCGTCTATCGTATCATCATGTGCCATTCTTTTACCAAAGGTGAGTATTTCATGTTGGAGGTCGTAGTGGGAGTCTCGTATCCTCACCGCACCAATTGACATTCTTTGAGCTAGTACTTCTTGAATTCTATCTAATTTACTTTGTCTGGTTCCTGGTTTCTCTTCTTTAAACCGTAAAGTAAAATCATTCTTTCGTCTCATCTCGCTCCTAAGTGCTTGAAATATTGGTTTAGACATTGTAGTATCTTCTACTGTAAATAATGTGGGCCTATATTTTGCATTCAGCTCAAACATATAATCTACGATTCCTTTTTTATCTTCTCCTGGTATTCCTAAAACTGGTAAAGATCTTCGCCTTACATAATCTAGGACATACACATTTGCATTGACATCACATGCTATTACCATTATAACGCTATAGTCACTATCTCGTCTTTCTGAGTCTGTGGCTGGATCAACTCCAGCGAATATACTAACTGGTGTCTTATCTCCATCATTGTAAATATATCCTGTTTGCTCATCATCTTCATACTTATAAAATCCATCCCAATACTTAACATGTCGCATATTAAATATAGAGTCTTCTGCAGACTGTACTTCCATCATATATTCTTGATAAAATTTATGAGGCTTTCCAGAATCTACATAAAATTTCTTTTTTTCTGTTAGTTTTGATACAGGAAACCAGCTATCCCATAATGCAACGCCTTTTGTGTCTATTGCTTTATATAACATTACTTTCCAAGAAAAATCCTTATTCTCGCTTTGAGCTTTTTCATAATTAACAATGAGATTATTGATAAATGAATCGTAATGAACAGGTGTACCATTAATGCGAAGCCTACCATCGTGAGGCTCCAAAGCAGGAGCAACAACAGCTGTAACCATATTAGCATTTTTTGACCTAGACTCAGAGGTAAGTGTATTATTCTCGTCTTCAAAATCATCCAAAACCACAAGATCATACCTTTTATGTAATTTAGCGCCCCCACGAATACCTGATATATTGGATTTTGATATGAGTTTACAGCCATTTTTAAGTTCTATATCCTGTTCTGTCCATTTCCTTCCTTTCATATTTCCAAAGTAATACTTTATTTGTTCATTATATTCTAGGTGCGTTTTCACATAGTCCATATTTCCAACTGCTAATTTTTGCGTTGCTGATACCCACCCATAAAACAATGGTTCTGTTGTGAAGCAAAAAGACCTTATTATATCTGCCTTAGTAATAACTGTTTTACCGTGTCCCCTTGGCATTATTATTGCTAAATTGCGATATTTATGCAGTTCCCCATCCATTTCATCCATAGTGTCAACTATTTGTTCGTGAAACCAGGGAGTAACAGATCTTTTAAAATCATCAGGTAAAAACAATTTTCCAAACGATAGAATATCATTTTTAGCTACTATAAGATCTTCTTCTGCTTTTGATACGTTTTTGGTGTTTATATTCATATACTTTCATCACCAAGAGATTGATATTCAGGTAACTCTGGTCTTTTAGCATCCTCTATCTGCGCTGGTTCAAAACCTTGGAATACACCAGCAATCTCTGTGATTTTCTGTTTTTCTATAACACCGTAGGCCTCCCATAGCATTTTTAAGGCAGCTATCTTATCACTACCAGTTTTACCACCTTCAACCTGATCTTTGGCGCGCTCTATTAAAAATTTAAGATCAACACCTAGGCCATTAAAGACTTCAGTTAATTCTTCTTTTGTTGGATTCATTAGTGTATTTATCCTTTCCGTTTTTAAAAGTAATGCTGCACGCCTTTTGGCATAAGCTTCGCTATTTGTGTTATATGTGTCCATATAGGCCTTTAGCGCGTCCACCCCTCTTACAACCTTATTGACAAACTGAACTTCTTTATCTGTTGGCTTTTTACGCTCTTTAAGGGTATTATAGCTATTCTTTCCGTTTAGGTTGTACCTGTCTTCCCGTTCACTTGTATCCATTGTGCCTTCTACGGAATACGTGCCAATACAGGTAACTATAGCAGTAGTTTTTCCAATTTGTTTAACATCTAAGACTTGTAAGGTAGAACCATCATCCGCCAGAACCCAGTCCCCGCGACGCGAATTTTTCCAGTCAGGATTTACAACTATATCCTGCGGCACCTCAGAATCAAGGTCGTATACTGCGTGCGTTTCGCCTTTAATCGTGTAGGTTCTCATTCATCCTTTCATACCTATCCTTCCTATATGTTTCGTAATCATAGCTGTCATCTGCAATTTTTTTATTCATAAAATTTATTATTTGATCATTCTGCCATGCGCCTGCATATGGAGCATTAAGGCCAAGATGTTCAGTATCCACTGGCTCTCCAAATTTATTCTCAAAATCCATGTTTAAAGCATCTCTGATGTTGGCATGTAGTTTTGGCTCTGTTATTTCGTGAACTCCATGTTCCATAGTACCTTCCCTCTTATACCTATTATCCTTTTTTACTAGATCATATAAAAAGTCATATGATGCATGTGCTGCCGTTTTTGCCGCACCTGAAATTCCAGATTTTTCTCCTGCCATTTCATAAGGATGTGAAAGCTCCGCAACCAATATATCTATATCCTCATTTCCATAAGTTTTGATTTCATTACTAAACCAATTATACGACCCTTTAAATTCACCACCACTAATAGACTCTGCGACCTTCATCAACAACCCCTTTGCGGGACTAGTATTAATAGAGGGTTCCCCTGACTGTCTCCATATATCAGTAATAGCCTGGTATGTGTGTGGTTGGTTTTCACGAGATATGCCGTATTGAACTAAGAAATCATTTAAGTTCTCAGATGCATCAACAGTATTAACAAATTCTTTAATTTTAACCTTGGTAGTGTCAGGTATTGCCGATACTGGCTTAAATAAATCTATCTTTTGCCCACCATCATTTACCATAAGGGTATTATCTTCCTTATCCATATTAACAAAGAAATCCATAATTTTATCGTCAACTGACATTAGTACCCTAAGTTCCTGGTTATGTTATAGCGTTTGCTGCCTTTTCTCCTGCTCTTCTCTCTACGGCCTCGGTTCTTAGACTCTGGCTCAAATCCAGATATCTTACCATTCTTATGCACTGCGTCCTTACCATCTCCGTTTCCATAGGTACCCTGCTCTCTATTATACTTGTTTAGCTTCGCACGGTATTTCTTGGATTTTTCTGAGGATTGGAATTTTTTGTATTCATCTTTATAATCTCTCGCCATATCCGTTTCCTTGTTTTAAAAAATTAAGTTTGGCCTTTTTTTACCTACACCTATACCTTTACTTATACTTAAGCCCCTAACTGACCCCCCTAAGACCCCCCTATGGGGGAGGGTAGGGGGAGGGTCTAGGGACACCCCCTTAATAACCTATATTTTTAGTAATATTATAATCAGGCTTCTTTTTCTTCTTTTTGTCCATAGCCTTCTTAGCAGCGGCCTTACCTTCTTCTGTGTACTCATAGTGCTTTCCGTCTACAACTGGCATTATATACTCCTTATTTGATGTTTAAACTTAAGATCTATTTGTAAACCTACAAAACCCTAAAAAATAGGGGGATTTGATCGTATGACCAATAACCTAACGGGGGCGGGGCGTCGAGGGTTTTTCGGCTTTCGGTTTACGTTATCTTTGGTTTTTTTCCCGTCGGTATCCTCTTTAGTACCCGTCTCCCCTCGTCGACAACGTGGATACGTAAAGAAGGGGACGTTGTCAAGGTCTCGTCTATAAAACCTGTACAATATCAATATAAATTATCCTATCCTATAATACTATCTATATATAACTATATTTGTATACTCAGTAGATACTCAGTCCTGTATAAACGGGTATGTGGGTACGTTATACTATCTATTGTACTAGTATATACGTATTAATCAAACTTGAGTCGATTATATTTGAGGCTACGCCCTACTCCCACCGACGAGGATCACCAAACATTTAATCCTAACCTCCTCTATAACTACCAATTTACAGGGTATTTTAGGTACTCACTTACTACAATATATGCATATTTGAGGCAGTTTTGAGTCATCCTATGCCGTCGGTATAGTAAGATTTCATTAGGATTATATAATCATTTGATCGTAATATTATTGCATCATTGATTGAATTAATTCGCTTTTTTAAATATCTGTTTAATCAACAGACCTACTGCAAGGATGGACGGACGTTGTCGCAGTATCTCTGAATCGAGGGTGTCACGACTCTCGGAGAGAAGACAACAAGATTGAGAGGGAAGAGCCGACGAGGTAGGGAAGAGAGACAAGGACGAGTTAAAGGATGGATAGATAGGGCAAGTCAGTAGTTTAGACGAGTTCACCATACAGAAGGGTAAACCTCATTAGAATTGAGTGGACTCCATCGACGAGACAATGCTTAATGTAATCTGCCGACGTACAGGACAGAGTTTCCTACACATACCGACTGGCTCGAAGATAACACGTTTATCGTTGCCTATATCGAGGGGAATAGAATTAGAACATAAGGGAGATGCGAACTCTCCCCCCTCGACAAATGTAATAAGAAACCGAAAACAAACCCGAAAGGAACGAAGAGATGGATACTTACGTAATGATGGAAACTTCATATGAGTCAGACGATCAATTTTTAGATAACATGGCTGAGGAGTCATTGACTAACCCTGACTATATGACAGAAGAGGATCACGAAGAGGAAGAGGTGGTGCTATACGAAGCTATCGAAGATATTCCCGTTAATACTTTCATAGATGTAGCAGTTGGTGGGATGACCATAGAGGAGTCAAGGAAGGCTCGTCGGTCATTTAAGAAGGCTCTGGTCGATAAAGTTCCTAACATACCGACGAGTCCATATTTCGAGCATCAACAGGAAAAGTATCGAGACCAACTTGCTAATCATTTCAACAGGAGAACCAAATAATGTTTATCATAGATAGCGACGGAAGAAGAAACTGGGTCGATGGTTCAGATGGTTATAATGACCTATCTGACGAGAAAAAGGATAGTCTTAACAGATGTTCCTCTTATCATCGAGAAGATACTCTTGACAAGCAAATTAACAGGACGAGAAAATCGTCAGTACAATTCACAATCTTTAATCAGAGGAGAAATAAATAATGAAATATGTAATACAAATGTTAGTTAGAGGAAGTACTGATGGTTGGATTGACTTTGATGATGCTGATGATAAAGATAAGGCTGAACTACGTCTAAGCTGGATAAAAGCCTACTATAAAGATGACACATTTAAATTAATAGAGGAGAAATAAGAGATGACAGATTACAATGGGGTAGCAATACCTACAAAAGTGAGTTCAGAAGATGTAATGATTTCTGTATCAATTAGATACACAGGCAAATATGGTACACCTGAGTTATTTCAAATAGAAGATTGCAGTTTAGAGGATTGGGTGGGTATAGAAGAAACCATACAAGCTAATAAACTTGAAATAGAATATAGCGAGGAGAAATAAGAGATGAATAAGGGCGAATTGATGAAAACAATATATACTGCTGACGAACTGAAGAACATCGACCCGTCGCTACCTCTTGGATGGGATGTGAACTTTAGGGACGATGACCAACCAAATTCATATTGGTATGTTATGAACTATAACGACAACTGCTTTGGCTGTCTCGAGGATATGAGACTAATAGCAGATTATCTTAACATTAATATAGAGGAGAAATAAGAGATGACCGATAAACAAAAAGTTAATAAATGTCAGGAATACGTAGAGAAACTTATCCTTGATGGACTTGAGAGAGGTGATATAGTATGGAACAAAACTTGGAATGGCTCGTCAGGAGTCTTACCAATAAATCATACAACAAAAAAAGCCTATCGAGGACTCAATCAGTATCTCTCTTGGGTGGCTCTGGAACAGGGGTACACACATAACGAGTGGCTGACCTACAACCAAGCAATTGCTAAACTAGGTGTCAAGAAAGTATATAAAGAGAAATTCAAATTCTCTCATTATGAGGATGCGAAAGGTAACAAAGTAGATGCACCGAAGATTGTTAAGGCGAGAGATGATGGGGAAAAACAGAAGATGTGTCCTGTTGAACATTGGTCGGTAAAGCATCGGTTACGTGAGGGTTGGAAATATTACTCTGACAAGGACTACAGGAGTGCTATTGAACAGGGTCTGTACGAGAAAAAAGACTTCGCATCTTGGTGGGCGTGTGATAACGTGTACTATGTCTACAACATTGAACAGACTACGTTACCATTACCAAAGGTAAGGAAATCTAAAAAGTATCGTAAAACAGGTGCTGAAAAGACTATTGAAGAGGTATTGAGTGGATATGAGGGATGTCCTGACTTTGCTTATAGCAAAACGACGAAAACACCCTGTTACATACCGAGCATTGATGCAGTACGTGTTCCTACACCTGAACAATTCAAAAGCAAGTTTAACGGAACAGGTCAGGTACACCTTGCGAGTGCAGTATTTCACGAACTGACTCATTCATCAGGTGCAGAGAAACGTCTTAATCGTATCGGAATTACTGACTTTACTATGTTTGAGAAACATAAAGAGAACTATGCTGAAGAGGAACTGATTGCAGAGATGGGTGCTTGTATGATGATGCAGTACTTTAACCTTGACAATAGAGAAACAACAGACAATTCACAGGCTTACGTGAAAGGTTGGCTCTCAAGATTAAGTGATGACAAAAGTATAATATCATCAGCAATTAGACAATCAAATCGTGCAGTATGTCACATATTGCCGATAGCATAACTTTAAACAGGGGAGCAGTCTTAAGGGATTGCTCCCCACTATTTAAGGAGAATAAGTAATGAAAATTATAATTGAGTTCAGCACGGACAATGACAGCTTTCAACACGAGGGTTTTATTGTTGAAACGTGCAGATTAATTGACCAAGCTAAACTGACAGCTATGGATAGAATAGATGGTGAATATTTCTTTCACGATATTGATGGAAATAGAATAGGCAGTTACACAATTGAAGGGACAGAAATTAAAGATGAGGAGAATAACTAATGGATAGACATTATATAACTAATATCGAGGGTGAGAATGTGTATCATCCTAAATGTGTATCATTTGTAAGCCTAATAGACAAACTATCTCGTAATGAGTTGGTGGTGCTTGAGTGTGAAGAACACGAACTTGTATTGCTTACTCGACTAGAGGTAAACAAAGAATTGAAAATTAAAAATCTTAAAATAAAGAGGGTTATATAATGACTTATAAAATAGTAAGGTATCAATTCTATGGTGAGTCTGAGGTAATCAAACGTGGTTTGACCTTAGAAGAGGCAAGAGAGCATTGTAACGACCCTAAAACCGAAGGCATAGATTGGTTTGACGGATATACTAAGGAGAATAACTAATGGATATAAAGAGCATTGAAAAAATTGCAAAGCAAGTTATAGCCGACCAAGAAGATAGCAAGAAAAGGTATAACGAATGGGAGATTAAACATTTTGGTGGAACAGATGAGACACTTGAATTTTCTCATCGTCGGTGGGTCAAAGGTGTCGAGGCTTTATTAGAACAAATAATCAAGGAGAATAAATAATGAGTAAAGTATACGAATATTTTAAGCAGTTTGAAGAAGAAGAAGAGCCTGTCTTCGCTATGTGTGATGAAGAATGTGAACACACTTGGGAATATCAACCAACAGAAGATGATGTAAACATACAGGGTCATCAGTACTGCACTAAATGTGGTGCAGTAGAGCATAAAGAAGATGATTGGCTTGACGAACATGATGCTATGGAAAGATATAAAGATAATCTTTAATTATAAGGAGAACAATAATGCCTAATCAAAAAGTAGTAATACCAATAACACCTGATGATATAGAAATGTTTAAAGATTTATTAGACCATGCTAATTGTAGATTTAGTTGGACATTCCCAACTGACAAAGGTGAAGATATAGATATTCATTTTACTGACGAGTATTGCGAGGGATGTATGGATACTGATGACTTAGAACTTTGTCCTGTTGAAAATACACTATATTGTAAAGAATGTTTAGACGAGGAGAATGAATGAAAACCAATCAAGAAATACAAGATATGATTAAGGATTGTGCTAAGGCTATAGGTGAGGTTACTGATGGCTCTGAAGATGTCTTTAAGGGATGGATTGAGGCACTTAATTGGGTAACGATGACTAATGAACAACCTAAACCTAAACTACCTGATGGACTACAGAAATACATTGACCGAATTGGACTCAATATTCTGTATCAGAACTACCATAAATCTACCAATGGAATATGGAGTAAAGCAGAGGTAGATGAGGAGATGGACGATGGCTATGGTAAATACTATGTAGTTAATATAGACTTTGGATGTCAAGATGATACTAGTGATGAGAAGTATAGAGAGACAATATATGTATATCATAATGGAACGGAGTGGTGGATTAATCGCACTATTCCTGCCCAAAGAGAGAAGGAGAACGAATGAGTGATAGAATGTATCATATAATAATAGGAATGTGTATAGGAACATTGATATGGACAACAATTATGGCTTGTTATCCTGTCATAGATACAGACATAGTTTGCAGACGATGTAACTCTCAACAATGGTGGTTCGTACCATCTAAATAAGGAGAAATAAATGAAGATACAGCAATTAATAGATACATTAAAGGAACACATTTCTCTTGCAGAAAATAGTCGATATTGTGCAGAGAAGGGTGATGAAGAAATGTCTAATAAATATGATGATGAGATGCAAGAGATAGAAAACTATCTTATAGAAGAATTGGGCATCGAATTAGATTCTTATGGCGAAATAAATAAGGAGAATGAATGAGTAAAGTAGAAAAACTAGAAATGCAATTAGAATGGTTCAATAGCTTTGTTGATGCTATCGAAAAATGGGATAACAAACTATATAATGAAGCCTGTAAGTATGCAGATGAAATAGAGGGGGGATGTATATAATGCATATGATGATAAGGGCATTAGTATATGCCGACAAGAAAGAAGATGCAGTACAACAGGCACACTCTGTATTTGAGATGCTAACAGATGGGCAGTATCCCTTTGATTACTACCAATTATTTGATGATAGTGATGATTGGGGTAGTGCTAAAAACAGGTGGGACGAAAGCCCCATTGCTGTGAAGCACAGCACAAAAAAGGGGAAAGAACTCGTTTCTGAGGGTTGGAAGGCTACCCTTGACAATATGAGGGAGTGCTTTGATAAGTCAAAAGAGTATCTTAATAAGGGTAAGGATGTGAATGCCTTTTTAAAGAATAGGTCTGGTGCAGATATGAGCAGATACTACCTAAGACAACTAGGTGCATATAATGGTAGTGCAATATGGCTATACGACAATGATGGGAGTGGTATCTCTGACAAGGGGCATCTCAAGGATGCATTAAATAAATGGGAGTGCTTGTATAAAGACAAAGAAACGAAGAATCCATATGATGATTTAGATGTGTGGGTTGTTCCTGCTGATGTACACTTTTAATAAGGAGAACGAATGAGTAAAGAAAGAACCAACTATAAGACATATTGGACTGAGGAAGGCTTCAAAAAAAGGAAAAAATGTCACATATATATAATTAAGGCTAATAGTGTTAACTATTATAAAATAGGCTCTGCTATGAATGTAGAGCATAGACTGAAAACATTACAAATTGGGAATCCGTCTAAATTAAGAATCATATATGCATCTCCTATATGCAGAAGGGGTATTGAAGGAGAGGTGCATCGCAATTTAAAAAAGTATAAACACAGGGGCGAGTGGTACAAATTAAACAAGGAAGACCTTTCCTTTGCTATTAATACAATAAAGGAGAACTGTATGTCTTATCATAAGGTAAAACTTTTACAAATAAAGCTACGTCAACAGGCTCTCATCGAAAGTAAACGAACCGATAGTAGGATGCTTGTAGAACTTCCTTTTTAAACAACTATAAGGAGAACGAATGAGTAAAGATATAGGAAATAAATGTATATATTGCAAGGAAGACACATCCTTTGGGAGTGGTCGCTTTGTAAATAGAATTCCTGCTGATGATGGAGAATTTGATGGATATGCTTGTCCAGATTGTATGCAGATAGAATGTCATAGATGCGACAAGATGATTGGTCTGGATAATGATATTCGATGGAATAATATGGTATTACACGAAGAATGTCTGACATCAGAGGAGTATGCTGAATATGAAAATGAAATGGGTGAGAATAGCACCACATCACACAACTTTAATGAAGGAGAATGATTATCAATAACACTATAATATTTGATTTAGATGGTACTCTGGCACTAATACACAAAAGAAGAGAAATTTCAAACAATGAGGATGGTAGCATTAATTGGGATAGGTTCTTTGAGCCTAAAAACATAGCATTAGACGAACCTAATGAGCCTGTTATACATATGGCTAGGACTCTAAAAAAGGATGGCTTTAACATAGTAATATTTAGTGGTCGGTCAGACAGAACTAAAGATGCTACTATGGAGTGGTTAAGTAAATATGATGTCCCCTATGATGCACTACATATGAGACCTGAAGAGCATTTGTTTATGCCTGACAATGAACTAAAAGAAATGTGGTTGAATAGTAAGGTTGATAAAGATGATATATTTATGGTGTTCGACGACAGAAATCAGGTGGTTAAAATGTGGAGAGACAAGGGCATAGCTGTCTTCCAAGTAGCAGATGGTAACTTTTAATAAAGGAGAATAGCCTTCAAATTAATAACAGAAGAAGAGTTTTTAAATAATAGTTGGTGGTATGCAGATGGTACACAACCCCTGTCAAATGGTGGTCGTGGTATCGTAATAAATAAAAAACAAGAACCTATAGCCTTTATATCCTCGTGTGGAAATTGTGGAGATTTTCAAGTTACAGGGTTGGATGATATAGATAAGGCAATGCAGAAATTAATAGAAAGTAAATAACTAAAACTAATAAGTCTAAGGTCGCAGTCTGAGAGCCGACACCATTGTGGTGCAGAGCGAGTGCTTGACAAGTAGTCGTATAGACTGATAGCAATTACGACAATGCTACTTGGAATGTCTTAGGCTTATTATTAACTAAGGAGAATGAGTGAAACATAAAGCTGAAAAAGTAATAACAGATATGGCTAGTAAATATATGCATAAGAGTTTTGTAAAAGGATTTAGAACTGCTATAGAATGCATAGAGACAGATATAGAAACTACAGCCGTCGTCCATAAAAAAGAAACTTTAACTAGCCTAACAAAGAGGCTAGAAAAGGCTCTTGTTCTTTATAAGGAGGATAATGAAAAAGATAATAAATAAAATACTTGTACTTGTAGGATACAAAGAACCAACTATTAACTGGGAAGAAGGGGACGTGATGCAGGATATGTTCGACGATAAGCCTGTGTATTGGGCAGAACTTATTGGATATGATGAACTAGGTAGAGAGTATAGTGCTGTCGGAGAGTATCACGGGAATCCCCAAACACATAGTGAGTTAATAGAAATTGAAGACATAGAAAGGATATAATGAATAAATTCCATAAGGATAACATAAAAATAATAACACGCGTCCTAGATAATGCTGAAGGACTAGGCGAGGACGAGTACAAGAACTGCATAAAAACACTAGAACACTTAACAAGAAGGAGAATGAATGAAAACTATTACTAGAGAAATGCTAATAGATTATCTTGGTGGTAGCAGTATGGGTGAAGAGGGTCAGCCTGACCCTATTGAGATGTTACTTGACCTATTAAATCCGATGGATTCATCATTTGCTTGTTGTGTAGATGGGCATAGGGAATGCATCTTAGAATGGACAAGAGAGGAAGATTAAATGAAAACGAAAACCTATAAACTAACAGAAGAAGAGATTATGTATATTGCAGAGAGGGAATTGCCTACTGAAAATTTCTTTCAGGATGGTGAGGTCAACTTGCAACAAGCAAAAAGAAATCTCAAATATCAGCTTGAGAGCAATTTCATCTCAAGGATAACCTATGACTACTATAAAGAATGGGAGAGTATATTTTAATGAAATATATAGTAGCAGTAAAATATCAAGATTCAGAAGATTTAGATTATAAAACAGAAATATTTGAATTTAATAGCAAAGAAAATAGAAATGAATTTATTGGCGACATTAAACATCTTGCAGATGATATATTATTATCACAAATAGAGGAGAGTGAATGAGAACATTTTATATCAAGGGTAGGATAACAGAATTTTATAAAGCAATGTTAATAGAAGCAACTAGCGAGAATGAAGCAATTGAAATATATGAGAGTGAATTATTAGATGGACATGTAGAGTCAGACAGTTCTGATTTAGACATTTGGAATGAAGTAGAAACGATAGAGCAATAAGTAAATAAAGGAGAGTAAATAATGAGTGCAAAAGTACATTTATGTGATGGAGATTGTGGGAATGTTTATTATGAAATAGATTTATATTCAACCTGTTATGAACAGATGTTGTGTAAGGAGTGTATGTGTACATTTCTATCAGAACAGGAAGATGGCAGTGTTCACGATGCTATTACAGGAGAAGAATAATATGGATTTTAATTTATTGATTATTGTATTAGCATTTGTCGTGATAATGGCTACGTTCTTATTTGTGTGGCGATAGGAGAGAATAATGGAGAATGTAAAAGATATTTTAATAGAACACCCAATAGATATTCCCGAACTTAATGTCAAAGGATTTATAGATGTGGTTGTTATAATGGAGAGTGGTGAGGTATATGTTTATGATATTAAAACTGTTGGTAGTTGGTCTTGGAAGTATAAGTTTGGGAGGAAGAATGAGGGCAATCCATCCATTCATCAAGAGTTGCAACTGGGTACTTATGGATATGCAATTAGGAAGGAGTTTGGTAGGTGTGATGGATTGTTTCTCATGTGCTATAATAAAGATACATCAGTAGTAAAAGAGGCTACCATTGATATAGACTTTATCGACCAAAGTTATAATTTTTGGACAAGAGTCCAAGACCTACATAAAAACAATAAACTACCATCACTACAAGACGGGGAATGTCCTGTAATGGAGTGGGAGTGTAGATACTGCAACTTTAAGGAGACATGTGATGAAAGAGCTTAGTAAAGAAATGGAAAAATTAGCAAAAGGCTATTCTAAATACATATATAAAAATGAAGATCAGCTAATTGATGACTTCTGCAATAAAATAAAAGAGCAGAAGATTGGCAATTTAGATTTAGATACCTATTCTCAATTTAGATTTTGGAAACGTGAGACAGAAGACCACCTAAAAGGTTTCTATAAAGACTTCAAAGAGGAAACAAAGGATACTAAGATTCCCTTTGATGATTTCTGTGAATTTGTTTGGCTACAAATGGAAGACTTTATGGATGAAATGCCTGACGATGTTTCCAGCCTATTTAAGGAACTTAAATCTAGAGATGATGAGGATTTACCCTTTATAGCAAGGGCGTAATATGCTAGATACTATAGTTAAATACTCAGAAAAGATTGTTAGGTTTATGGCATTTTTAGCTATGGCAGTATGGTGTATTATATTTTGGTGGTGGATAATAGCATTCTTAATTATAAAATAGGAGAGTAAAATGAAAAATGGTAAAGATGTAATAGTAAAGAATAGTGGATTAATAGAGGTTGAGACCTCTGTTATAACAAAGCATAGTGAGGTATCTCAACTTGATACTCCAAATTATTATGTCAAACAGCAACAGGGATTTGACTATGTAGACGAAGGTTATATGAGACATCTCTTAAATCTGCATTATCCTATATGGAAGTGGGAGATTATAAAGTATGAGTTCATAGGCGATAAGGCTATTGCAGTTCATGGCAGATTAACTATCATGGATAATGGTGTAGAACGCCATTTCGACTCCATAGATGCCCATAGAGTGGCAAGTAATGATAAAGGCTATGTTGATATAGGTAATGACCTTAAATCAGCTAATACGGACTGTTTTAAGGTTGCCGTTAATAGGCTGTGTAATATAGCAGATGATGTTTATAGGAAAAGAATTGAGGATATTACTCTTAGTACAGAGCAGAAGACTGCCATTAAGGGTAAACTCAAGGAAATAAAAGACAAAGCAAGTGTAGTTAGAATAAAAGCAGGAATAGAGAAAATGACTATTAATTCTACAAACTACGATGCAACAATGAGAAAAATAGAAACCTTAATAGGAGAGTAAAATGAGTACAATGACAGATACAATGCAAACAGCAACAGCAGTTAATTACTTTGATCCTTCGCAGGAGAAAGCTAATACACGGCTAGCACTTGGGGTCTACCCTGCACATATTATAAAATGTGATTCAGTAGAGAGACCTATAAAGGGCAAGTTTAAGGCACGGATTTATAATTTCCGTATTAAAGTTGCCAATGAGGTAGTAGACAGGCATTATCAAATAGAAGATATTAACGGCACAATGACGGATGTTAATTCTACAGATTATATTGGTAGAGAAGTTAGGTCTGCAGGAATTTTCTTCTTCTTAACCCCTGATATTGGTGATGACTTTGAGGCTAACTCTGGTGGCAATAGGAAGTTTATGGATACAGTAGAGGCTCTTGGTGTTCCTTGTCCAGAGATTGAGGTTGAGATTGATGGTGAGAAAAGAATGGTTAAAAGTCTGCCAAATCTTGAACATAGTGATTTCTTAGGTAAGCCTGTCCTTGCTAATATTGGACTAGGTAAGCCTTGGAAGGGAACTGATGGGGTTGAGAGACAATCTCATGAGGTTAAATCAATCAACTTATGGGAAGAGGGATCGTATGTCGAAACTGAAAAACTGCCATTCTAATAAAACCAAAGTTAAATTGAGAGTGGGTTACTTTCTGCACAAAGTTCTTGGAATGAGGGTTAGACCCCTCCTATCTTTACTAAAGGTTTCCAAGACTACTTTCTATCGGTACAGGTAACTCTCCTCCTTACGGTTAGGTTCATTCTCCCCTTGCTTTCGTGTAGTCAGCAGGGGGAGGGTGGACAAATGATATGGATTCGATTGTAAAAGGTAAAAAAATAACAGGCAAATGTGAATGTTGTGGGACTTATAAAATGAATTTTCAAACTTATAAATGGTATAGCTTGTTTGATAGTAGATTATTACTTGAACATATTTGCTTAAAATGTGCTAAGAGAGAACTTGGCAATAAAAATAAAAAAGCACACAAGGAGATGTTATAATGTTTGATGTCTTAGATGATTTAAAGAGGCAGAACGATATGTTGTTGGCAAAGCTTACAGTTAGAGGTTGTCAGTATAAAATTGCAGTAGAGGGTTTGAATAATATAGTTGAGTCTAATGACCCTGTTGGAATTGCTTCTAAAACCCTAGAGGCTATGGATGAATGCCTACCAAAGGCTGAAGATTTGGAGTAGTACAAAGGGGAAGGAATCGTTTTGGGTTACCTCTTATCCTTCCCCGACTAATTAAAGAAGGAGTAAACATGTTAAATAAAAAAGAAAAAAATAGAATAAAGTCTAGAAAATGGAAACGAAGGGATCGTAAGACTGGGGTAGATGGTTCAAGCATAAACAGGGAAATGGCAGGGGCAAGAGTTGCTATGCTATACAGAAAAATTAGAGAAGAAAGAGACGACCCCTATACTAAGCATCCATTATCCTTTGAAGAGTTTGACGACATTCCTGATATTGGCAATTTAATTATAAAGGAGAAAGAAGGAGCAAATAATGAAAGTAAATGAATATGAAATAGTAAGTAATTGTTGTGGTGCATTACCAATGGGGGAAATCTATGATGATTTGGGGTTTTGCTCAGCATGTAAAGAACACGCAGAGTTTGTTAGTGAGGAGTATGAAGATGAGAAGGGATAAATTTATAGCAAATGCCCAAAAGGGTATAAATGATTGGGGACTAACCTATAATACAGATTATGGGAAATCAGAATATAAGAGGAAGGAAAATCAGAAATCAGCCTTCGCTGTTAAGGTTTGCCCAACCTGTAACAATGCATTTGAATTGATTCACAATCAGTACAAGGGAAGGCACGATATACACTACTACGAGCATTTTTATAAAAGAGGGTTACATAGGCAGGTGTGTCCTAAATGCAAGTAGAAGAATTTGTAGAGATTGTAATGTCATTACAAGAAGAAAATAAGGAATTAAAGAAGCAGGTGGGAGTAATGGAGGACATCCTTCACTCTTATCTACCTATAATTGAAAATGAAAATAAGGAAAAGTAAATGGAAAATAATACAATGCCAAGCTCCTCAGAGGCAGAGGATGTATTACTTGGTGCAATACTGCAAGATGCCTCAATCCACGATGCAGTTTTAAATTATATAAATGAAGAAGTCCTTTATAAGCAGACAAGTAAAGTTTTGTGGCACAGGATTAGCAGTATGATAAAGGGTGGCTACCACGTTGATATGATAACAGTAGCAGAAACTTTAACGGCAGGTGAAAAAGCAGTAGGAGTAAACCCACATTATTTAACAGGGCTATTCCAATATGCAGTTGGGAAAGAGTTGGCTATCACCTATGCAAAAGCAATCTATGAGAAATATTTATTAAGGCTTATAATAGAGAGGTCATCAAAAGTCCAAACACTTGCTAGAGATAACCAATCAAATGTATATGATACCCTAACAGAGACTCATTCTCTTATTGGAGAACTTATTGAGATAAAGCCAGGGGAGACTTTTAACATTGATGATTGTATGGTTGATGTTATGAGCAGTATAGAACAGGGAGAAGGAAGTCTTATTAGGACGGGCTTTACAGGGTTAGATGACCTCGCAGGTGGAATGACAAGAGGTGAAATTACTATTGTTGGTGGTAGACCTGGACATGGTAAAACCACATTCACAATTAACCTGATAAAAAGTTTCGTAGAGAATGGGAAGAAGGTTATATTATTTAATAGAGAGATGACCAACACAGAAATGCTAAAGAAACTCATAGCATTAGAGAGTGGTGCATTGTCTTATGGTATGATTCGTAGGGGCGTATTTGATATGCAGGGGTTAGCAGAACTTGAGAGGGTTAAGGCATTTATTATAAATAAGTATTCAGATGGTAAGTTTGCAATGTTTGACAACCTTAAAGATTTTAGTTCAAGTGCCTCTGAGGTTAAAAAGTTTAAGCCTGACATCATAATAGATGATTATATTCAGCTTATAAGACCTGAGAACCCTCAAGACCAACGAAGGTTACAGCTTGAGAGCATAGTGAATAATTATAAATGGTTAGCAAAGTCAACTAAGGCTTGTGCTATCCTTGTATCCCAACTAAATAGAGCCTTGGAAAGTAGAATAGGGCAAAGACCTATACTTTCTGACCTTGCAGAGTCAGGAGCAATAGAACAAGTAGCAGAAAATGTATGGTTTGTGTTCTATGATTATAAAATTAACTTTGCCAAGAGCAAGGTAGGTGCTAATGGAATAGAAATAATAGGTTCTAAAGTAAGGTATGGAAATTCAGGTGGTGTTAAGCTTGGATTTGATGGAGATAAAGCTAAACTATATAATACAATGGAAGAGTTGAAGGAGGCTCGTAGTAATGGAATATAATAATAAGTTATTTGTGGGGATAGACCCAGGTATGAATGGAGGTATCTGCTTTATAAAGCCTGAGATGGATAGTGATTTTATAAAGACAATGAGATGTCCAAAGACTGTTCATGAGATGGCAATTATGTTTGGTGCAGGGATAAGCCTTGCTAAAAGCTGTGATGATGTTATACTATTTATAGAACATGTGTGGTCATTTCCAGGTGACGGAAGAGTAGGTGCATTTAGATTTGGCTATAACTACGGACTTTGGAAGGGTATAGTAGGTGCTAATGAGGTTGATATGTATAATATATCCCCAAGAAAATGGCAAGGAGAACTAGATGTTCCCGATGGTTTAAAGGGAAGAGATAGGAAGAAGTGGTTAAAAGAACATGCAGAGGGATTATTCCCTAATATAAAGGTAACATATAATGTAAGTGATGCAATCTTGATTGCAAACTATGCAAAGGAATGTTATTATAACTCAATGGAGACGGGTGAGCCAATGCCTGAATCAGAACTTGGAATAGGAGTAATACAATAATGGAAGCAGATTTCGCAGTTAGGAATAAGAGCAGACCATCAGAGGCTAAAGCAGTAGAATATTTAACAAGAAGAGAGATACCCTATGTGAGATATGGTCTTGATGCTCTGGATTCAGACCTACCTATTTATAGAATACCCTCCTTAATAAGGTCAGCACCTGATTATATTATATTTAACCAACACAATTCTCCATTATTTTTCGAGGTAAAAGGGTTTAGGGGATGTGTAAAGATTAAATTAAATGATATAGACAATTATGAGAAGTGGAACAATCACATGGGAATGGTTATGTTTCTATATGATGTAGAACATGATGCTTATTGTGAGGTTATGTTTAATGAAATAACAAGGATTATAATGGAGAGAACTCCCGATATAGACGCATATCCTGAGAGTCCTAAGAATCTATTTTATAAGATTCCAACGCATTGGCTACCAGACTTCACGAATTTTTAGCTTCACGTTATAAACCCCATTTGCAACCTGCTCGAACTTAAAGCTCTTCATATCCAGTTTTGCGATAGCGAATTGGTCAGGGTTATTATTATCCTTATCAGGTTGAAAGATGAAAGGTAATTGCCCACCATTAGTTTTGTGGATTACCTGCGAATA